>Ga0310344_10001158_pt1 | contig 20387 bp, 19 predicted proteins | sample HC15DNA20200_MG_FD_203801 | JGI IMG/M metagenome (GOLD analysis project Ga0310344, IMG submission 203801) | Marine microbial communities from station ALOHA, North Pacific Subtropical Gyre - HC15-DNA-20-200_MG | ecosystem: Environmental > Aquatic > Marine > Oceanic | place: Pacific Ocean: North... | reverse complement strand
TGCAAATGATTATCATTATTAGACAAGAAAGGTTGCTGCATTCAGGCCAGGCGCAAGGCAGATAAAGCGACTTAGGATGATTCTCTGGTTGATGGGTGCGAGTCGATTTGCGCCGTAGCTACTGATCAGTGGTGATTCCGCAGATCACCAGGTGATAGGATGAGCTGGTAGCTACGGCATTAGGCCAACAGGATATGGGAGGAAGAGTAATAGTTGTAGAATAAAGCCGATGGACATAGCTGATGATGCCCCAACCTTCGATACTAGAGCATCGCTGAACGGCGAAGCTTTCGATTATTCTCTGAGTGAAGCGCTCAAAAACGGCATGGTGGTGGTTTATTTCTATCCATCGGCTTTTACCCCCGGATGCAATATTCAAGCACGCGAGTTTGCAGATAATATGGAGGCATTTAATGCTGCAGGCGCGACCGTTATCGGGGTTTCTCTTGATAGTATCGACCGGCTAAATGATTATTCTGCTGATTCGGCCTATTGCGCCGGCAAGCTTGCGGTAGCCTCTGACACAACCGGAGAAATTGCTAGATCCTACGACCTCAAGGTTACCGAATGCCAAGAGGGTGCTGCGGATACGCGAGGTACTACAATTGATCATGGCTTCGCCGAACGTAAAACGTTTGTCGTCTCAGTAGACGGTAAGATTGTTGAGACAATCAGCGGGGTTTCGCCGACGGAAAACGTATTGAAAGCGCTTGAAGTAGTCCAAAGTCGTGAGTAAAAGGATTAATTGTCTATAGTTGATGGACCCTCATTATGCTTTTGATACGACAGTTGATCTCTATACTGCTCTTCTCAGTGCCGCTGGCAATAAATGCGCATCATTCTGTTGCGGTGCATTTTTCCGAAGAAACGGTTACTTACGCAGGCACAATCGCCGAGCTCAAATGGGCTAATCCGCACTCTAGCTTGCTATTGGTAGTGACGAATGAGGATGGAACTAGCGATGAATATCGCGTCGAATTCCTTTCAAGAATCGCGCTTGAACGTAGCGAGTTCAATTTCGATTCTTTGCAAAACGGTTTTATTGTGGATATTACGGGTCGGGTCGGTGTTCGGAATCAAAGACATCTTTTTTTTCAACAGGCTGTGCTTGAGGATGGTCGAATCGTTACTGCAAGAAGCCCACTTCAAGTACGCTGATATTTAAAAAGCCCGCCCGTCCGCATGGTAAACTCTTATCCGTACGTAACCAGTTAACTAGGCAGCCTAGGATATTCAGAATTGATATAGGTATGGCTTAAAACTCTGGAAACTAGCGAAGTTGAAAAATAACAACTATCAGTCTGGGGACGGAATAAAACGGGTAGCAACCTTTCTTTTATTGTTTATATGCTCCTCTGGTGCAAGCAGTCATCATTCACATGGTGAGTACAATTTCGAAGTAACTGAAGAGTACGTTGGAGACATTGTTGAAATAAGTTGGAGAAACCCGCACGTTAGGATTTTGCTTCGGTCAACACATGATGATGGCACAGAAGTTCTCTGGGACCTCGAACTATTTCCTGCCAGTAGATTAGGTCGTCTTGGACTAACCCAAGATATGGTAGAACTAGGCGAAACAGTCCGGGTAGCTGGTCATCGCTCTAGAAGTCGTGACAAAATTTATCTCACCAACATGCTACTTTCTGATGGCACTGAAATCCGGACTAGAGGGGGCATAGAGCCCCGATGGTCAGAGACTAATATTGGGTTCATCCCTGGGTACACAGCCTTCCCCTTAAACCAGGATCTCTTTGCTAATGATGATTTCGAAAGTATATTCCGAGTTTGGCTACCATCAGAAAACACTAGAACTAGCGAGCATATAAATCTCCCACTCACTGATTCGGCTAGGGCCGTGAAGACATCTTGGAATTCAGTAACAGATACTCCGCAAAACGGTTGTGAGCCGATTGGTATGCCTGAAGCAATGTTCGGTCCAAATCCAATTGAATTTGTTAGAGATGGAGAAAACATTACTCTTCGACTTGAAGAATTCGATAACGTTAGAACCATCTACATGACGGCGAACACTAGTCTGCACAATCAGCAGGCTACGATCATGGGATACTCGGTTGGCCACTGGGAAGAAAATACCCTGGTCGTTAGAACCACAAATATCGACTATCCCTGGATGGACTATGAAGGGACTCCTCAAACCGAGGCGGCAATCATAACTGAACGTTTTATGCTTAGCTTGGACGAGCGCACCTTGAATTGGGAGGCAACCGTAACTGATCCGAACACATTCACAGAGCCTGTCCTGGCATTCGCCGCGCGCTATGACTGGGCTCCCCAAGAAAAAATCCAAGCTTGGGATTGTTTGGTTCTCTAAGAGCAACGTCGACTAACACATAATGAAGAATATAAATTATTATTTTTATGTGGTAATGATCGGTTTTTGTAGTGGCTAGTCATAGACCGTAGTTAGGCATTCAGTTCGTTTAGAACCTATTTCTTCAAGCTAACCCACTACATTTCTCCATATTTAATAAACTGAAAGGGGCTAGATATGAAACAGTATGTATTATTAGGTGTATTGATAGGATCCTTAATTGCATTATCAGCCTTTGTTCTGATGCCGGCAGCTGCCCAGGAAACCGCTGGTTCCGAGCAGCAGGCTAATGAACCCCAAGTGCCAGAGCAGCGGGCTCGGAGGCGAGTTATTCCAGAGCGTTTAGGTCCGGGGCGTCCGGGGCGTCCGGGAGGCGTACCGATTCAGTTACCGGAAGAATCGGCCTGGGAAATTACGGTAACGCCATACGGGGACGATGATCTTGTTGTGGTTAAGCATAATAGGATTACTGGTCAGACATTGATTCTGAGCTGTTCCAGAACATGTGGTAATAATGAAGAATGGCGTGATTACCCGGTCGCTGAATAGTGTTAAAATTTTGAGTTATGAAAGAAAATTTACGCGGTGTCCGATATTCATCTGGGGCCGTATTTCTTGCTTGCCTCTTTTCGGTGGGGTGCACTCCTTCTGAGCAGACTCCTCAGGTCTTCGGAGACACTCAGCAGGCCGAAGAACCCCAGTCAGGCCCGAGTCAGATCCTTTACAACGGCCAGATACTGACTGTTGACGCCGATTTCTCGATTGCTGAAGCCATTGCGATTAGCGGGAAACACATCCTCGCGGTCGGTAGCACAGATGAATTGCTGGCGATGGCCGATGAAAACACCGAGCCGGTCGATCTGGAAGGGCGCACCGTAATTCCAGGTTTCATCGACAACCATTTCCACTATTTGCGTGGTACGAATTATGCGGCCTATGAATTGCGTATCCACGGCATTACTTCACGGCAGCAGGTGTTGGATAACATCAGCGCCAAAGCTGGAGAGCTTGGACCAGGTAAGTGGATATTTATTATCGGGGGCTGGTACGAACAGCAGTTTGCCGATCGACCGGGAGGGTTCACGCGCGAAGAGCTCGATGCAGCAGCTCCTGAAAACCCCGTCTATATTCAGCGCACCTACAACGCCTTCTATGTGAATCAGCTCGCGGCCGATACCCTGTATGAAACGAATCCTGAGTGGTTCGCTGAAGACGGCACGCTTCAACCCGCGCCCGGAACAGGCCGGGCTGTGATGGCCGCGGCGCTTGAGTATTTCCCTTTTGCTCAGGATCTCGAAGGGCGTATGGAAGAGGTCAAAGCGTTTAACGGGTATCTGAACAGCATGGGGATAACGACAACCTATGACGTAGGTTACCTGGATGGTTCATATGATCCCGTTGAAGCAGTTTATGAGGCCGGCGAACTTTCTCTACGCGTCTTCTACGCCCTGCGCTACTGGGCAGAAACTGATCGAACTGCAATTGCGGCCGCTGAGTTACTGGCCAGAGAAGCGCCTTTTGAGCGCGACGATCAGTTCGGAATGTTCGGTATCGGTGAGCATGTCCATGGTTTTGTCCACGATAACACTCGCAGTGCGAATTCTGTCGCCACCGATGAACACTTTGAACAATGGGGTCTAATTGCCGAAGCTGCGGCCAGGAACGGCTGGTATATCAATGAGCATGCCATGCTGGACGAAACGGCCAGACGCATGCTCGATTATTCAGAGGAATTCAACAAGCAATATCCGATTCAGAACCTGCGCTGGACGCTCGGGCATGTCGATCTGGTTGACCCTGAGACAATTCAGCGTGCGAAACACCTCGGCTGGAATATCTCCATCGCAAACCACGCGGTGAAAGCGCCCTTCGAGGGCATTGTTTCGCCGCCGATTCGCGAAATCCAGGACAGTGGCATCCTGTGGGGCCTAGGTTCTGACGGAACCATTGTTGCTACGTATAACCCGTTCCACACGATCTGGGAATACACGGCCGGGAAGGTTTTCCCCGACATCGTCAAGTACCAGCCTGATGAAGTCATCACGCGCGAGGAAGCGCTGATCGCCCACACACGCTCAAACGCGTACATCCTTTTTATGGAAGATAAGATCGGTACGCTCGAAGCTGGCAAGTACGCCGACCTGGTCGTGCTTAACCGTGATTATATGACTGTTCCGGTCGATGAAATTCGCGACCTCAGTCCTGTGATGACCATGGTTGCAGGAGAGGTGGTATACCGGGCCGAATAGCCCGCAATTAAAGCTCAACTCTCCCGTTCGACGGCGCGTTACGCGGACGACAGGCTCATTATCGAGTCGACGCATATCACGGCCGTTTATAATGGGATTTCAGAGCGGTAATATTGAAGGTAATGCCTATGAGTATCCGTAGATCTATCGTCACTTCGGGATTCTTGATCTTTGTTTGGTCAGGAACTCATGCACACCATTCCTCTGCACCCTATTACGACAGTAGCCGAGTTATCGAAGTAGAAGGAACGATCACAGAGGTCTTCTGGCAGAATCCGCACGTCCTGTTCACGCTGCAGGACGATGAATCCGAAGAGTGGAACATCGAGACAACTTCGGTCAGTGTTCTAAGTCGATGGGGTTTGGCCGAGGACGTCGTCCAGGTCGGAAATCGCGTCCGGCTGGCCGGCAGCGCCGGAAGACTCTCGGAGCATGCGATGTGGGTAACGAACATTCTCCTTCCCAGCGGTGAGGAAGTCTTACTGTCTGCCCGCCCGCGCTGGTCGGAGAAAACCCTCGGCGAGGATTTACGTAGCGAGGTTACCGGAGACACTGAACTCGGAATTTTTCGCGTATGGACGAGCGCCCACTGGAACGATGGCGGGAGACTCTGGAATAGGAATTACCCGTTAACTGAATCTGCACGTGCGATAAGGGCAGCGTGGGATCCAATTAAAGATGACGTGACCGCAGACTGCGCACCCAAGGGTATGGTGTCCATTATGGAGGCTCCCTATCCCATCGAGTTTATCAATCAGGGTGACGAGATCTTGCTCCGAGCGGAAGAATACGACCTGGTGCGAACCATCTCGATGTCTACTGAGGCCGTGATTGAGGCGCGACCGGCGAGTCTGTTGGGCCGCTCCGTGGGGCGCTGGGAAGGTGACACGCTGGTTGTCGACACTTCGGGCATTAGTTATCCGCATTTCGACAAGACTGGAATCCCCCAGACAGAGGCGGCCATTTATGAAGAGCGCTTTTCCGTGAGTGCGGATGGCAGCCAACTAAATTACGTTGCGATCGTTACCGATCCAGCGACGTTCACCGAGCCAACCGAGCTAACAAAGACATGGGTATGGCGACCCGGCGAAGAGTTGAGGCCCTATAACTGCACGCAGTGAACCTAATCGTTCGAAGTGCCCGGTGGCGAAGAGTGGTCAAGAGAGGTGCGGATTAAGGAGAAGCCAAGTGTCCACGAAACGGTTGGTAATCAGAACAATCTGGGCCGATGAAATAAAGGCATATGCCTGACAGCAACTTGTGAAGATGGTGGTGATGGGTAGACTTGAACTACCGACCTGCGGGTTATGAATCCGCCGCTCTAAACCAGCTGAGCTACATCACCACATTTTTATTCAATAAAATTAGTTACTTAAATTTATAAAACTGATCCGGTCATTGTTGACATTGTGTTAACAAAAACCACCACCTCAAATGCAACCAAACTGAGGAAAACCCGTAATGTTTTTAAAGACATGGGGTTTTAGTTTACTTCGACAAGTTCTCCGCTACTGTACGTCCTTGTTCTAGTCAAGTTCCCGTTTTCGTCAAAGTTCTCAAAGAGCCCTTCTCGTTGCTCGTCTATGAAGTTTCCTCTCCAGCGTAATTGACCGCTCTCGTAGAACCCTTCCCAAAGACCATCTAGTTCACCGTCTATATAGTTTCCTCTAAGCCTTAATTGACCATTTTCGTCGAACCCTTCTACGAGACCATCTGGGTTTCCCTCTATGTAGGTTCCTCTCTCACTCAATTGACCGTTTTCGTGGAACCCCTCAAAGAGACCGTCTCGTTCCCCGTCTATGTAGGTTCCTCTCTCACTCAGTTGACCGTTGTCATGGAATGACTCATAGGCACCGTCGGGTGGTGCACATGAACTCAGAAAAACCAGACAGAGGTAGTTGAGAAATTTCATTTGATAAAACTGTGCGTCACGCCTTTTAAACGCTAAAGCAATAACATAGTTAGCTTTAGCTGGTTTTTCAACCGATAACAATTTCCTTCAAGGCAGTATTTCCGCACTTCCCTCAAACCAGCGCACTTCTATATCTGGACCTCTATAGGAGGCTCCACTCCCCACCGCTCGGAACATTTCATAAACAACTGAACCATCCGCAGCCTGTGTGCTTTCGATTACACGAACCGGCTCGAAAGAGTCCGGCACACCAGCAACCGTGGAGCGAACCAGCTGCGGAACAGCAGACCACTCAACATCACGCTGAATCTCGATTATGGTCCAGTCCCCGTTCGCTTGTACCATATCGATCTCAATCTCATCACCGTTAGGTAATGTGCCGGTTACCTCATATTGGTTACCACTGGCATTGAGTTCTCCGCCCATGATGGAGATTTCAGGTACAGCGGCTGAGACTACTGCCGAGACATCTTCGCTAACAGAGGATATCGAAACTTCAGACTCCTGAGAACAAGCGCTCAAAACCGACCCACAAAAAACAAGCCCACATAGACGAAAGCTAGAGGCCGTTAATCGTGTTGCTTTCATAACAAACTCCCTAAGTCTACTGCTATCAGCACTTGCAAGCAGATAGAACACCGACAAAACTCAAAGGATTAAGGCACACATAAGCCAGTTGACCTGTCAGCACCCGCTTCAACAGTTGTTTAACCATCTATCATTTCTTCTATTACCTGGGTGGAAGTTCTCGCGACACGATCTACCTTAGCAGCGAAGAAAAAATCACTTTCAGTAAGACCTCCGATTTTATGAGTCCAGATCTCTACCACACATTTGCCCCAAGTAACGTGGAGATCAGGATGATGATTTTCTTCATCTGCAATTACCGCAACAACATTAGCAAGCGTCATAGCATCGTTAAAATTACCAAAAAAATAGACGCGTTCTAGATGTCCCGCAGAGTTTAGATCCCAACCCTCATCGAGCTGTTGTAGCAACGACTGTGCTACTTCAGATGACAGCGGAGGCACACCGCCCCGGCAAGGAATACATTTATTATCAGCAAGGCTCATAGATCAGTGTCATCCTTCTTAAGGATCAAATGTATAAACAAGTAAACAGGTACACTACCAGGTTACGGGATGTTAAAGATGGTATCCAGCCCCCCTTGTGTTGACAAATAGGGACTAGTAGTCGATATCATGAGTCATGAGCGAAAAACCCTCAGGACCAATCAAGAGAAAAAACCTCATTTCGCAAGCCGATTCGACAGCATCTGAGAATAAGGACGCGATGATTGAGAGGCTCCAGGCCGATCTCACCCGATATAGAACGACGCTGGAAGAGATTCGAGACCAAACTTTCGAGCAAGCAAATTCGCAGCGCCTCATCGATCAACTCTGGCATTTCGTTAGATGGACAAAGGCGACGGCTAGAAATGCGTTGGAGCAATCTGAGAAAAAAACAAAGAAATGATGCGAGCAATCTAGCTGGTCTTGAGTTTAACGAGCCGCGACAAGCGGCGATTGAGAAAACCACAAAAGTCTGTCCCCCCTACCGATCGATAGTCCTGACATACAACGTTAGACCCTTCCTCTCAACAACATCAACACGATCTCCAGGCAATATCGTACCGTCACCATTATGAAACGCATTCCAGCGTTCACCCTTAACTATAACCTCACCAATCTTACTATCGCCGAAACCACTGAGAACCTTCGCAAACGGCCGCGAAACTTCGCCAGGTTGTAAAATAATTTGTGTTGGAGCATATCGCTGCAGTAATAATGCTGATACAACATCGCCCGCAACAATGATTCCTAGCGCGATACCAATTCCGATCGGCTCTAACAAACGATCAAATTGCAACAGCACCCAAGCCGCCAACAAGGCCAAGAATACTGTTTCTATTGCGAGTAGAAGCCAGATTTGCTGTTTCGACAATCGCATTATCTCTGCTACCTTATCCCTCTACCAACGAAGCCACTATATGGCGAAGAGCTTGGCAACTTTAACCCACTCGTACATTAAGGTGATGATCAATGACTAACAAGAACTGGAATATTTATCTAGCCGGCGAGATCCACTCAGACTGGAGAGATCGGATTATCGCGGGTGCAGAGGAGCAGAAACTTCCTATCACATTCTCCGGCCCCGTAACGGACCATGATGCTAGCGATCTCTGCGGCGTTCAGATTCTGGGCGAAGAAGCCCAGGCTTTTTGGCAGGACCGCAAAGGCGCTAGCATTAACGCTATTCGAACCGCTAACATGATCGGCCAAGCCGATATCGTGGTCGTAAGATTTGGTCCGAAGTTCAAACAATGGAACGCCGCATTTGATGCGGGCTACGCTGCCGCGCTAAACAAGTCCCTCATCATTCTTCATGAAGAGGAGCACAATCACGCGCTTAAAGAAGTAGACGCTGCCGCAAACGCGACAGCCCGAACACCCGAGCAGGTCGTCGAGATTCTAAACTACGTTCTAACAGCCTGAACGCGCCCGATATGGTAAGAGAGGATAACTAGAGTATCTCAGCTAGAAAATTAGTCATCGCCTGCCAGGAGCGCCTATCCCCTGATTCGCTGTACTTAGAGCCCGGATTAGGAATCTGACCGTCTGGTTTGGTAAACGCATGCAGCGTGTGACCGTAACCGTGAATCTGCCAGTCGGCTCCCGCTTCGGTAAGTTCCGTTGCGAGGGCAACCACACGTTCCGGCGGTACGGCTGGATCTTCCCATCCATGTAAGACCAAAACCTTCGCACGGATGCTCTTGCCCTCAGTATTACCGGGCGGTTGAAAGAGACCATGAAAGCTCACCACTCCCAGGATATCCGAACCCATGCGAGCAAGGTCCAGTACACAAAGTCCGCCAAAACAGTAACCGGTCGCCGCAACGCGCGATTCATCTACTACGGCCTGATCACGGGCAACTTTAAGACCACAGGCAACTCGACTCTGTAGCAACGACCGATCGTCGAGTAGCGGTTGCATAAGCTTGAGGTTATCGTCAGGGTTGTCACCGCGTACTCCTTTACCATACAGGTCCGGGCAGAACGCTGCATAGCCAAGCTTCGCGAGCTCGGTGGCACGCGATTGCTCGAAAGCGCCGAGCCCGCCCCATGCATGGTAGACCACTACACCGGGTAGTGATTCTCCTATTTCATCATCCCAAACCAGACACCCTTCGAAAACGGTACCGTCATGAGTGTACTCAATTGTTTTAATCTGTATGGTCATTTTTCAATTATTCCAAATTGCGATGGCCGCGAATTCTACTTCTTGAACAAAAAGAATGTCGACTAGCTACCGGGGGCCTCGGCCAGTTCCAGCTCCGGGACCGCGCCCCCCTGCCTGGAAGGGAGTTACTGATTCGAACATAGCAGAGAGCCTATTCTGAATCGCTTCTTGTTGCTCGAACAGGCTTGAACTCGGCAGAAGCAAAACTTCAGCATCGGAATCGAGTCCCGCGACAATCTCACTGTACTCGAGATCCGTCAGTCCGGTTTGGACTGATAAGGGCAAGGTCCCGCCGTCCTGCATCGTCACAACCCAATAGCTTCCGCCAAACTGATAGTCGGTAATCGATACCGTTTCTAGAACGTTACGTCCACCACCATTCATACCACCACCGGACTGCCGGATGCGTGCCTGCAACTGGTCAATGACAGTTTGCTCCTCCACCGTCAGCGTTTCACCATTGCGGCGCTTGGCAATAATCTGTTGAATCTGTGAGATTTCAATATCATCTGGTAATTCACTGTAACGTCCTGTTGGACGCTGCTGCATTCGTTGCCCTGTATCCGAAACGGAGCTCTCAGGTATACTGGCCGAAAGCATTTCGCGCAGCTCTGACTCAGCAATGCCCAGCATCAGGGCTGTAACCGGGATGTCGCTTTCCGCACGCAACGCCATCGTAGGCACGGCCGCAACGGAATCTCGACTCGCAATCCGTATCTGGACCTCGGCATTCATACCTGGCTTCAGGAGGTCACCCCTATTTTCTAGCCGGATCAGTACGGCAAACATGGTCACATTCTGTTCCACAATTGCCTGAGGCTCGATTTTGAGCACCTGACCATCGAAAGGTTGGTTCGGATAAGCAGCAAAAGTCACACGAGTTTCCATCCCCGGCCTGATCTTGCCAATGTCCGTCTCATCAACCAGCGTTCGAACCTGCACTGTCGTGAGATCGGCCATCTGCAATAATACGCTGCCACCGCTTACGTCTTGTGTCGGCGATGAAATAACGTTACCAGGCTCTACCTGTCGCTGGATAATAGTGCCGGTGATTGGCGCTCGCACCTGGGTATCGTCCATCGCGATTCGCGCATTTTCGAGCGCAACCTCCATGCCAATCACTGAAGCTTCAGCGTTCGCATACTCCAACTGGCTTTGTTCATAATCATACTCAGTAAGTGTTCCCGTACCGAATAGCGTTTTCGATCTCTCCATCTGTGTTTCCGCAATCGTACGCCTGGCTCTTGCCGCGGCGAGGTCAGCTTCCGCCTGCGCGAATCGATTCCGCGGCGTACGTTGGTCTACCTCGACTAGAAGAAATCCAGCTTGAACAACGTCCCCAGTTTCCGCATGAACGGCAAGAATTTCACCAGACGCTTTCGATTTCACCTCCACGGTCACTTCCGGCTCGATTACCCCAGCCGCATCAACGGTTACCTCGATTGCTCTAGTTGCGACCGGCGCAGTATCGTAAATCGGCAAGGCCACTACTGACTCATCCGGTTCACAAGCGCTCATCAATAGCGCCACCGCCATTATTGTCAAGACACGCATCGTTAGTGACTCATTACTCTAGTTTGCCGATCTGACTCTATAGCACCATCGCGCAGGAAAATTGAACGTTCCGCATGCTCCGCGACATGCGCTTCGTGCGTAACCAGAATTATCGTGTGCCCGGCGACGTGAAGATCATCAAATAAACCCATGATATCCCGTCCCGTTACAGAATCGAGATTACCAGTCGGTTCATCGGCCAGAAGAATGCTGGGTTCAGTAACAAGAGCGCGCGCCACGGCAACGCGTTGTCGCTGACCACCCGACATTTCGCTCGGACGATGACTCATGCGATCAGACAACCCTACCCGTGCCAATGCACTCGCAGCACGCTCAAGGCGTTCCTTACGTTTCATACCACCGTAAATTAAAGGCATCTCCACGTTGTGGAGAGCATTCGCGCGCGCTAACAGATTGAATGTCTGGAACACAAACCCAACCTCACCGTTCCTCACTCCTGCTAACTCACTATCCTTCATTTCAGATACCAATTTACCATTGAGCCAATACTGGCCGTCAGTAGGCGTATCTAGGCAACCAATCATATTCATCAGCGTCGACTTGCCTGAACCGGAAGGGCCCATCACTGCAACGTACTCACCATGATCAATTTGCAGGTCGATCCCTCTTAGGGCATGGATAGTTTCACCTCCCATAGAGTAGTGACGCTTTAAATCGCGTGTAACGATAGTCACTTCTGAGTGTTTTTCGACCATATTCCTAAGGCAATCTATTTGCTCTTTTTTCCGTCTATTTCGTATATTTCAATGGTTTGATTATCCCACCAAACGTCCGGATTTACGCCGCGAAGGAAAACTCGCAGTATCGCTACCAAATAAAACTATCCGCTTAGAGAACAAACGGTTCGGTTTACGCCCCGTTGACAATTTTAGCTTAAGGATTTGTTATTTTTCCACGCTCGCTAGAAAGCACATATGGCCCAAACCATACCCAAAGAAGAAAAATTTAGCTGGAGTTTCTACTCGACAACACGACTGAGCCGGCGAAAATACTCGGCCACAGCATCCTCGTAACCCTGAGTGACCTGAGCCGGCGTCTCAGTCCTAACTCCCCCGTCGTCATTACCCAACTCACTACTGGCAAGCTGTAGTTCCAATTGCTCTACTAAACTCAACATTGCGAGAAATTCCTGTTCGACTAACTCGGGGTTGCCCGTGAGCCCGCCGCGAAGCGCATCACCTAGACGACGAACGGCCTCGAGCTCCTCAGCAGTTAAGCCTTCCGTGCGCAAACGTGACCCGAGCGTCAACAGATCCGCCCCCGCCTCATTCAGCCTATCCTCGAGCTCAGCCTGCAAGTTCTCGTCAAAACTCGCAATACCTGCAGGATCCCATGCACCAAGTCCTCGACGATTCAGATCGTAGAAACCCTGCCCACCACCGAACGTGTTACCGCCGAATACACCGCCGGACTGTTGACCGCCCTGGCCAGCTTGATCCGATTGGCCTTGCTGACCCGGTTGCCCAGCCTGCAACTCTGAAAGCTCGCGACGAAGGCTCTGAAGTTCCGCGAGTAATTCGGCCGTAGCATCAGACTCAGCTTGGATGCCCTCCCCAGATTCCCGTAACGCAAGCGCTAAAGCACGCTCTGTCCCTCGCTGTAGCTCATCCAATGCCGCCGTTGTTATTCCCTCCATCGGCGCAGCTTGCTGTGCAGCGCCATAACGAATAGCCGCGGCTGCATCACCAAGACGAGCAATCGCCTGCGATCGTTGCAGATCAGTCAACGAATCCCGCAACTCTTCGCTCGCACCAGGTGTCTGCCCTCGAAACTGCTGTGCTATGGCCTGGATATCCTGTTCGAGTTGCTCAAGCTCTTGCTGCATTTCCCATTTTCGCACGGCCAAATCGTAGGTTTCCTCTGGACTTAAGACATCTCGTGTAGGCTCATTTCGCGCCTGAGCATCAAGATATCTTCGTGCCACCTGTTGTAACTCATTCGCTATCTGGCGTTGTTCATCAAACAGCTCACCGGAACGGTCGGACAACCCAGAGAAAGCCTCCTCCGCCACGGCTTGACGCTGTGCTGTCATCTGCTCGAGCGCTCGATCGAGCTGGCGTCGAGCCTCTTCCATCGCACGCTGCATCTGTTCGGGATCAAGATTCTCTCCCTCCTGACCGCCTACCCTATTCATAGCCTGCAGCGCATTATCGAGTTCACGCATTGCTTCTTCTGTCTGCTGGCCCTGTGCCCCACCACTAGCCTGGTTTCCCGAAGCACCGACGGACTGTTGTTGCTGCTGGTTAGCCGCAGCCTGCCGTAACTGATCAAGTTCCTGTCGGAGCTCTTCCGTCTCTCGCCGCAGTTCCTGTTGCTGCCAGCGTTCTTCCTCGGTCAGCCCGTTGCGCTGATTGGCTTGCCTGGCAAGATTTTCTTGGCGCTGCGCTAATTCTTGAAGCTTAGCGATTGCCTCATCAACCTCCTGTTCCTGCGGGCTACCAAAAGATACGGCCGATTCCGTCTCATATTGGTTCTTATCCAGATCCATTTCGAGTTCAAACAATTCTGCCAAATCACGACCGGCGAAACCGCCAGCACCGCCACCGCCGCCACCCTGATTGAACGCAACCTGGATATCCGTGAATACCGCTTCGGCCTTGAGCAAGTGCTGTAAAGCTTCCTGTTCCGACGGAACCGCATCATCAAACTCGACATCAGCCAATCGATCCGCGGCAGGCATCATCGCTTCAGCCGCGCTTTCTAAACTTTGAACAAAGATCTGGATTTTTTCGTCAACGCTCGTTAGTTGCCTCGCGCGTGTTCGCGACGCCAACGTCTGGGCCTGCTCGGCGAGCGTCCGTTGCAGCTCAGCCAAGAGCAAACCATTATCCTGAATCTGCTGTTCATCCTGGTAACCAGCTTGCTCATCCTGCTCACGGATCAGATTCCAGGTCGCTACGAGTATTTCCTTCTGGCGTTGCGAAATTTCGCTCTGCTCTCCAGCGCCACCACCCCCTCCTCCTCCGCCACCGCCTTGCGACGACTGCGAGAAGCTGCGATCGAACGGCTGGACTTCGACGAAATAAAGATCAGTCCGCATCGAAGAATCTCGATCGTAGGCCTCGGCAAAGTAAGATATAAGATCACCAGGCACGAGCCTTTTATCAATTGCTTCGGCGCCTTCCGGGTTCAAAAGCTCCAGAACCATCGCTTGGTCGAGTTGCGCCAGATCTTCGAGATAGAGAATTTCTTCGTTCAGGGCATAGTCGCCCTCGACTTCTAGCTCAGTTATCTGCCACTCACCCCCGTTGACAGCATAATGCAACTCCAAGCGATCCAGTCCAAAATCGTCGCTCGCCTGAATTTGTAGAGAGACTTCCTCAATATTACTGGCACGCCAGTCACGGCCAGGCTTAACAATCGTTACCGCTGGCCTATTGTCCGGAACGACATCGATAAAATAAGTGTCCGACAACCGAACCGGATCACCGTTAAACAAAGTCGAAACGTAATACTCCCCCTCGTCGCTGACTTCTAGGGTAGCCGTCGCCAATAAATCGCTGGACGACATCGTCAGCGATTCTCCGTTGACTACAAGTTCTGCGTCGCTTAGCGGCCTGTCGGTTCGAACTTCAACCTCAACTCTGGTACCAGCTACGGCACGAATGTCATAGCCAGGATCTTCGGTCAAGCTATCTAACTGCGTCCACTGCGGATATTGATAGGTTAGCTTGAGGCTACTCACGCGAGGAAGATCAACAACCTGAATTTCGAATTCCTCACTGCTTATACCTGCCGAGGTAACGTAGTAACGAAGCGGTTCTCGAACCGCATAAAAACTGAAGTCGAAACCGCCCTCCTCCGACGTGTCCATTGGTGCACTTTCCCAGGTTTCACTACCCTCGAAAAGTGCAAAAACTAAAGCGTCCAATGGATCGAAACCGGCAGCATTCGCTGTAATCTGAAAATCGCCGCCGCGCCGGACCGCCCCATCTCCCGGTGTGACAACAATTCGTTGTGGCGGAAGCGTATCGGAAATGGCCCAGCCGGCCCATAGATGCCGTGCACCGTATCGCCAGTTACCCGGACCGAACGCAGCGAACCAGATCAAAGCACCTAACGCAACGACTGTGATAACGGTCGGCGCAGATATCTCCCAACCTCTAATTTTCAGTGCGATCGGGATTCGGCGCGCAACCTTCAATGTGTCTTCAGCGAGCAAGCCCAAAAATGGGGAATGTTGCTCATCATTTTCGGAAGATTTAACGAGCCCATGGTAGGTTTCAACGCGCCCATCAAAGTCAGGCGCGCGACGCTCGATATCCTTTATTCCTTCAGAGCGCTGCAACAAGCGCAACGGAAATGCCAACAAACCGATGACCAAACCAACAAGCAACAATACGAGAAGCAGCCGCGCACCAACCATGAAGTCATTGGCAAAGGCCTGTCGAGTGCCAACGTATACCGCACCCAGTGTAAACAGCAGTGCCGCAACAGAAAGCACCGCAGCGCCACGAGCAACGATCAGGGCCTTGAGTCTACGACGGAACTCATTAAGGTAGCTTTCCAACTGTGATTGGACGGTCATACTGCGATTCCTCTACGGACCCTAAGATGCCAGTTTCCGACCCAAGATTCTACGATGACTATTATTACGAGAAGACCTAATAACCATGGCCACAAGGGCGTAGGTGGCATTTCTGAAAGATTAATAGTTTCACTTTGCCCGTTCCCAGTCACTCGAGGCCCCAAAGCCAACCAGCGCGTTACCGCATTGGGTTCGATTGTTCCCAAATCTGACTCTCTTGGATCAATATTCACTGCAACGAGTTCTGTCTGACCCGCACCTACTATCTCATAAAAGCCCGTCTGGTTAAGCAATACGTCATCGCCTGAGCCCGCCCCCCCAAGCCCAAGCGCCTTATTACCGTCGGGATCGAAAATTTGCCCACCGACAAGACCAACCGCGCGCGGCGACAGGGTACTGCCTAAATCCGCTTCACTACTCAACGTCAGGTCACCCGTAAGGTACGACGAGAGTTCGGCTAGCATTGGCACGAATACCGGTTTGACGGGTAGATCATTCCACTCACGGTCTAGTGAAGACGTGAATAGGAAAACCTGCCCGGCGCCCATAGTGTGCTCTATCAATAAAGGTGTACCATCGTCAAGCAGGACAGGAACACCATCCAACTCGGCCGGTTCAACGGCATGATACCGAGAGAATCTTGCCGAGCGCAGCTCATCAAGGCTACCCAAAGCGGGATGCGTACGATCTAAATTACCAACAGAAGCGTATTCACCGTCCACCTCAGCGAACTGCGAGATCGCAGAAAAATTGTGGCCTGTGACCGGCACTTGGTCGAGCCCGGTAGCTCGCTGTCCGAGCGCCATCAGGAGCGCCCCGCCAGCATTAACGTATTCCCTTAGTTGTTCCGAATCCTCGTCTGCGAGAATCCCCCCATCACCAACAATTACTAGCGGATATTCGGCTAGCGTCTTTTCCCCAAGCGCGCCGAGCGTAATTTGTTCGATCTGAAAAGCCAGCTCCGGTAACGTATCTATCGCTGCTGCAACGAACAATCCGTCTCTGCCTCGCGGGTCTCCAGTGACGAGCAGCAATGGGCGCGGCACTGGACGCCGAACAACGAGCACTCTCTCGTCATCTACAGCCAGTCCATCGCCGGATTCCAACTGAACGCGAATACGATTAGCGCCGGTCTCGAGCTCTAGCCCATCAAAACTGAGCTGGGCTCCAGCGTCCGCCAGCATAGTGATCTGCTGCCTCGCAACTTCTTCACCATTGAGTTCTAGCGTAACCGCCGTCTGCGACTCCTCCGTACCATAGCCGCGAACCGCAACAGCGACAGCTCCTGATGCTGCTGTCCAAGCCAGGCCCTCAATGCTCATGTTGATATGACCTTGAGATGAGACGTCGTGTATCTGAATCTCGAGTGGCATCTGCGGCGCCAGATCCGCGAAACGGGCAGGCATCGACGTTTGTTGAAGATCGGTCACAAGATGAACGACGATTGGTAGCTCAACACCACTCAAAACACCATCCATAGCACTGATGAGTTGGCCATAATCGATACGGAATAACCCTGGCTCGAGAGTATTCAGCGCCTGCCTGAGACCAGCACGATCAAGTGACGGCTCCGCCATTACGCGAGTAAGCCGTCCGGCCGCTACAAGTTGTCCTAGGTCGGACGCGGCCATCTCGTCAATGATGTCTCTAGCTACATCCTGCGCACGGTCCCAGCGTTGACCATAGCGAAGCGATGCGGATAGATCCATTACAACAACCTGCAGACTTGCAGTCTCGCCAAGGAACGTCTGGGCGCCCCCTAGCAAAGCGGGTCTCGCGAACGCGAGCGCCAAAAGCAATAGAATCCCGATTCTCAACGCCAAAAGCAATAGGTACTGCAGCTTCTTGGCGAGCACGCGTCGCGGCTCACCGGGCTCGAGAAACATAACGGAGCTGAACGGCTGACGATTAGGATTTTCTGATGACAAACGATGTAGCCACAACGGCACCCCGATCGCGAACAGGCCAAGGAGAAATGCGGGAGCAAGTAACGTCATGATGAATTCCTAAAACTATCCCCGCCGCTGCCGGAACAGCAAATAGTTACGCAGTGCACTATCCAATGGCTCAGCAATGCTAACGAGGCGGTGATCGGCTGCGGCTCCCGCAGCTGCTTGACTAAGCGCATTTACGTGCGACTGGATTCGGTCGCGATACCGCGAACGCATAAAGATCGGCGACACTTCCATCGCTTCCCCGGTCTCCATATCTTCGAGCAGTGCGGACTCCCTAAATGCTGGCTTGAGTTCCTGCGGATCCAATAACTGAAAGAGAATTACGTCCTGGCCTTGGTAGGCAAGCGGCTGAACACTTTTTATCATTGCTGCCGTATCACAGTAGAAGTCGGAGATTACCGCAACGAGTCCTTTACCTGACTGATACTGTCGAAAACGTTCGAACGGAACTTCTAGATTGGTTCCCGTACCAGGCGTCACGCGATCAATAGCATGCAATATTGCGCTGAGCTGTCCTGGCTGCGAGGATGGGCGACGCTGCTCTCGCACCTCTTCATCAAAGATGACTAATCCCACAGCATCATGCTGTTGCGCGGCCATGTAAGCCAGGGTCGCTGCTAGAAACTTCCCATACTGCAACTTTGTAATAGAGTCACTGCCATAACCCATCGACGCGCTAGCGTCAAAAAGAATAACAAGGTGCGTATTTGTCTCACCGAGAAAACGCTTGATATAGGTCCGTTCTGTACGCGCGTAGACATTCCAATCGACGAAGCGCGGGTCGTCGCCCTCAGAATAGGCTCGATATTCCGCAAATTCCTGGCTAAAGCCAAAAAATGGGGAACGATGTAGACCATTCAGAAATCCGTGTACTGCCGCCCGCGCCACAAGCTCGAGATTGGACAAGCTCGCAAGCACCTCAGGATTAAGGAGTTCACGTGGCGTTCCGGCGGTTCGCTCACTCATTGACTAAATAGCGCCCCGTCTTATCCAGCTTTAGCTTGCTGACCGGAGCTGCTAAGCGCGGCCACCAGCTGTTCTAGGATCTCGTCGGTATCAACACCGTCGGACTCTGCAAAATAATTTGTCAACACACGATGCCTCATAATCGGCAAGACAAGCGCCGCGATGTCGTCGATTGTGACGTGAAACCTACCACTCATTAGCGCACGAGCCTTTCCTGCCAGGGTCAAGAACATCGTGGCACGAACGCTAGCGCCATATTGAACGTAACGGCGCACAACTTCGGGCGCGTTAGGATCGTCAGGGCGCGTCGCCCGCACCAGGTCAACAGCGAACCGATTAACGGTCTCCGAGACGGGCACCTGACGCACAAGCCACTGGAACTTGAGGATTTCTTCGGGTGTAGTACACGCGCTGACTTCCGGAATGCCCATCTGCGTCGTATACCGCTGCACAACTTCAAGCTCTTCATCATCACTGAGATAGTCCAACACGACGTTGAACAGGAACCGGTCTAGCTGCGCCTCAGGTAACGGGTAAGTACCCTCAAGCTCGATTGGATTCTGAGTCGCTAACACGAAAAAGGGGGGCGTAATGGTGTGGTGGTTACCGCGTACTGTTACCGAAAATTCCTGCATAGCCTCTAGTAACGCCGATTGAGTTTTTGGCGGCGTCCGGTTTATTTCGTCAGCGAGCATCACATTAGTAAACAGCGGTCCCGGAACAAACGTCCAAGTGCGACGCCCTGTCGTAATGTCTTCCTCAATGATATCTGTGCCCGTCACATCAGTAGGCATGAGGTCCGGCGTAAATTGGATACGCTTGAATGTCAATCCCAAAGCATCCGCCAGGGTGCGCACCAACAAGGTTTTCGCGGTCCCAGGCAGCCCGGTAATCAAGCAGTGACCACCGACCAGCAGCGTCATAAGTAGATGCTCCACAACCTCGTCTTGCCCGACAATTACTTTCTGGACCTCCACGCGGATATTATCGAGCGACCCTTGAAATGTTTCGATCAAAGCCCGCGCCTCTTCGGTATCTAATTGACTAGATGATTCAGAACTCAACGTGCAATCTCCAGTAATAATTGTTGTGCTTCCCGATAATGCGGGGCGATTTCTAGAGCATACAATACATGTGATAGCGTGCTAGCGTCGTCTTCCAGTTGCCGATATGCTGTCGCTAGCCGGTAGTGAGCCGCGGCCTGGTCATGGGGATTCATAGCCAGCGATGCCTCATATTCACGCAGCGCTACTTCGGGCATCTGCTCTGCGAGAAGCCAATCGCCGAGCTGAATGTGTAAATCATTGTCCAACGGAGCAACCTGCAGAATAGCTTCCGCAACTGCTATAGCTTCTGCCTTCCTCTCTTCCTCAAAAAGCCATCGAGCGAGCTGATTCAATGCTGACGGGTCATAACCGCCACCGCGCCAATATCTTTCTAACGCCTGGAGCGCAGCCGAGCGCTGCTGGAGTTGGTCATGAGCGCGTGCTTTATAAAGATACGCCGAGTTCTCAGCAACATGGTCAGGATAGTTAACGATCGCCTTATCAGCCGCCTCGATAACATTCTCCCAGTTATTTTCGCTCATCGCTTCGGAAGCCGCGGCAAGGTGCTCACGCCAGTCTCCAAG
>Ga0310344_10001157_pt1 | contig 20391 bp, 17 predicted proteins | sample HC15DNA20200_MG_FD_203801 | JGI IMG/M metagenome (GOLD analysis project Ga0310344, IMG submission 203801) | Marine microbial communities from station ALOHA, North Pacific Subtropical Gyre - HC15-DNA-20-200_MG | ecosystem: Environmental > Aquatic > Marine > Oceanic | place: Pacific Ocean: North... | reverse complement strand
GAGTGTCTTGCAACAATAACCCCGCGAACATCAATATCAACTTCTGTTCTATCTTTTGGATGACCTTTCCATATCATCCTTCCAGCATGCTCATTGGCAAAAAGATTGATTAGCGAATGTTGCCACTCCATGTAGGCGATATCGTGCATATCTCTAAAAGGACCGTAACGACCCTCCGTACCACTATACACAGTGGGCACGTACATAAATCTTGGACGCGTTAAAGAGTCTATCAATGGAATAGTGTTTTCTGAATAAACCCGTGATATTTCGAGAGATTCAGAGGGCAAGCATTTAACGTTTTCACCATATAGAGATTTGGAATATATACTGCTTGCAACTGAGTTGCTCCCCTCTACCCCATATCCAATCAATGTATCGGAAAAGGCGTTCTCCCCATATCCAAATACTGGCTCATCAAGAACCCCACACGCCCCACCATGTAGCATCCCTACTACTGGGACTCCTTCAGCCTTCGCCCTTGCTGAAAAAATCCTGCTGTGCAAGTCCAAGGTTGTGCCAGTTAGTAAAGCATCCAATCCTAGAGTTCGGACAGGCTTTCTAGAAACATACATGGACATCCGAGAGTGAATTATTTCCCAAAGCTCAGCAGGAATAGGAATCCCCAGTTTATGGGACAGCAGGTTGATATGCCGTCTGACTACGTTGATTTGATCATCAAAATACGGCACATATACCCGTGGCGACTTACCCCTTAATAACTCAATCCTCCAGCTTCCCCTTCCTTTTGAGGAATTCATGTCCAACACCCGTTGGACCTCTTGATGAATAAACCATAAGCTCATTGTGCAACCCAGAACGTTTTTAGATGAACTAATCAATTTCCCTTGAACCGACTCTCTTAAAGAGAAATACGTACTCTTCATTTTCTCAAAAACATAATTTCCACTGGTATTCTCACCAATTTTTGGCACCTCCGGCTGTATCAAAAAAGAGTAGTTAACATAGGGGTGATTAGTCATGGGGGAAAAATCGCCCCCACAAAGAGATATCCCCAATTCCTCAGAAATTTCCTGAAGCTCGATATGCTTAAAAAAATACGAGCATAAGATCCGCAACAACTCATGAAAGAAAATCGCGCTCAAATTGAGATGTAAAGAAGCATTCTTTTTCTTCAGAAACTGAGACTCTTCCGAAAACGCCGCATGCAAAGACCCGTATATCTCCATGGATAGAGCATCATAAGCCTCAACATCATAAAAAATGTCAGGAATAACAACAGATGACCCTTGCTGTCTAGCCGCCAAGAACGGAGCAAGCTCAGGAATTACTCTACCTTGTTTCATACTACCTTACGTCTATCAATAGCAGACAAGATTCAGTAGCCCTGAAACCAATCCATATGGCTTATATATGAACGAGTGAGTTCATCTTCTCTCATCATGTTTTCGACTCTGGCAAGGTCTTCCGGTGTATCAACTGCAAAAGTATCGAATTCAGTCTCTACCATTCTAACCTTCATGCCGTGTTCCAAAAACCTCATCATATCCACGGACTCAGATTTTTCCAATTCAGTAGGAGGTAAAGCGGCATAGCTTAATATAGTCTCTCGGCGAAACGGTATGATGCACACTTGTTTGAATAACGGTATTTTATCCCAACCCAATATTCTATCCGCCGGTATGGGCTGGCGAGAAAAATAAAGTGCTTCTCCGTTTATATCAGTAACAACTTTGATCGTATTAGGATCATTCCATTCTCTTTCAGAAGTAATACGTTTGCTCAAATTTACACATCCTATCGTATGATCCTTAAGCATAGGCTCAACCGCTCTTTCAATCATTTCAGGGACAGTCATAGGTTCGTCACCTTGAACCAGAACAAATACATCAGCCTCCATGTCTTTTGCAACCTCCGCCACTCTGTCACTTGCCCTTTGATGAACATCGGAGGTCATCACTGCTTTCCCTCCGAAACTTACCGTAGAGTCATAAATTTCCCTATCACAAGTTGCAACGTAGACATCATCAAGGACCTCACACATGGCAACACGCCTCCTAACATGTTCAACCATCGGCATACCTAATATCGGTGCCAGTGGCTTACCAGGAAAGCGAGAGGAACCCATTCTTGCGGTAATAATTGCCACAATTTTAAGACTGCTAGACATTTTCACAATCTCCTCATTAGTGTGTTAATTAGCATTACATTGTTCGTTAAAACTACTAAATCAAGCTAAATACCAAATCTGTCAGCTTGAAACGTTCTTCACAGGTGACCAGCTTTTACTATGCATTTATCAAGTATTATCAATATTTCTATTCCACGGAAAAGATATTACTAAGCCCGGCCCTAAACGAATTAGATCCACTTTCAAACACTGCCAAATCACTATAGGTAAATAAAGTATCATGAAACAACAGAAGCTCAATATACCACCAAGCCAATTTACGCCCCCAATTTGCGAGGCTATAAATATACACGGGACAGACCAAAATAAAGGCACTAAATATTGGAACAGAAGCCCCAAGCATTCGGAAATATCTTCATACAGATAAGATCCTGCAGTATACAGGCCCCAAAAGGCAAGCACTGTATAAGCTATCAGTTTGGCGGCTAGTGGCGCTATTAAGGTGGATTCAAAAATATGAATAAGATAGGCCAACGCTACAAATAATACCAATGACGCTCCTCCCTGAACAGTGTTAAGCCATTGTTTATCTATACGGGCAGATGTAAGAGAAGCTCTATAGGTCAGTGGGAGACCCTGTATCCACAGTATTCCAGCAACCCAAGGTAGAAATCTTATTATGTCTGTATATTCAGGTAAAAATGAGTTCACCATTGCAGGTCCAATGAAAATTATACTTGCTCCAACGATCGGACATCCATAACTAATCGAGATGGTTGAAACATGAAGCAATTTCTTCGCTGCAATATCTTTCACTTGTCCACGAGTATCGCCCAACGTCTGGAACACATGAATCACAAAAGCTTCCAATACGGAAGTAGATAACATTAGTCCGGCTTGAACACCAGCTATCGCAAGTGAATATATACCTAATGTTTCAAGTCCGAAAAACCATAACACCAAAATGCGTTCTGACCATGCCCACAGGCCGTATAGAACAGTTGCAATACTAATGGGCGTCGCTATTTTTGTGAGCCGCCATAATTCGTGCCGGTCATACTCAAAGGTAAACCTTAATCCAACGGTTTTTTGATATATGCAAATTAGCAGAACAGATGTGGCCAAACCCGCCATAAGGACGCTATACATGCCTATGAAAAATATTGTTCCAACGACCAAAATGGTGTTTATAACATGCGCAACACTCTGGACCACCGAGAGTAGCTGGAAGTTTTTATCTAACCTAACATTAGCTACATACAACCGAATGATTTGGCTCGCAAACAGACTTAAACTTGCTATTTTAAGACCCCAATATATTTCTTGTCTTTCAAATAGGTAGGATGCGGCAAATACTGAAAAAGATAGTAGCAATGACCATATCATGTCAGCCGTGAAGGTGACATTGCGTAAACTTTTAATTCGTTCTGTCTGGGTTGTTTGGGATATATGAGATATTTCCCTTACAGCTACACCGTCATACCCAAAACTTCCGAATTTGGCGAGACTTGGAACTTGATTTATTATTCCGAGTAAGCCAAACATTTCTGGTCCTAAGACTCGTGCAGTTAGAAAGGCAGTGGAATACGACAATATTCGCATCACAATATTGCGACCGAATAGAGCTACAGTATCAGTCGCTATTTTGAGCAAGGTAGGTTCGTTCACAGAACTACCATTCGGAATCTATACTCATTAACAACATCTCCATACGTTATTATTCACGATACAACAGTCATTTCTCCCTCGTTTTTTTCCCAAATGTCACTATGCAATGCTCGACTACGCCAACAGGCGAAGATACATAATTCTTGATTTCGTAACTATATTGATCCATAAAATCGGTGATGAGATGCGATGTTGGAGAACTAACTCCTAACAATTCGACTACAACTACTTCCACAGTGGAGTATCTACCCGATAATACATCTGTCATTCCTTTTAGAACCGACAACTCCGCTCCTTCAGTATCTATACTAATATGGGTAGGAGGTGGCAGACCTAGAAATTCTATAGCCGCATCCAAGGTAAAAGCGGGAACAAAATACTGGCCCTTAAGGTCATCATAAATAATAGAATGTCCCCCTTGACCAGGAGCAGGCCGAGCATTATCCAAGTACAACGATGTCACCTTAATTTCGTCAGATAGTGCAAAAGGCATCAACAATAAATTCTTATGTTTGTGCAGCAGAATATTTGAACCTATGGATCGAATATTCTCGTGATTCGGCTCAAATATAACAACAGAAATTCTATCCTTGGCTAAAAATTGTGACATGACCAGACCGCCAATGGCAGTACACGCACCTAATTCATAATATACTGAAGACTCGGATGACAGACCATTTTCTAGACATTGGTCTAGAGGGTATCTCTCAAAAGACCTCGCTCCTGAAGTGAGTCGCTCAAATTCCCATTCGGAATTTACCTCTACTGCAATCCTGATATCCCTCCAGTGGTAATACGCTTTATTCCCTGGCAAAATCCTGAAAACCACATACCGAAAGTACCTAGTTGTAATTCTCCACTTGGATAATAAAACAGCCAATCCGGTCGCTATCCGAATTTTTAACTTACTCGAAAATTGCACCAAAATTTATTCCTCAATTCTCCAACAATGAAGCATATCTCTCCAAAACATCAAATGCCTCCCCATCGCCGTAAATTGCGGTTCTATACACTGCATGGTTCTTATCTAAGACTACGGGAGGATTTCGAAAATCTCGATAGAATTCTAGCTCCGATAAAACCTGTTTTATATTCAAAGCTTCAACACCTGCATCACTATCTTCAAAAATCGTCTCGTTCGTTTGTAGATATGAAGGATTAATAAAAAGCTTTCGCTGTATTAACGCTTCCAATCCTATACTTGACCCGAAGCTTATTACAACATCAGACCACCGAATTAATGAAACTGAATTAACTGAGTCAATTATCTCAAATCCTTTGCAGCCAAACAAAGATTCCTCAAAAGAATCGGGCAAATCATCTCCACGTGTATGGGTCTTGACAATCAAATGAATCCAATCAGCATACGCTAATTTTTTTATCAATGCGAGTGTCTGACATCGGTCGACGTTGTAGTCCCAATGGGGCAACATAAATACCACCTTAACAGAGTTAGGCTCTCTGTCTGTAGCAACAAAGACATTCTGAAGGTCTTGATTAATAGCCTGCCACTCGGGACAATAACGAGAACTACCTGCAACCAAGCATTTCTCAGCAATTAAGCCCAAATCTATTTCCTGGTTCATGTGGAATACACTCTGAAAAACGCAAAGATCGTATTCATTATAACTTTGCCTAATATGCGCTTTCAGATCAATGTGCTTCTTTCTGGTGGGATTATGGTCACTGTTAAGAAATATGCTCAATCCATGAGGAATAACAACAGTCTTAATACCTAATTTTTTCGCCGCTATAGTCAGTTCAGATCTACCTTGACTCTTTATGCCCCCCCAAGGAAACACACAAACGTCTGGGGATATATTTGTTAAAACTCTTTTCGCCAGCGCTAGACTAAGATGTGATCTGAGTAATAAATCCCTAAATTTGTACACAAGTTTTGCCCAAGGACCTAATAAATTTAATTTAAAAATGAACCTCGCATAGGGCACTCCCAAAATCTCTTGCACATAGGAAATATGAAATCTCGGATAACGCGCTAACATCGCAAGCCTTGGATCGCTTTCCATGGAATAATCTGGATCTAGAAGTACCACATGCACCCTATGTCCACGTTCTAGCAACTTGTAAATAACAGGACTGCCGTGGTCTACATCATTAAAATGATAAAGCGCGAACAGAAATATCACTGATTACTCTCTAATTCAATCAATAAAATCAGTTTTGGAGCCCTCGTAAACTATGCTGTCATAAACTTCTATAATACGGTTCACAGACCAAAAAGGTGCATCTACAGATCCTAAACGAGTAATTAATCTCTTTATGGCTTCATGGTCGCTAGGCGTGTCAACATCTAACTTAATTTCAGGCCTGCGCAACTTACCTTTTGCCTGTAGTCTCGCAATTTCAAATTCCCCTGGATGAAGAGTGATGTAATGGGTCACATGTTCCCTTAACTCCCCTTTAACACGCTGATCTAGTATTCGCAGTGCCTTCAGGGATACAACTTCAGCGCCAACACCGTCAGGAAGACCACAATCTAGCCTATCATTGCATGCATAGTCACATGGCTGACTAGCCCAAAAAAAAGTTACTAATTTATCTATCTCCTCGGAATCAACCAGAGGATTGTCTGCACAAATTCGTACTACGGCAGACGTAGGACGTTTTTCCAGGGCATCTATAAATCGCGTCAAAACATCCTTTTCAGGGCCTCTAAAAACTGAAACTCCCAAAGATTGTGCCAAGTCACATAGCACATCATCTATTCTATTCGTCGACGTTGCAAGAACCACATCTTTAAGGGTGGTTGAATGAATTACTCGCCTGAGAACGAGCTCTAACAGAGAATAATTTTCCCAGATGATCTCCAAACTTTTCCCAGGGAATCTAACTGAGCCCATCCGGGCCTGCACTATCCCGATAGTGTCTGTGACATTATGTAAAGACCTAGTCGGTGCGCTCAAGGTTTTACCGTTTTTACAAACACTCTTATGGTGTAATTGTCGTACATTGAATCTTGAAACTCAGTCAACGTTTCATCATAAAGTTGGGACCACCCCATTCTCTCAAAGACATACTTATAATTTCTTGGAACCATGGACATGGTATGTACGTCTTCTCTTTCACATATAACTATTGTGGAACAAGCTATATCAGACATTCTCCTAAACACCTCAAACGACGAAGGATGGACATGCTCTAGTACAGCCATTGAAAAGAGATAGTCAAAGCTTGACCTGGGTATTTCTGGGAGTTTTTCTTCAAGTGAACCCTCCCAAATGTTTACGTTTCTTGACAGTTCAACATATGAATGATTTAGTTCTTCTAACGCAGCCGAGCCTATCTCAACTGCACCAAATTCCTTCACACCCTGATTCCTCCAAAATTCTAGATTTGTTCCTGCGTTACATCCAACTTCAAAAACGGATTCGGGCACTTCAATTTTTAGTTTCTTAATTATGTCCAGTATTTTAAAATTGATCGTTTGCGACTTACTGGCATAGAACTGAGGACGATTGCCAGATCTTTCTGCTTGGTTAGACATTTCATGCCAATATCTTTGCAGCGAGTCAGCGCTCGGATACCAGAACGGCGAAAATCCCCTAGATACCAACCAACGTAAAATTCCTATCCTCATTGGCTTATCTGCAGAATGTCCTAAAAAGAAGCGTCCAATTAATCTCAGAAAAACTCTTTGAAATAATGAAAGTTTTATCGTTGGATTATCAGCCAATTTTTCTACTATCCCCTGTCTTTCTGCCAACGGCTCCTTACCATATCTCGGATTTTCATTTCAGATGGTCTCGGGGCTTTTTCCGGGAGTCCCCTCATATCTTCTAATCGTCGAATTTGAGTAATCATATCTCTGAACTGATCAGGGGAGAGCGAAAGTATATGATCGGTACCTGGAAGAGTATGTGATATTGTGTAGTGTTTTTCTACAGCCTCAGCGCCTAAAGCTACAGCGGCTATAGGGGCAACCATACCAAGTGTGTGATCAGAATACCCTATATGATGCTGGGGAAAGGATTTTTTCAATGCCTCAATGGCCAGAAGATTTGCATCATCATCGTTGCAGGGATACTGAGTAACGCAATGAAGTATATAAACATCATCGACTTTCTTTAGATGTTCCAAGGATTCGCTTATCTCTTCTATATTAGCCATACCAGTTGACATAAAAACGACATCCGCATAATCGTTTACATAATCTAGTAATCCATGATTAGTCATTTCAGATGAGGCAATTTTAATCTTTTTCAAACCTAATGTTTCACAGAGCAGTCTTGCACGCTCCACTGAAAACGGCGAACTCATAAAGTCGATTCCCTTTGCCAGGGCATACTCTTTAAGCTCCATGTGCATCTCATCACTCAGTGCTACGCGTCCAAACCATTCTTTTTCGGGGTCGTCTTCTCTAACATCTGACCCTAAATAGGACTGAAATTTAGCAATGTCAGCACCTGACTCTGCCACTTGATCTATCATCACCTTAGCCATATCCATGTTTCCAAGATGATTTTCACCAATTTCGGCTATTACAATAGTTTTGTCTATAACATGCATATGAGTTCTACACCTTGTCCTTTATTTTTTGGAAACAAAAAGAATCCAATATTAAGGCATCCATCCATAGGATTTAAGTACATCGACGCCCCACATATTTGACAGCTGTCTCCAACCTTCACGAACGCTATTCGGATCTCCAGTCATGCTACTTGAATGTCGGTGATATCTATAAAGAGCTCTATGTATTCGCACAGGTGGTAAGGAACTACGCTGCAGATACCTGATAAATAGATCGTATTCCTCCCAAAATAGATTCCTATACCCTCCTACCTGCCTCAACAGATCAGTACGCATCATAACGCCACAGGCAATAAGTTGAAACAAGTCGAAAGTCTCTATCTGTACTAGGAGCTCATCACCGGTGTGAATATTCACTTCGTAGCGATCACTGTATACTAAATCCGTCTGATTATTTTCCAAGGGGCTAACACAGGCTTCAAGTATATCTGCTGATAGAACATCGTCAGCATCCAACCTCATCAAATATTTCCCACGTGCTAAAGCAAGTCCTCGATTGCATGCATCAACCAGTCCATAATTGCATGACATAGAAATATATCTGAAATTTGTATATTTTTCGCCAAGGCTACTCGCTAATTCTGACGTGCCATCCGTCGAACCATCATCAACTAGCAGCACTTCATATAAGGAGTTACACAGTGTCTGTGCAAAAACACTATGCAAAGCATTCTTTAACGTGTCCACGGCATTGTAGGAACATATCAATACAGAAATCAACACAAGGAAACTCTACTAAAATCGAATTTAAACTAGAAGCTGACCCAAGACAAGGCATGCAGGGCTCTCAAGATGTAAGCCGATCACTAACTTTGGACCATCTTTCTTTTTCCTGATCCTTCTGAGTATTCAACCAATCTATATATTTGCGAATACCTACTTCAAGAGTAACATCAGGACTCCACCCGAGTTCTTCTTGAGCTCTCATACTAATTACTTCCTTCCCGTCAAAATCACCTTCTCTAGCTGGTATAAATTGTATATCCACGTCACCTATAATTTTCTGGACTGTTTCAGCAAGCTCCAAAATCGATACCTTTCTTGCTCCATCCAAATTATACGTCTGGTGGGTAGCTTTGGGATTTAGAGCCAGTACATTCCCTTCTGCAAGATCATCAACATATACAAATTTCCGAAATTGTAATCCATCTCCAGCAATGGTCAGAGGTTCTCCTGATAAGGCTTTCCGAACGAATAGAGCTATTACACCTGCAGGTCGAGCCCCGGGTCCGTAAGGAATCCCATATCTTAGTACCGTAGGCTCAAGTCCATATAAACTCCCATATGATCTGCAGTAAAATTCTCCTGCTAATTTAGTCGCCGTATAAATGTGAGTGGGATTCCCCAAGGGAGTAGTTTCATCAACTATATTTGGTTCAGCCGCCTCATAAACCCATGTAGTACTGCCGTATACTAATCGCTTTATTCCACTTAGGCGCATAGCCTCCAATACATTAATAGTTCCTCTCACATTGACCATTTCTGCGTAGTGAGGCTCTTTTAACACATCTCCCACGTCGGCAATTGCAGCCAGATGCATTACTGCGTCCACACCCCTCATTGCGGAACGTATCTGATCTAAATCCATGATACTTCCTCTATAACTTTCGACGTCCGGATCAGGATGAGGCACCAAATCGAAAACCCGCGGGCTAACTCCATATTCTCTGAGCTTCCTGACAACTCTGGACCCAATAAATCCAGCTCCCCCTGTGACCATAACTCTCAATTCTGTATCTCCAATCTAAATATCCAAGAGTTCCCCTACCCTGGGGGACATAGCAGTGTTCCTAGCCTCAAATATCCTCAGTCCGCAACTCGGATACTATGTTCCCAAGTGACGAAGTAACATGAGACAATTGGTCATCAGTCAATCCAGGGTAAATGGGGAGACATATGTGACGTTGTTTAATCTTCTTTGCACCGCTAAAATCTGCTTCCCCATATCCCTCATTACAATTGACATGAGAACATACAGATGTTCCGCTTTCCCTTACATTGCCACAAAAAGTGTACGTGTCCCAAACAGGTTCATCATGACATAAATCCGAATACACTTCCCCTGTAAGGGATACTTTATATTTCTCCTTTAGCCTCACCTTCAATTTATCCCTGTCAATCCATTCATCCAAATAAGCGACGTATTTGTAATATCCAGATTGACCCACGATCCTTACTGGAGTTACTCCTCGTAGAGAAAGTAGAGCTTGATCGTAGAAAGCGGCTGCATTTCTTCGTTCACTTAATATCTCAGCAGATTTCTTCATCTGCTGTTCAGCAATCAAGGCGCCAAATTCAGACATTCTAAAATTATGCCCCATCTCAGATATTTGATTTCCCAGATCAGGGTTTTTCCCTTGATTTCGTATCATCCTACTATTAACAAAAACATCTTCATTATCAGTGATAATCGCTCCCCCTTCCCCAGATGTAAATACTTTGGTAGGGAAGAATGAAAACGCTCCTGCAACACCTAAAGTGCCTGCATGTCGTCCTTCTATCACACATCCATGTGCATGAGCACAATCCTCTATTAAATATAACCCCTTCTCTTCACATAGGGTTTTCAAATCCTGCCACTCGGGACTTATCACTCCTCCTATATGCACTAATATGACAGCGCGAGTGTCATCCGTAATACGTCTTTTAACGTCGTCCACCGTAAGAGATAAAGTCTCCGGGTCAGAATCAGAAAATATTACATGATTGCCTGAATGTACCACTGCCAGCGCTGTAGCTAGAAAAGTATTGGTTGGCACTATCACAGATGAATTATTGATGCCCAGGGCCCTCAATATCACCTCTATAGCAGCTGTACCACTATTGACTGCTATACAATATTTGCTATCTGTAAAACTAGCAAAGCTATTTTCGAATCTCTCGGTCCATTTACCTGATGTTAAGAAACCCGAATCAAGTATATCCTCAATTCCTTCATGTATGAATGCTCTATCATCTTCATCAAATGGAATCTGTAATATAGGAACATTAATCATCTCTATTACCCTCCCCGATTTCAAAGCGTTAGATTTAAAAACTTAATTCAGTAAATATCATTTTCTAGTCTAAGTTAAATAATTGTTACGCTCAGAATCGTCCATGCTTAATACACCTCTCCCCACTCCTTTGTATTTAAAGCCATACGAAATCATATCGTCAGGATTCAAGGCGTTTCTACCGTCAAATAAGACGCATCCGCTGCTGGCCTGATCCGCTATCCATTTCCAATCATAATCTACTATTTCTGGCCATTCAGTCATAATTAATATGGCTTGTACATCATGAAAACAATCTGACAAACTCTCTTGAAACCTTACACCTTCACGTAGAATATCACGACTATTCTTCAAGGCCCTTGGATCATAGGCATTAACTAATGCTCCATCACCTAGAAGAGCTCGAATCAAGTCAATCGAGGGAGCATCCCTTATATCATCTGTATCCGGCTTGAAGGCTAGACCCAACACAGCAACTCTCAATCCCGAAATAGAGCCAAATGTACTTACTAAAAATTTGTAGGGAAGCAGTCTTTGTCTATCATTAACAAGTGTCACTGCAGACATAATTTCAGCAGCCTGATCATTGTCTTCCGCAAATCTCCTGAAAGCTTTTAGATCCTTAGGTAAACACGAACCTCCAAAACCCACACCTGCATTAAGGAAGGAGGAGCCTATTCTCGAGTCTAAACCAATACCAGCGGCAACATCGTCAATATCCGCAGCTATCTTGTCACACAGCGAGGCAATCTCATTAATGTACGATATTTTCGTGGCAAGAAAAGCGTTAGATGCATATTTAATCATTTCTGCACTAGTTATATCCGTCTCGACAAACGGTGCATCAATACCCCGATAGAGAGATTTCACCAAGGATATAGCATCAGACTGACCTCCTATGACTATTCTCTCGGGATGGAACCAATCATGAACAGCTTTTCCTTCGCGTAAAAACTCAGGATTGGCCACATATCTGAGAGTCGTGTCCTGTAACAACTCCTTTTTTATCATTCTGCCTGTCCCCGGAGGTACTGTACTCTTCATTAGAACAATACCTTCATCCGGCATAAGTTCCATGGACCAGGCCACCGATTGCTTTATTTGAGACAAATCAGAAACGCCGTTACTCAAAGTAGGTGTGCCAGTAGCTATTACAACTATTTCCCCTAGCGAATCATCCATATTTTCTATTTGAGAAAATCGCAAATTACCATTTTGCATTGATTCTGTGATTACTTCGTTCAAACCTGGCTCGTAGATAGGCAATACGCCATCTCGAAATGCTTCAACCGTAGCATAGCTTATGTCCACACCTACAACATCATGTCCTAGAGAAGAAAAAGCTGCAGATGCCACTGACCCCACATAACCTAATCCTACAACGGTTATCCGCAATTGATCACCTCTCCTACTCTACCTGCCGTACGTTCTTTGAAATTCCTTACTTTCTTCTTGCAAAGCTCCGCCATTTTGACCCTCCTTGAACGTTAGATCAAAACATAAATCCCTAAACATTCCCGGAGCAAGGGCTACGACGGGAACATTGTTTGCAACACAACTAAACCGGCAAAATATGGTTACTCTTAATTTTCCTGCCACGGCCCCTTGTACGACGAGGCCTGGCAATTCCTAAATTCAATTTTTCGTCAGGGCTTCGCAGTTCCAAACTACTGAAAGGTACTTCCGCAGGCACCATTTCGCCCATAAATTTGAGCAATATTCTGACCTTTGCTTTGGGAATTGTTATAGTTTCTAGCAGATATCCAAAATCGTCCATGCTACCAATTTGAACCCTAACCGGCTCTCCACTAAGAAAAGACTTAGACAACCCACCACCAGCATTAATGGCTTGTACCTTTGCTTTTAATTGTTGAACTATATTGTCCGACAAAACGGCTACCACGCCCCCAAATTTCACCCATCCTATAACCTTGGACATTACCCCAATATGAGATATTCTCCGCAACGCATCATCAATTCTTACAAAAATATATCCCGGAAGTAATGGCTCCTCAACGAAAACTATGCCATCGGAAGATCTCATAACAAATGGCGTGTACGTCTCTAGCATGTCCTGTTGAAGCACATTGGATACTGATGCTTCAGAGCCAGTTCTAATGTGAAGAACCTGCCACTCTAGGTTCATTCAAGCCTCCCGACAACATTGCCCGATGTTAGTTTGTCAACAGAACCATGTAATAGAGTCACGACATCAGACGTGGGAATTCCTGCAGATTCTAATTCATCAATACTCTTCCCTAAGTCAGATGATTTAGCAACAAATATCTTGCTAAATTCGCCTGGCATAATTGAGTCTAAACTTCTAACCGGCATACCGAGGAATTCTTCCTCCCCATCTAGTTCTGAGTCTAGTACAGAAATATTTTTTAAACCTAAGTCTCTCAAGACTAGAAATGCCAATTCTGTCAGCTCGGTTCGTCCATAGATAGCAATGGAAGCCTCTTTGCTGAGAGCAAGATCTTTTAGGTCGTTTCTAAGCAATTGCCTTATTCGTCGGTAATGGTCAAGAAAATTATCTATGTAGGCAAGAGTGAGATAAACCTTACGTGATATCCCTGACGGTGTTAACACATAAACCCACTGCTTCCATTTAACCCTTACAATCCGGATGTAGCCTTTGCGGGCGAGACTTTTCAGAAGCACATTTGTCACGCCCAAAGCTATCCCAAGGTGGCTAGCTAATCTGCGTTGACTAACATTAGGAGCGTGTTCGACCTCTTCCAGCAACCTGAGTTCTCGGTAATTTTCTCTCTGTAGCTCACTGTGTTCGTTTTTAGAACGCATAAAGCGATCTTAAAAAGGTGGTTCCATAGTGTCAACTAGTTTAGGTCTCGATTTTTCATAGAAATTCTTACAATTTGCTTAGGCCAAACACTGCGTCCTTTTCAATTTATAAAAAGGCAGGCATCTATAAAAATTCCAAATTGACCTATTGGAATAGGCACATTTATAATCAGCATACCGTTACAAGTAGTTACATCAAGTTATTGCGCCCGATCACGCGCTTATGCAATGAGGACTAATGCGAGCAGAATCCTTTGAAAAAGCTCTAGTTTATAGCATATGGGCTGGCTTCTTTCTTCTTCTTCTTATGCCAGCCGTGATCTCAACCCAAACTATTTTCCCTTTCATAGTAGGGAAAGCTCTTTACGGAAGAATACTGGCGAGCCTCATTTTCATGTTGTGGCTACCACTAGCTTTCAAGAAAGCTTCCTACAGACCAAGAAGGTCATGGATACTCATTATCTTCGCATTCTATATTCTTGTGGCCTTAATTTCAGGACTTCAAGGCGTTAGTTTGGAACGAAGCCTCTGGTCAACCTTTGAAAGAATGCAAGGAATAGTTGATTTAGCACACTGGTTTGTAATCCTGATTGTGATGACATCTATTCTACGTAAGTCTGTTGAACTTAAATATTTACTTAACACCAACCTCGCCGTCAGTGTCTTAATCTCCATAATTGGATTAGGGGAATATTTCGACATTGAATGGATGCCATACTATGAAGTCTTGAACAATCGAGCAAGACTCGGCATTACATTTGGAAATCCGTCTTTCGCAGCGTCGTATATGATGGTAAATGTCCTCATTGGAATAGGGCTGCTCTGCCAGTCTTTTTATTCGACTAACAAAACGACTCCAAACCCGACTCCTTCTCAAAGACAAAGAAAAAGGAGAGGAAGAAGGAGAAACAGGCAGGAGGAAAGATCTAGGGATATTAAAGTCCACTTGTGGAGGTCTTTCTGGGCAATAGCCATAATTCTAGATTTTTGGGTAATGACCCTGACCGGAACAAGAGGCGCAGCAATCGGATTAGCAGCGGGGCTAATTATCCTAGCTATCGGATATATTATATTTAGTCAGCACACAAAACTGAAAATTACTGGCTCCGCAACTCTTGCCGCTTTCATTGTTATAGCAGGACTTGTTATTGTATTCAGAAATTCCCAACCTGTAGAGAGTCTTGCATCTCGTAACATATTAGTCGAACGGCTAACCAACTTAAATTCCAGTCAACTGCCATTTCAAAGTCGGCTTCTTACACTGCAAGTAGGTATGCGAGCTTTTTCAGAAAAACCACTACTTGGATGGGGAGCAGAGAATTACATCGTCGCCTATGGAAGACATTACCAAGGCAGCTCCCAATCATACGAAATGCTCGACCATGCACACAACAAACCAGTGGAAGAACTGGTTACAAAGGGATTTTTCGGACTAGTCAGTTATTTATCCATCTGGCTGCTAATGGCGATTTATATTTTCAAAAGTCTGCCACTCCAAAAAGCTAGAGATCAAATACTCACCTTATCAATTAGCTCAGCGCTTGCCGCATATTTCATTCAAAACTTATTCTTGTTTGATACTCCTGTAAGCACCTTACAATGGATTATATTAATTTCGTTTGTGATAAACCTCGAATATAACTACGCAACTCATAAAGTCCTCAAAACAGACTCTCATTTATTGAAAGACAATGATACTCCAAGGTTCTCGATTCAGAAATATCTTTCGAAAATTCTGGTCCAGCGCATAGTGAGTGTACATCGACGTGCCAATGCAGCCAAAATCGCTATCATATTCGCTAGCGTGATCATAGCGACTGCAAGTTTGTTACTTAGTTTGAGAGCATTTAATACTTCTTCAGATATTCTAGCAATGCGAACTGGGATGCAGGGTGCTGACGGAATCATCAACGCAGTCGGCGGAACAATAAAGTCAAATCAGCCCCTAGGTAACTACTCAAGGTTAGTTTTTTTTGAAAACGTACCTAAATTTCTTCACAGTCTCCCTGAGGAAGATAGCAAGAAAATATTGGTTTTCGCACGTCACCAAGCTTCAGAGTCTATAAAGAGTGAACCTGAAAATTGGCTTATCTATCTTACAGTCGCAAAAATGTATCTGGATTTGGCGGAACAAAGACCTAGCTACATGTATGTTGATGCGGCTAGGCCTTACTTAAGTAAAGCGGTTGAATTCGCCCCTGAAAGACCCGACGTAAGTATAGCTACTTCACAAGCCGTAGAGATAGAGAAATGGTTATTGCTCAATGCGGACTTGGAAGGCGGCATTTATCATGAACCTACAGATATATGGGGTGTTTCTTTTGATTTTGACGGAATAGATTCAAAAGTGGTCATCAAGGACCACAGCGAACTTCAAAATATATTTGATGTAGGTGGGGGAGTTAAAATACTAGTTCAATTAGACTCTTCATCGGAGGGACTTAACCACGAATTCCTCAAAGAAGTTGCATTCGGGGATCACGAAGTCATAATCGAAAAGGGTGGGGAAGAATCCAATTCGGGATTCGATCTTAGATGCTCCAATCCAACAGAAACCGGGTGTGCACTAGTGTTCACAATGCAATTTAGTGAAGTAGACGGCCAATGGAAGAGTCCAAATGACGCAATAAAATTCCAAAAGCCACAAAGTATAGACTTAAGTTACGATACAAACCCTATTGGGCAAAGACCTATCCTAAAAATCGACGGCAGCAAGGTCGAGTTAACCGAAATATCAACCCCAAAGGGGACTAGAATATCTGATGAAAATCGAGATATCATAATTGGTAGCAACTCCTCCGGAAATAACACTCTGGATGGCAAGGTATATGCTTTGAGTCTTTACAAAGACACATATAACAGCAGTCCGGCCGCCTACATAACATATTGGACTTTCGCGGAAGGTCAGGGCATGAGAATAAATGACACCGCCCCTGGGACGATAAATCACACAGGGATAATTCAGTCGGGACGTGGAAGTTGGTATCAAGGCTTGACTGGAGTAGATATAAACGACTTCTTGGGTCTTGAAAAGAATTAAATAACAAATGTCGCATCTCAATAATTGGAAAGAATTACAAAAGGAATATAAATGGCAATGACAAATCAGCCAGGGTCTTCGATGAATGGCGACATTTACTTAGACGCTTATATCGGTATCCTCATTCGCAGATGGTATATAGTGGTCAGTTTGCTCCTCATATCAATGGCGGGAGCGTATATCCTTGGACAACAAGGAGACCAAGATATTATTACCTCCAATATTCCCATGTACGAGTCTAGAGCCAAGTTATTGCTAAAAGGAGATGGCTCCTTGACCTTCAAAGACTTCCAAAGCGATGCGGTAGAGCCAGATGTCTTAGCATCACTAGCTACCTCAAATGACTTATTAACTAAGGTAATTGATCGTATAGACTTAAGACATCACGACTCTGATCTGTGGTGGTCGGTCGAAGACCTTTCTGGTGTCCTGACAGCAGAAGTGCCTAAAAAATCGCGGCAGCCAATGTTGGTCATGAAAGTACGAACATCAGACCCAAAACTTTCTCACAAAATCGCAGTGGCATGGGTAGACCTTTTCAAAGACACAACCGATATGTTTGCAAATGCGGGGGCTACGAAATCAGCTGATTTCCTACTTGGAGAAGCAGCCATCACGGATCAGCTATTGAAGGACAAACAGTCCGAAAAATTGTCTTTCCAGAAAGATTATCCTCTAACATCTCAAGAACAGGCTCTCAAGGCAGCGATCGACAAATACGATAGTTATGCTCGTAAAATTCATGAAGTGGAATTGTCTTTAAAAAAGAAAGAAGCAATACTTATCAGCTTATCAGAAAGTATAGAAGATTCTGAATTACGTGGTATTCTTACCAACGATCTCAATACCATTGAAATCCCGAAGCTCTATGACGGTAATTTAATAAGGGCATCAGATTATTTAGAACTCACTCGGATCCTTGTGAAATCTGACCTGGAGTCTCTGATAGCTGAAAAATCTTACTTAAATACGCAAATCCAGTCAATGGAAGATGAAATTGACAATTTTGCTAATGTGGTAAATGAAAATGATCTACATTTATCTAAATTAGATCGTGAAATCAAATTGCTCAGTAGAGACTCAGCAATATTAAAGGAACAGTGGCAAGAAACCAGAATGCTTCACAGCCAAGAAGCAAGTTCTGTCGTTGTAATTGACGCTCCGTCTGAGCCATCGGCTCCTACTCAAGTCTCCACAATTGGCCCAACCCCTGACTTTCTGGGATACGACGTACCCGGCACACTAGTAATAGGGGCCATTCTAGGCCTTATATTTGGAGGAGTAATTGCTTTCCTAGTGGACTATATTGCTGGTTATAGATCAAGAACCGCATCTAATAACATCTGAGGTTGACTCTTATTTACCTGAACGAACAACTTCCTTGGCCATATCTTTCCATGTGGCTAGAAATTCTTTGTTATTCTTCGTCTTCCTCATTCGTTCTAATAGCTGTTCAGTGGGGCCAGAAGAATCTCTGGAGTCAGAATTGAAGAACGTTGTTAACAAGCGTCTAAGCTGCCAAACTTCTCTCAGCGTAACCTCATCCAACAACAATTCTTCACGCCTAGTGCCACTTCGGTCAATATCTATAGCCGGGAAGAATCGCTTTTCTGCTAGTCTTCGGTCCAAATGAACCTCCATGTTTCCGGTTCCTTTAAACTCTTCATATATAACGTCGTCCATCCTACTCCCAGTATCTACAAGGCAGGCAGCCAAAATCGTGAGACTCCCACCTTCTTCAGTGTTTCTAGCGGCACCAAAAAATTTCTTGGGTGGGTATAGAGCTACCGGATCCATACCACCTGACAATGTTCTTCCACTGCTGGGCACAGCTAAATTATAGGCACGAGTAAGCCTTGTTATACTATCTAGTAGTATCACAACATCTTTGCCTCCCTCCACCAACCTTTTAGCTCGCTCTAACACCAATTCAGCAACTCTACAGTGATCCTCCACTGGCTCATCAAAAGTCGAGCTATAGACTTCTCCAGTAACAGAGCGTCTGACATCAGTGACTTCCTCCGGACGTTCTCCAATCAAAGCCACCATAATTTTGATATCGGGGACATTGGCGCTAATGCCTCCTGCAATCTGCTTGAGTAACGTGGTCTTCCCCGCCTTCGGAGGAGACACAATTAGACCTCGTTGTCCTCTCCCTACAGGTGACAATAGATCAATCAATCTGTTAGACAATGTCTTTGCATCATTCTCTAAAATTATCTGTTCAGTGGGGAAGACCGCTGTAAGATGTTCAAACAATGGCCTCCCTTTAGATGCCTCAGGATCAAGCCCATTGACTTCTTCAACTCTGACTAACCCAAAATATCTTTCGCCGTCTTTTGGAGGCCTCACTTGACCACTTACTTCATCTCCAGTCCTCAAACTAAATCTTCTAATTTGTGACTGCGACACATAAACATCCCCAGTCCCTGGAGTGCTTCCAGTCTGTCTCAGAAATCCATATCCATCATTTACTATTGCCAATATGCCACCGGCAGTCAGACTTCCATCCTGAGCAGCAAGCCCGTTAAGTACTTTCGACATTATTTCTTGACGCTTGGTTATGTTGCCATTTTCCACGACACCAAGTTCTTGCGCGAGTTTAAGAAGCTCATCGGTACTTAAAGTTTGTAATTCTGTCAAATTCATATTTTTCTCCAGTTATGAAAGCAGTCCAAGTAGATAGCATTATTGTCATAGCCTTAGAGGAATCTCCCGATCCCAGACACGGTTCCAAACGCTAATACTACTTGGCCAGTCTAGGTGGGGACATCTGCAAATTAAAGTACATCCATTTATCATAAATATAATCGCCAGTCGCTAGGTTGTTACCTCAACCTTGTTTCCCGTACCCACAGTGAATTCATACTCACACCGACGGCACCTACAGGGAGCTAACGAAAAAAATCATTGGAAATTACAAATACGAACAGGACTTGCCGAACCGCCCGTGTAAAAGCTCATTACGAAGCCCTAGTCACAGGCAACACCCGAACTTTACCATACTTTTATGAGTGAGTCCATACTTTACAACCATAAAAGCATGCCTTATTTATTCTTTGTAGAAGACCGAATAGGGAGCTCATGTTGATCACCTTCACGCAATATCTTCATCGACTCCTCAATGAACTTCCTAAAAAGTGGATGAGGCCTATTGGGCCTCGATAAAAACTCGGGATGAAATTGAACGCCTACCATAAAGGGCTGGTCTACCATTTCCACTATTTCTACTAGTCTACCAT
>Ga0310344_10001156_pt1 | contig 20392 bp, 14 predicted proteins | sample HC15DNA20200_MG_FD_203801 | JGI IMG/M metagenome (GOLD analysis project Ga0310344, IMG submission 203801) | Marine microbial communities from station ALOHA, North Pacific Subtropical Gyre - HC15-DNA-20-200_MG | ecosystem: Environmental > Aquatic > Marine > Oceanic | place: Pacific Ocean: North... | reverse complement strand
CGCTTACCGCCGGATGTGTCCCAAGCCTGCAATAACATTCCGGGCAACGATCCCGCAGCAGCAGTCACAATGTCACCGTCGGAAACGTGTTCGTTCAGTATTCTGATCATTGCAGACTGTGTCAGTGGATTATCCGAAACTGATTGAGAGGCAGTCGACAAACTATCTTTCCATGAAACCAATTCTGTTGTTGCCAAAGATTGCCAATCTGAGGATGTGCGGTACTCTCCGATTTGCTTGGTGAGCATCTCGAGGCTTACTTTGGCGTCTCCGATAATGGGCGCTGAGCCCTGTTTGAATGCATCGTGTCCATTCACATTTACCGAAACAAAATTCACGTCAGGATTTTGAAAGAGAGAATTAGATGCAGTAGTAAAGTCCATAAACCTAGTTCCCACTCCAATGACTAAATCGGCTTGCCGCGCTAACTCGTTTGCGGCTGGATTTCCTACTGGTCCCATTCCTCCCATCGCCAACGGTCCTGCCGAAGCACCCTTGCCGGCGTGCGTCTCCCCTATAGGAATACCATGATTTGAACTGAAATCCATCAGGGCTTTCTCCGCTGACGAGTAGATTGCCCCGCCACCGGCAATGATGAATGGCTGTTTTGAGGCTTTTAGCATCTCTGCTGCTGCGGAAATGTCCTGGATGTCGGGGGGTGTCCTTCTAATGCGCCATGTGCGATCTTCGAAGAAATGTCGTGGAAACTCATAGGCCATTGTTTGAACATCTTGCGGTATCGCTATTGTAACTGCTCCACCCATGGCCGGATCCGTGAGAACACGCATGGCTTCTGGCAAAGAGAATAGGAGTTGCTCCGGTCGCGTTATGCGGTCAAAGAACTTACTGACGGGTCGCAGAGAGTCAGCTGCACTTATATCAAAGCTGACAGGGTGTTCTATTTGTTGTAGGACCGGGCCTTGATGACGTGTCGCGTATTCATCGGAGGGTAACAATAGTACCGGCAAGTGGTTTGCCGAGGCGGTGGCCGCACCAGTAACCATATTGGTAGCTCCGGGGCCGATGGACGAAGTGCATGCCATAATTTGGCGCCGTCGTTGGGCTTTAGTGAATCCCGTGGCGATGTGTACCATAGCTTGCTCATTATGCGGCTGCATGAATGGCAAATGCGAGCCGTATTCCTCCAATCCTTGGCCTATCCCGGCTACATTGCCGTGTCCGAATATGCCAAACATACTGTGTACTAATCTTTGCCGGTTGTTATCGAATTCACTGTATTGGGCCTGTAAGTATTTAACTACGGCCTGCCCTGTGGTTAAACGTAGTGTCTTTTGTTCGGACATGTATATCACCTTAGAAAAATTTTGGTCGATTGTGACCTTCGCAACTTCTAGCTCAATAAGATTGTAGTTGATTGCAGACATTAATGATGCTCGGTATGTGATTGTTCATTGCCTGTATATTCAGTGCGTTATGGCCTTTTTGGTACATAATGTGACTATAGTCCGTTAAATAGTTTTGATAAAAGGACCTTGGTGTTTACGGTTAACAGAGCTAGAGCCACCTTCTATGTACTGGCTTCTTTTGCTATTGCTTTGTGGCTCGGTCAATTTATGTGGCAATTGCTGTCAAATTTCGGGACCGTCCTTGTCATATTTATTTTGGCCTGGATGATCAGTCTTGCTTTGCTGCCGATCGTAAGAATTCTCAGAGGATTCAATATTCCCAATACGATCGCGTCTATGGTCGTTTATCTGGCAATTATTGGATTGTTAGCGTTACTAGGATTTATAGTGGGCCCGATAATCGTTGACGATCTGTCCCGGCTCGCAGAAAAAATTAGGGACTACCGGGAAGAACTTGAGTCGTTCACTCGGACTACGTTGTCCTGGGTTGAGGATATTGGGGTGTCGCGGACTGCCGTAGATCAATTTATTCAAAGTTCGTCGACCGACGTCGCAGATGTGGCAACCCTAGCGGCTACGGAGTTGCTCAATGCCCTTACTGGTGTTGCCAAAGGGGTCTTTGTCTTTCTTGCCGTACTTGTAGTGTCTTTCTATGTGGTTGTGACATTCGACCGGTCTGTGGGCAGGTTTTGTGCAGCGTTGCCCGAAGGTTGGGGAGATAAAGTCAAGGATGGAATATTCACAATAGAGCGGACATTCGCAGCATATCTGTCAGGATTGCTTGCTGAAGTAATTATTTTTGGTATAGCTGTGACCATAGCAATGCTTATATCGGGCTCACCATTTGTGGCGGTGACTGCTACAGTCTCTGCTTTGTTTCTGCTGATTCCGTGGATTGGTGCAATTATAGGAATAATGTTGCCTATATTGGTGGCATCGCTAGATTCATGGACTGCGGCACTTTGGATTGGTGTAGCGCTAGTATTCGTCGAGTTATTCATAGAGCACGTAGTTCGACCTAACTTAGTCGGGCAAGCCGTTGGTGTGAACCCGTTGGTTATTATCGCTTCAATATTGATCGGTACCACTGCCGTTGGATTCTGGGGCGCTGTATTTAGTGTTCCTTTCGGGGCCCTTATATACATATCGGCCCGCACTGCGTTTTTGCGATGGGCTGCGTTGCGTAAAGCGGCCGAAAAGCCCGGCATGACTCACCAACACGTATCTCGCCCTACTTGACATAACGCTAGGTCTATGAAGATGGTAGGGGGCGTGCCAATTCTTCTGTCAGTTTGGACAATAGGTCGGCAGTTATCTCGGGTTTTGAAGTGGCTATATTATTTGACTCAGTGGGGTCCTTATCTAGGTCAAACAGAGCAGGTTCCTCAGAGGCTTGTGTTACCAGTTTGTAACGACCGTCCCAGATCAAATCAAAATTGCATAGTTTGTGTGCGCTTCCCTGACTCATGGAACCTCTGTTTTCTAGCCCTGAAAAGACATAATCATTCACTTCTTCGACATCACCTTCAAGAACCGGTCGTAATGACACTCCGTCCATTTCTGGCAAAGGATCTGCTCCGGCATAATCAAGGAAAGTGGCCGTCAGATCGATCAGTTGCGTCAAGGCTAGTGACGAGGTCCCGGCTTTTACGCCAGGACCACTAATGACCAACGGGACGCAGAGTGAAGGGTGGTAATAGGTAAACTTTTCCCAGTCGTTGTGATCTCCGAGCATTTCTCCATGATCGCTTGAATAAACGATTAGCGTGTTGGATAGTTCGCCTCTCGACTTTAATAGGTCCAGAATACGTCCGTTGAGGGTGTCAATGTTCTCAATCATAGAGGCATAATTTCTGCGTATTTTGTTATGCGTGTCCTTATCTAATTTTCCAATTGTGTATCTATCAATTTCGGAGCCGGGTTTAATCATTTCGCTAGCATCTGTTGCTATGTCGCAATTATCGGGTAAAGGAAAGTCTACGTCCGCCCAACGGTTGTACATTGATTCTGTGACATCCATGGGCTCATGAGGGCCGGTGTAGTTGACCTGCATAAACCATGGCTCGCCGACCGGGATGCTGGACAGTACATCTATACAGTTCTGCGCAATCCAATTATCCGAGTAGGCCTCATCTGGAAGAGAGGTCGGATCTGTAGACGTGAAGTTGTGGCGGGATTCTAAGTCTCTACAATGTATTTCCGCTAATCCATTTTCTTCAAGATATCCAATATACGGATCGGGTCGACCGTTGGCACGATTTCCGACACCGGCGTGTTTGCCAGGGCTATCTGAACCATCCGTAAAACCCCATTTATCCAACCAACTGGATCCGTCTGCATGCCATTCTGGAGTGCCTTTATGAAGGTCTACTTTTCCAACCGACGCTACTCTGTACCCTGCTTCTCTGAGGTGCTGATAAACCAGCGGTCGGTCCAGGGGTGTATTGTCTGCATTGTCTAGAGTCTGACATCGCCGATAATTCATTCCCTGCGCAAGACTTGATCGCGATGGGGCACACAAAGGTGAGTTGCAGATAACTTTAGAAAATGTAGTTCCTCCACTGGCTAATTTGTCAAGATTCGGTGTCTTGATAGGTAGGTTTTTGTTCCACCCAACCCAGTCATACCTGTGTTGGTCTGGGAACAGAAAGAGTATGTTTGGCTTTGTTGAGGTCATTTGAAATATTCCTTTCTAAAGATCCTTTGACACTGGTAACTCTGCTCCTACCCGTGTCATTTCATTTTTGATTGCAGTAGTAAGGTCGTTGTAGACGTCGGGTCTGTCGTGTGAAACATCTTGTGTTTCGTCGGGATCAATTAGCAAGTCGTACATGACGGGATTCTGGTCTTGCTCTATGACCACCTTGTAGCGTCCATCCCAGACCATTTCCCATTGTTTCTCAGACGGAGCATCGACTGTTTCAGGACTCCATCCAGCCTTTCCATCGTATTTCCTAGCTATTCCAGCAGATTGCCTCAGTCCCGAATGAAGCATTGACCTATGTTTGGAAGTATGTCCATGTAAAACGGGAACTATTGACTGGGCGTCCATATTTGGCAGTTCTTCTGCTTCCGCAAGATCTATAAATGTGGCGGCAAGGTCAGTCAGTTGCACAAGTGCGTCTGATTGGCCCTGGATAATCCCGGGGCCCGCAATTACTAACGGCACAGCAACCGATGACTGCCACGGTCTCGACTTAGACCACTCATTATGATCTCCGAGCATATCGCCATGATCGCTGCTGTATACGACTATGGTATTTGAGAGATCGCCTCTATCTTCCAAGGTGTCTAGAATTTGACGTGTAAGTTGATCGATGTTTTCGAGCATAGCCCCATAATTTTGTCGGATTGAATTCAGCTCGGAATTCGGCTGCGGTTCGGTGGCCAAAGGTGACGGATATTCCAGGCCCTGGCAATCCGCATGCATGGATTCGGTAATGTCCATTGGTTCGTGCGGCCCAGAGAAATTGACCTGCATAAACCACGGCGTGTCCTTTGGCAATGCTTGCAATGTGCTGATTGCATTTTGGGCTATCCAGTTGTCACAGTAGGCATCGTCTGGCAATGGTGTGGGATTTGTGTTTTTGTAGGTGATTCCGCCTGGCCCGGGTCTTCCTCCTCTGCTTGCATAATCATCTGCGTGCGTCTTTGCTAGTCCCCTGTCGTGTAGCATTTTCATGTAGGGTCCTTGTGGGGTCTCCGTACCGGAAAAAACGCCGTCCCACTTACCTTCGTTGTCTATTCCGTCTGTAAATCCCCATTTTGACAACGATTCTGAGCCGTCTAGTCCCCAGTAACTGGAACTCTTATGCAAATCGAATTTACCGACGCCGGCAACTCTGTACCCTGACTCTTTCAATTTTTGATAGAAGGTCGGCTGATTTGATGGAAGATCTTGCTGATTATCCATAACACCGCATGAATGGTAACTTCGACCGGATGCTAATGAGGCTCTGCATGGGGCGCATAGAGGCGTATTAACTATTGCTTGGTTAAATCGCAAGCCCCTCCGAATGAGAGATTGTATGGTAGGCATTTCAAGTGGCGATTCCGGAGCGTCTGGCATGAAGTCCCATCGATGCTGGTCCGGAATAATAAAGAGTAAGTTCGGACGCCGGTCACTTTTGTCGCTCATAATTGTTTCAATGCCTTGTTCCTAACGTCAGTCATAGTACCGCTGAAGGCGCTGGATAGATCGTAGCATTTGATGAATAACTTTGCTGGGCTGCCCAAAACTTAAACCACTAAACCAAGCTCAAGAATTATAATGTGTACTCCAACACAGGAAGGCGGTACAATTCTGTCTCGCAGCCTGCGGACCCACTTAAACTGGTTGGTTTGCATACAGCTGAGGACATCGGGGGAGGCTCTCAGCTTGAATGCAATGGAGCATTTTGTAGTGAAGGTCCATCACGATTGTCGTTCGACTGAGGTGTTGAAGATTACTAATTCCGGGGAGCTCATATAGTTGGCATCACAAGTTGAGGATCAAAATCGCCGGACTGCGTTAAGTTCGTTGTGGCGGTATCTTCAGAACGATGAAGCTCGCAGTGGCATGCTTTTCGTTCTTCCGTCATTAATATTTTTCTTTGTATTTATCTTTTACCCGGTTGCTTATTCATTTTATCTAGGTTTTCACGAATGGAATCCTTTGGAGCCAACACCAACATTTATTGGTTTGGATAACTTTCAAGAGCTGCTAACCACTCCGGATTTCGTTCGAACTCTGTTCAATACATTCTATTTTGTTACGGTAGCCGTGGCGTTGATGGTAGTAGGTGCCATACTTTCTGCCCTTGCATTGAATCAGGGAATTAAGGCCGAGACGTTTTTTAGAGGGTTATATTATTCACCGGTGGTGACCTCTTTGGTGGCCACTGCAGTCATATGGTTATGGATTCTTGATCCCGACTTGGGCTTCATGAATAGTCTTCTTGCGGAACTCGGTCTTCCAGAGCCGCGTTGGGCAGCTAGTCGGACTTGGGCGATGCCTACCGTCATTCTTACATTCGTGTGGAGAGAAATCGGATATTTTACAGTGATATATCTGGCTGGGTTACAGGGCATCCCTGACACGCTCAAGGAGGCGGCTAAGATTGACGGGGCAGGACCATTCCAATTGTTTTTCTACATAACCGTTCCATTATTGATGCCTACTACTCTATTTGTGCTGGTCCTAGGGATTTTGCGAGCAACACAAAATTCCTTTGCCGTTGTGTGGGTGATGACCGGTGGAGGTCCTGTTGGAGCAACCAACGTTATGGTGGTCTATCTGTTCCAGAACGCGTTTGAGTTCTTTAGAATGGGATATGCGAGTGCTGTATCCCTTTTCATATTCATACTTATATTCGGGTTGTCACTTGTCCAATTTCGGCTGATAGGTGCCAGGACGGAGTATTTGTAGGTGGCGCAAACAGCGGACGCAATGACGGCAGGTTCTTCCACGATTAAATCAGATCAGAAGAAATGGACGTATCGTGGATTAAGGCTCACGCTTTACGTATATTTGACGCTTGGGGCTCTATTCGTGATGATTCCCTATTTTTGGATGGTGAGCGCCTCATTCAAAAACGAAGGTGAGATTTTTGAGACCGGTATAAATTTACTACCAAGAGATTGGACGCTGTATAACTATAGGACAGTGTTTGACGAGTATCAGATAACGCGCTGGCTTCTTAATAGTTTTCTAATAGGATTTATTCTTCTAGCTTCCAACTTAACTCTAACGGTGGCTGCTGGATACGCGTTCGCCCGGCTACGATTTTGGGGCCGTGACGTACTGTTCTTCATATATGTCGGAGCTATGATGGTGCCGATTCAAGTGAGGCTGATACCTAGCTTTCTGATCGTAAAAGAAATCGGTTGGCTTAATACATACCAAGGGATAGCGTCGTTACAATTGATTGAGTTTTTCGGTGTGTTTTTGGTGCGTCAATTTATGCTGAATATGCCGAGAGAACTTGAGGATGCAGCAAGGATCGATGGCTGCAGTTGGTTCCGTGTGATGTGGCAGATAATAATTCCTAACAGTAAACCAGCCCTAGCTGCCCTGGCCATTTTCACCTTTACGGCTGCTTGGAATAATTTCTTGTGGCCACTGGTGGTAATCAATAAGCCTGAAATCATGACGATTCAAGTTGGGCTATCTGCTATCAAAGGTGAGACGATCCCCTGGGGAATCCTGATGGCGGCTACAACGATTTCTGCCATTCCCTTGGCCGTTATGTACGTATTACTGCAAGCCCTTTTCACACAGGGAATAGTAATGAGTGGAATTAAAGGCTAGAAGCAGAAGCCCTTCGGTCGGCCGAATGCCTGTCCCGTTCGTGGAAACATGTGGGCCCTTATAAGGTTTACAGATCATACCGTGTGCTTCATAATTCACCGGGTACAGCTAATACAACCGTCAGGCTACTTTGGGTTTGGTGCGTTGTAGACAGAAGGTCTACATCTACTAATTATCCAGGTTTCTGAGTTTAGCTCAGGTAGTGCCGGCCGGTCGCAGTTGATTAAATACACTATGTGGGAGGACATCACATATGTCAAAAGCAAGGTTTCTAAGTCGTCGCCGTGTACTGCGTGCAGCAGTTATTGGCAGCGCTGGGGTCGCTACTACGGCTGCATTGGCCGGATGTGGTGAGACCAAGACAGTAACCGTCACTGAGACAGTTGAAGTCGAAAAAGTAGTAACCAAGATTGTCGAGAAGGAAAAGGCTCTTGGTATCAACGAAGCCCGTACGGATGCCATTGTCGTTGAAAAAGAGATCGTAAAAACCGTAGAAGTTAAGCCAGTCGTTACAGAAGTGAACATGTGGTTTAACCAGTCCGCGCAAATGAAAAACTTTGAGAACAAGGTGCTGAAACACTTCAATGGTTCCCAGGGTCTTTACAAACTGAATGTTCTTCTGGTTCCCAACAATGAGTTGTCCACAAAGATGACAGCGGCCATTGCCGGTGGTACTGCTCCCGATGTTGTACGTATCGGTGGCTACACAGTCGCCAACGCCTTTATTAAGGCCAAGGCACTTATTCCACTGACTAGAGATTACAGACCAGATCTTGCAAGCTTGGACTTTGCTCCTGGCTTAAATCAGTCATTCTCATTTGATGGTGAGATGTATGCGTGGCCGGTAAACACTGGTACCCAATGCCTTTATTACAACACTGAGTTGTATGAGAAGGCTGGCATTAACACTGTGCCGACCACATTCGCTGGAATGATTGAAAATGCCAAGAAGGTTCAAGGTCTTGGCGGCAAACATATGGGTTATGAGATGGGTAACGAGCCAAAAGCTGGCACCTTCAATATTACCCATGGTCATCGATTGGGGTTTGGTCGGGAAGCCAATATGGTTGATAAGACCGGAACTAAGGTTCAACTGACCTCAGACCGCATGAAAGAATACTTCAATTGGATCAAGAAGGATGTTGTCGATTCTGGTATATCGCCGATCAAGATCATGAACGAGCCATCTAACACCAAGGATTTCCAAACGGGAATGCTGGGTCACTTTTTCGCATACCCGTCACGCCTGCAAGCAAGCATTGATGCTATAGGTGCAGCCGCTACGGGTGTTATCCGATTGCCGGCTGGTCCATACTCGGATGAGACGCCCGGTGGCAACGGTGGTGTGCTGTCGATACCGGTAGCGGCTAAGAACCCTGACGGTGGATACGCATTCACTGAGTTCATTGGGGACAATAAGGAGAACAATGGTCTCTGGGCAGCTGCCTTTGGGCAACTTCCTCCCCGAATGTCCCATCGTGACAGCGTCGTTTATAGCGCTTACATGGATAAGACTCCACAGGTACAGCAGTTCCTGAAGGGGCTTGAAAAAGGACGGTTGTCTTACTACGGACCGGGTGATGTTCCGGTTGCTACAGAGTATGCAAAGGCACTTGAGAAAGTGTACTTTAGCGCTGCCTCGGTAGATGATGCGCTAAATGCTGCGCAGAAGGCAGCTCAGCCTCTGTTGGACAAGGCGTTAGAGAAGAACGCTCCTTACGGGATGGCCCTGGCCCCAGGTGAGGTAGCTAAGCTCGGTGAGCAGAAAGGTGGCATGGGTACTAAAGAGTAGCCGCTGTCACGTTTCCTTTACGAGTAACTATGGGGTTGGGGGTCAGTCGACCCCCAACCCTTTTTGTTGTTTCCTGCAGTCAGTATCGATCTGAGTTATGCATTGGCAGTGTCGTGCAGATGTGACACTACCCTTCACGGTCTTGCACCCTCGCAGAATGTGTTTATAGCTGCAGCTGCGCAGAGGATCAGCTGCATTCCTCTCTGCCCACCTGTATACGTTCTACCCCTACATATCACCCCTTGCGTCTTATTGAAGAGGTATGCGTGCTCGATAATTTGAGCAACGGCCGGTTATAAATTAGGGTCGGACGAGGTAGAGTTCTGGAAGCCGACCACTGGCGGCGGGCTATGATGTCCAGGGTCACCAATTTCGATTATGCGTCGTTTCTGCTGACTGTCTAGTATCTGTGCATGAATTTCATCGGCATCAAATCCCCGAAGCAGTATCTCCATCAATTCGTTTAGGGTGTCCTGATGGTTCGTCGTTGCGGACAGATCGTTTCTTTCCTCTGGATCCTCTGTCAGGTTGAACAACTCAGGTGCTTCATTGTGATGGAATATAAGTTTCCAATCTCCCTGGCGCAACATGCGGCTGCTTGCGTTAGCCCCTACGGCAAAATATTCACTGATAGCATGGGCGTTGGGGTCATCCTGTGCACCGCCCAGTAACGGCGTAAGGTCTTTACCGTCAATACCATCGGGAATTGATGCATTGCCCAGCTCCAGTAGTGTTCTACTTAGATCAACTAATGAAATAGGCTCAGCACTGCGTCTTCCGTTGCCGGATACGCCTGGGCCTTTCACAATGAACGGTATTGCACAGGAATCCTCGTAGAAGGACTGTTTGTGCCACATGCCGTGTTCGCCGTTTGCTTCCCCGTGATCTGATGTGTATATGACTATTGTGTCTTCCGTTAGGCCGTTATCGTCTAGAGCATCGAGTACGACACCTAGCTGATCGTCTGTGTATGAGCACAGACCATAGTAGGCCGCCCGACAACGGCGTATCTGATCGTCTGTTAGGTCCACAGTGTCAAACCATTCAGCCATCCGCTGATTCCTTGGATGAAGTGTGTCGTGGTGGGCCGGATTAGTTGGCAAATCTGCGTGCTCGGGATAGTACATATCCCAGTATGGCTGGCGGCAAATAAATGGGTTGTGGGGTGTGATAAACCCAACCACTAAAACCCAAGGCTGGGAGTTTCGTTCGGGTTCGCTCAAATAGGTGGATGCTCGCTTAGCCGCTTCCTCGTCGTAGTCCGAGTAGTAGTGGTCACCGGGGCCAACCTCTTCAAAAAAATCTCTGCCCGCACCTCTTCTAGATGGGTCTGGATCAGCCCAGTATGCATTCAATTTGGAACTATGGGTACCGTGAACATCGTCCAATATGCGTTTTGTAAACCCATGGTGCTGATCTTGTCCCTGAAAATGCATTTTCCCACATAGTGTGGTCTCATAGCCAGCTGCATTTAACAGATGGGCCCAGGTAGGTTCATCACTACTGAGTGGCGTTCCGTTGTCCCAAACACCGATGTTGCTTACGTGTTTGCCTGTCATAAAAGAGGCTCGCGCGGGTACGCATATAGGTGAATTGGTGTACGCACAATCGAAAGTTACCCCATCATCACTTAAGCGTTGCATATTCGGTGTTTGTATAAACTGATGACCGTATGGGCTACTCCATCTGCGGCTATGCTGATCGCTAATCACAATCAAAATATTCGGTTGGTTAGTCATTTAGTCTTCCTTCTGGCGATATGTAAATAGTGTGATCTCGTCCAGGTGTGTCCGTATTTCCGTATGCCTGTACTGCAAAGATCTAATTCTCCCATCTGGGACTGTATGGCTGGCCTTGCATAGATCGGTTGATTAGCATTCGGTCTCGTTGTTGTGTGACTATTTGCTTCCTCAATTGAAGCGGATTCCAACCAACAAGAATGCGTTCGGTCATCTTATTAACTATCGGTGCGTAGCGTGCGTCGGCGGATACATTATGCAGTTCGTCTGGATCTTCCTCTAAATTGAAGAGCTCGCATGGTTCACCATGGTAGTAATTCAATTTCCATTTTCCTTCGCGTAACATCCTTCCTGGCGTTGTGGTTCCATGGGCGTAGTATTCGCAAAGAGCTGTTCCATCAGTTTGTTCAACTTGTCCTGTCAACAGTGGCATCAAGCTAACACCATCTGTGTCATTTGTATTTGCAGTCCCTGCGTCCAACATAGTGTGGACTAGGTCCACAAGTGAGGTCACTTGGCTATACCTACTTCCCTCCTTGACTACGTTTGGCCATCTAATAATGAGTGGGACTTTCGACGACGGGTCATAGAATGTGCATTTGTACCATAGGCCGTGCTCCCCAAGGCTCTCTCCGTGGTCAGAGGTATAAACTACTATAGTGTTGTCAGCTAACTTGTTGGCGTCTAAGGCATCCAGAATTGCGCCTATCTTGTCGTCACAAAATTCTGTCAGGCCGTAATACGCAGCCCTACATATTCGGGTTTGTTTTTCTGTAAGATTTTCCGCGCCGAAATGCATTCGTAGTCGCTGTGTTTGAGGGTGGCATACGTCTAGATCCTCTGCGGGTATAGAGGGTAAATCAGCGTGCTCAGGATAATAGTTTTTGTAGTATTTCTCTCGTACTCGAAATGGAAAATGTGGTGCAAACAGCCCTACACATAGAGCCCATGGCGCGGAATGCCTGTCAGATTCGTTAAGATAGTTGAGAGTATGTTTGGTAACTTCATCATCATATCGCTGGTCAACGGTATCTCCGGCACCTGTGTCCTTTGTTAGTCTATCGTTTACCTCAAACGGAGTGGCAAGTTTACCTTCCTCCCAATCGGGTAGATTAGTGTGATATCCCCCTTCACCGTGGATGTCAGGCATTATCCGACGGCTGAAACCGTGCATCTGGTCTTTCCCTATGAAGTGCATTTTGCCGCAGAGTGTAGTCTCATAGCCGGCATTATTAAGTCGATGAGCCCATGTCGGTTCATCGGATCGTAAAGGAACAGTGTTGTCCCAAACGCCAGTTTTGTGCAGATGCCTGCCAGACATGAATGAGGCTCGAGACGGAACGCATAATGGGGAATTGCAGTATGCATTCTCAAACACGGCTCCCTCATTGGCCAAGCGCTGTTGATTTGGGGTTTTTATGAAATTATGTCCGTACGGACTACTGATTCTGGGGTCATGTTCGTCAGACATAATTATTAAAATATTCGGTTTGTCACTCATTACAAGTCCTTATTGGTGTACTGAGATGCGCCCATGCGCCGTTTCTTGGGTTACCCATAATTACCGTTTCGCCAAGGTGGCCCCCACTGGTTTCCGGAAGACTCCATTGCCGCTGCTATTAGTAATCGTTGCTGCTGACTTTGGATAATGTCATGATGAATGGATTCCCCATCCCACCCATCGAGTGCGATTTCTGTGAGTTCAGATACAAGTGTTGCACAATCGGGGTCACCTGATATGTCCATAAGTTCGTTAGGATCTTTTTCTAAATCAAACAATTCAGGAGGTTGGCCATGATAGTGGTTTAGTTTGTAGTTTCCTCGGCGCACCATGCGTCTTGGAGTGCTGCTTCCATGAGCATAATATTCACATATTGCCACACCTTCAGATTCGGAGGTCTCTCCAGACATTAATGGAAGCAGGCTGTCACCGTCTGTGAATTCATTATCGGCACCCGTAGCATCAAGCATCGTCTGTACAACGTCGAGTAGTGAAGTAACCTGTTTGTATCTCTGCCCTGGCTTAGTAACTCCAGGCCAGCGAACGATTAGCGGTACTCGGGAAGATCTTTCATAAAATGTGCATTTGTACCACATACCGTGATCACCCAGCATTTCTCCATGATCCGCTGTATATATAACAACCGTATTGTCTGCCAATCCGTAGGCGTCTAGAGCATCTAAGATGTCTCCGATTTTGTCATCGCAAAAGTCCACAAGGCCGTAGTAGGCAGCTCGAGCTTTTCTAATTTGCTCATCGGGAATTCCTAATACTTCAAAGTGATGCCTCAATCTACGATTTTCTTCGTGCAAGGATTCCAAATGTCCTTCTGGGATGTCCGGTAAGTCGGCGTGATCTTTTGCGTATTTGTGGTAATACTCGGGCCGCGCTGTAAACGGAAAGTGTGGTGTGAAAATCGATGATACTAGAGCCCATGGCTTTTCTTTGCGAGCAGGTTCGGCTAGGTACTGGATCGAACGCATAACAACTTCGTCGTCATATTGTTGATGTTCGTGATCGCCTGGGCCAGGATCTTCTGCAAGTCGGCGTCTTAGTCCCCCTTCGTCACCTCTGGTTTTTGCAAACCCTCCATCGGTCCAATTCGGGAGATTTGAACCAATGCCTCCCATTCCATGTATGTCATCCATTATTCGTCGCGAGAATCCGTGCATCTGATCGGGCCCGACGAAATGCATCTTCCCGCATAAAGCCGTCTCGTATCCCTCTTTGTTTAGCCGGTGAGCCCATGTCGGCTCGTCACTAGATAACGGTACACTGTTATCCCATACACCTATGCGGTGCAAGTGTTTGCCCGTCATGAAAGACGCCCGCGAAGGCACGCAAATTGGCGAGTTGCAATAGGCATTATCGAACGTAGCCCCACTGTCGGCTAGTCTTTGCATATTCGGAGTTTCAACAAAAGTATGTCCGTAGGGTGAACTGATCTGAGGATCGTGTTCGTCACTCATAATTATCAGAAAATTTGGCTTGTCCACGTACGCTCGTTTCTCGTAATGTTGCTAAGACTGCACTTAATGGTAACTCCCTCAAACTAATTATGTTAGTTAGACAATGCGATGGCTTTGGTCTCGCTATAATTGAAAAAACATTTTTCAAAAGGGACTGGTTTTTATGAACAAGGGTCGAGTGGCAATAGTCACCGGAGCAAACAGGGGCCTGGGGTTGGAAGTTTGCAGGCAATTAGCTTCTCAAGACTATCGAGTGGTTCTTACCAGTCGTGATGAGGCAAAAGGGGCAGCCGCGGTTCAGGCGCTAGCTTCGGATGGGCTTGAGGTTTTGTACCACCAATTGGATGTGAGCGATGACAGTAGTATTGCCAGAACGGTGGGTTTCGTGTTGAGTGCCCTGGGAACAATTGATGTGGTGGTAAACAATGCGGGTATTCATTTGGACGAATCTCCTGAAGGAGACCGTAATGCACTTGTAACGAGCGATGAAATTTTGGCGGATTCTGTTAATACGAATGCCTTTGGGGCATATAGATTATGTCGGCGGGTAGTACCGATTATGGAAAATGGGGGATACGGCAGGATCGTTAATGTCTCGTCAGGAGCAGGTCAGTTATGGGATATGGAGGATGATCATCCCGCATATCAAATCTCTAAAACTGCCATGAATGCCGTGACCAGGATTTTTGCGGCTGCATCACACGATTGTGTAAAGGTGAATTCTGTATGTCCTGGATGGGTAAAGACCGATATGGGTGGGCCAAGTGCACGCCTGGAGATCTCAGAAGGGGCTCAGACTATTGTGTGGTTAGCAACGGCCGACGCAGATGCTCCCAATGGCGGTTTCTATAGAGATAGACAAGCAATAGACTGGTAAAGCCCCGGATCAAATAGGTCCGGTATACCAGTTACGGATGCACAGCCATACCAAAAGTATCGTTATTTGAGTCCTAGTGCAGACCTAACGTCAGCATGTACAGGGTACCCGTGTTGTTCACGGTGGTACCAGTTATCAAAGAAGTTATTGGTCTTAAACCATTCGTGACGTCCATCTGTAGCCTCTCTCCTTACGCTCGCGCGTAAAGCTTCTTGCTCATCGTCTGTCATAGGCGTAAAGGTAGCCCCGATGGACGTGTCCTGTTGTACGTTATCTATATCTACCATGCCGCAGCTTAAGGTAGTTATGGGTTGTGACAGAGAGTAAGTGCGGCATTGTTGGGCCGTGAGACCTGCGTCAGTGACGATTTGCCCATTACCTCCGAGAGACTTCATGCCAATACATGCAATGCCACGGTCGGTTAGTATCGGTAACACTTGGTTCTCAAAGCTCCTAAACATGCTGTCCATTACATTGATTGGCATTTGACAGGAATCCCATTCAATATCGGCCTTTAGCATCTCCAGCAATATTTCGGGTCGTTTATGTCCCGTAAACCCTATGTATTTTGTTTTCCCTTGTTCCCGAGCCTCGATGAGGCTCTCCATAACCCCGCCTTCTTCAAACACCCATTCTGGGTCGTTGTCATAGTTGAGTTCGTGAATGGAAATGAGATCGACAGAATCAGTCTTTAATCTTTCCAAACTTTCATTTATTTGTTTTGAAGCTTCTTTTCCGTCTCTCGAGCACACTTTAGTGGCAATAAATAATTTATCGTCTCGTCCTTCGAGTGCCATCCCTATGCGCTGTTCGCTCAATCCCTCTCCATAATCCCATGCGGTGTCGATGAATGTGACGCCTGCGTCAATGGCGGCATGGATTACCTTTATTGCCTCATCGTCAGTGACACCCGGTCTTACTATATGGCCTCCACCCATGGCAATGATGGATACTTGATCGTCATATCTTCCAAATGATCTTTTGGGGATTTTGTGGCTGGAGCTCAAGCTAACACCTCTGCGGTTCATATATCACTGTACCAATAACCAAAATGACACTATAACAATATACATGGAACGGCTGCGTCATCCGAATTATATTGGTAGTTTGGTGGATGTTTGTCTGAACACGGAAAGGGCCACATCTCATGTGGACTATCGGGCATTTAACATCTATTATTTGACCGAAACAAGAGGCAGGTCACCTACAACCATATGCACCTAATTGTGATGCATATAGTGACTGTAGCGCGATGGACAGCTAAATGAGCGCTCGTATATTTTCACGGAGACTCGCTATAACCGGCTTAGCTGGGATCACAGCCGGTCTGCTTGCTCGACCGTCCAACGCACAGTTAGCCACAAATCCCGAAGTGACTTTCAAGCTTCCGCTCGATCGATCTAACAAGCCAACCGCGTTGTATTTTTCCAGAACCGGCCATAATTTATCGGGTTCATTTCTTAATCATTGGGTTCAATACGGTAGAGCTGACACTTTTGGATTGCCCGTTACAGAATTGATGACTGAAAACAGTGTTCGCAAACAGTATTTTGAAAATGCAGTCTTCAAAGCTGATAGTACTTCTGATGAGCCGACGGGTGTAGTTACAGAAGATATCGGAACTCAGTGGTTTCGCACTTATGGAAGTCGTTCGCTTCATGGTCTGTTCGTGCCGAATGAATCTGATTGGTACCCCTATACGATTGAGGGTGTACATCCTGTACTGTGGACTTTTTATCGAGACTCTGGCTCTGTTGCTAAGTGGGGTCTGCCGATTAGTTGGCCGTATCGGAGAAATGGTGTTATTGGTCAGGTTTTCGAGAAGGCTCACCTTATCACTGGTACCGATCGCATTCAAGTTGAGCCTATAGGGCATTGGTTTGCAAATCGAACTCTTGATTCAACTGATTTACAAAGGAAAGCTCCGATGGTCGGTTCTATAGATTCTGAATCGTCTATCATCGATAGCGATTATGACTATGGTCGTCCAGAGGATAGATCAGTAGATGTAAATCTTACCCATCAAGTGGCTACTTTTTTGGTTGGCGAGAAAGCCGTCTACAGGGCATTGATTGCTAGTGGAGCTAAACATACTCCTACCCCGCCAGGCATCTTTAAGATATTTTTACGCCGAGAAGTTGAGCGGATGGTAGGAGGCGAAGTAGGCACCTCGGATTATTATGATCTCAGCGACGTCTATTACACCCAGTACTTTACCGACGACTGGATAGGGTTTCATTATGCCTATTGGCACAATGGATTTGGGGATTCCATTAGCCACGGGTGTGTGAACATGCGGATAGAGGATAGCCGCTGGGCGTGGGAGTTCTGTTCTAACGGGACGGTTGTGAATGTTCATTACTAATGCTATCAAGTTCTTTATTGAATCAGGTTCTGACAGGGCAAATCAACTATTAAATCAACTACTGAGTAGACTGTGGTGTCGCATCTCAAAGGTTATAGGAATGTGAAAATACTGGTTGTAGACGATGAAGATAATTTGCGCGACACAGTTACTTACAATTTAGAGCGCGAGGGCTATACGGTCGCGGGTGCAGCGGATGGCGAGTCGGCATTATCTGAGATGGAATCAGGTGAGTTTCATGCAGTTATATTGGACGTGATGCTACCTGGTATGGACGGATTTGAAGTGTGCAGGCTTATTCGTAAAAAGTCAGTAGTTCCGATAATAATGCTGACAGCCCGCGACTCAGAAGTTGACCGGGTAGTAGGGCTTGAAATTGGGGCCGATGATTATCTTCCCAAGCCGTTTGCAATGAGAGAACTCTTGGCACGCGTAAAAGCGTTGTTACGCAGAGATCGAATTATCCGAGATCAACTTGAATCAGCCAATCAAGACGAGCAAAGAATGCGAGTAGGTGACTTAATTGTTGATCTTCGTCGCAGGACTGTAACGATAGGTGAGCGAGCTGTTCAGTTAACTCCTAAAGAATACGATCTTCTTACTTATATGATGCGTAACAGAGGGCAGATCTGTTCAGCAGATCGACTGGTGCAAGAGGTGTGGGGCTATTCTCGCGTCAGCGACACTGGCACTGTTCCCGTGCATATTCGAAGCCTTCGTCGCAAAATTGAAGCTAATTCGGAAAACCCTCTGTTCATTGAGACCGTCAGGGGAGCAGGCTATCGATTTGCAGAATAGTAATTGATGATCTTTCAACCTGGTCGAGTGCTCGGTTCAATGATAGTAACAGCTATGATTGGTTATCCCGTTTCCGGCTATGTGTTTGGCTTAGGGCACTCTGGGTGGTTAGCCGTCCTTATTTTGATACTGACGATTTGCATTCACATTGCTGCGTTCTTTAAAGCCTTTAAGCGAGGGAATCAGACAATTGCAAATCAAATGACTATGTCTCGACGCTTGGCCAAAGAATTTATGATTGAATCCACTGACAATGCCCCGACGGTATTAGTCGATCAAATAATTGCCAGATTTACAGACGCTAAGCGTGAGGCGCATCGAATGGTGGCCTTATTGCATAGTGTTGAGGAAGGGGTAATCGTCGTTGACCAGAACAGTCGAGTGGTTCTCATTAATCCTGCAGCGGAAAGCATGGCCTTGCCATCTTCAAATCTCATATTTAGTACCAGATCCCTAGCCCAACTTGGCTTATCACCAGTAGTAAACGACATCGTTGACGAAGCGAGGAGTTGTGGAGCGACAGTCCGTGCATCACTAAATTTATTGGGCTCTTCTGCAGACATTGATGCTGTTGCGGCGCCTATATATGATCCGGATGAAGGTCAAGTCATAGTTGTCCTTCACGATGTTAGCGACAAAGTACGTGCAAATACGATGATGCGGGATTTTGTGTCTAATCTATCGCACGAACTGCGGACACCGTTGGCATCGATACAACTTATGTCTGAAACCTTACTGGAAGATGCGCATGCTAATAGGATTGTGCAACAGAACCTAATAACTAGAATTCATTCAGAAGTTCATAGGCTTGGTGAGTTATCGCGGGAAATCTTATCTCTTAGCCGACTCGATGCAGGTCTAGAGCAAAATGAACAGACAGAATGCGATTTGCATGTTCTACTGGCCGATATATGCGAGCGGTACGAGCATCTGGTTAAAAAGGCATCGATAACGCTGAATATGGAGGCTTCCAATGTGGAAGGACTGGTTAAATGCGATCAAGAAAGACTCGAGCGAGCCATCGGGATTCTTCTTGATAATGCAATTAAATTCTCTGGTTCCGGTGGTCGTATCAATTTGTATGCCTCAATGGACATATCAACAGCTAAGGTGATAGTTGAGGATAACGGCGTAGGGATAGAGGCGGCAGACTTGCCTCGGATTTTTGAACGATTTTACAAAACTGATCATTCACGGGCGGCTGGTGGTACTGGCCTTGGCCTTGCTATTGCTAAGCAAATCATGTTGGGGCTAGGGGGTGACATTAAGGCTGAGTCCGGCGGTACGGATCGTGGGTCCCGATTTACCCTTGTTTTTCCTGCGTCAGATGAAGATAACTTCATCTGATTTTAATGAGTTCTTTAGCCCGCAATCCCCAATTTAAATTTCCTAAGCTTATGCTTTATTCCTAGTAAATTCGGATCTACGGAGGGTCATCCTTTGAATTCCATTAGCCGACGGCGAATGTTGGCAGGTTCTGGGGCTAGTGTTTTAGCACTAGTAGCAACTGCCTGTGAAGACGGGACTAAGAGTGTCACAGAAACCATCGAAGTCGAGGGCTCGGCGTCTACAGGTCCATTGAAGGGAACGATATTGGCCGATGGATCAAGTACCGTTGGGCCAATTACACAGGCCATAGCTGAGGAGTTTACTAAGAAATTTCCAGGGGTTCGTGTGCCGGTGGGAATATCCGGAACAGGTGGCGGTTTCAAGAAATTCTGTGTTGGTGAGACTGATATATCAGATGCGTCGCGCTTCATCAAAGAAGAGGAGCACACGGTATGCCTTGAAAACAAAGTTGACTACATCGAGTTACCGATTGCGATTGATGGCATAGCGGTAGTGGTCAATCCTGACAACAAAGATATTGGTGATTCGATCACGACGGGCGAACTAAAAACGCTGTGGAGCCCCGAATCGGAGGGTAAAATCACCAAATGGTCTCAAGTAAGAAGTGGTCTTCCTGATGACAAGATAATCATGTATGGTCCCGGTAGTGATTCGGGCACCTACGACTATTTCACCAAAAAAATCAACGGCATCGAAGGCGCTAGTCGTGGCGATTACACTCCAAGCGAAGATGATAATGTACTGGTGAAAGGAGTCTCAGGTGATAGGACTTCTATCGGGTATTTTGGGCTTGCTTATTATCAGTCGAATACGAGTGCAGTAAAGGCTTTGAAGATCGATGCCGG
>Ga0310344_10001155_pt1 | contig 20400 bp, 20 predicted proteins | sample HC15DNA20200_MG_FD_203801 | JGI IMG/M metagenome (GOLD analysis project Ga0310344, IMG submission 203801) | Marine microbial communities from station ALOHA, North Pacific Subtropical Gyre - HC15-DNA-20-200_MG | ecosystem: Environmental > Aquatic > Marine > Oceanic | place: Pacific Ocean: North... | reverse complement strand
TTTTCGAATTCTAAAACTTGACCAGAACCTGAACCAGAAGTCCAAAATCCACTACTAATTGTTTTTAAAACATTATCAAAGTCTCTTTTTTCAACCACAGGATCAAATAACTTTATTTGTTTCATTATTTATTTTCAGTAATTAATTTAGAATAGATAAAAGAATTATGCCATTTTTTATTTCGCCATAATTTATCTCGTAATTCACCTTCTTTTTTGAAATTCATGCGCTCAAAAAATTTAATGTTGGCAGGGATTGTTTCAAAAATTTCAACCCAGAGTCTATGTAAGTTTAATTCTCCAAATCCATAATCAGTTAACAGTGTAATTGTGTTTTTTCCTTCTTTTAATAATTGCCAATTTTTTTTGAAAATAATAATTGAAATCTCTGCATGTTTATTTTTCCAATCAATGTATGTCAAACCACAAACACCTATGAGTTTTTTTCGTTTATCTGTAATTCCAAACATAATGAATTTTGGTGGATTATCTTTATGGATAGATTCAAACCAATGTTTTTGGTTTATCATATTTAATAATCGAAATTCTCTAGTGTGTATTCTGTTTGATTTATCATTTCGCCATTTTTTTAAAATCTTGAGATCTTCAATTTCTAATGAACGTAAATTCACCGTTTTACCTTCAATCATAATATATCATTTGAATTTTTGTAGAAAAACCTTACTAGTGATGAATAGGGTGCAATTGAATCATAAAGCTAAAAAAGTATAATTTTTCAAAATTTTTATGAATTATTTGTTTTGTGGTTATAGAGATTATTCAATAGAAATTTTTAAGAAACTTCAAAAAAGATATAAAAATTTTCATTTGATTACAAAAAAAGAATCTCTAACATATTCAAAAATTAAGAAAATTAATCCAAAATACATCTTTTTTCCAGATTGGTCATGGATAGTTCCTGAAAATATAATAAAAGATTTTGATTGTGTCTGTTTTCATGAATCAAATCTTCCAAAATTTAGAGGTGGGAGTCCATTACAAAATCAAATAATATCAGGTATCAAAAAAACTAAAACGACTGCATTTTTGATGAATTCGATGATTGATGGAGGAGACATAATAATGCAAAAGGATCTTTCACTAACTGGAAATATTTCAGATATTTTTGAACGTATGAAAAAAAATGATTTTGAAATGATTTGTCAGATTATTCAAGGAAAATTTAGAAGAAGAAAACAAAAAGGTATAGCCAGTTTTTATAAAAGACGTAACCCCAAACAAAGTGAATTGAAAAATTTAAATTTTTCAAATGAATATTTGTACAATTTTATTCGAATGTTATCAGATCCATATCCAAATGCATTCTTACGTATTGGCAAAAAGAAAATTATTTTTAAAAATGCTAAATTTGATGGAAAGAAAATTTCATTCAGAGGAGAAATAATATGAAAATATTGGTAGTAGTAGCTCACCCAGATGATGAAGTTTTAGGAATGGGAGGAACAATCAAGAAGTTGACTAAAGAAGGACATAATGTAAAAATTGCAATTTTAGCAACAGGAATAACAAGTAGACGTTCATCAGATTATAAAAATTCAACAGATTATAAATTAAATAAAAAAATAAAAAATGTTACAAAGAAACAGCTAAAAGAATTACAAAAAGATGCTAAAAATGCTGCAAAGATAATGGGCGTTACAAAACTGAAGATGATGGATTTTCCTGATAATGAAATGGATAAAATTACAAATTTAGAAGTTACAAAAACAATTGAAAAAATTATTGATGAATTTAAGCCTCAGATTGTTTACACACACTCAGAAAATGATTTGAATATAGATCACAGGATTATTTATAATGCAACCATAACTGCAACAAGACCATCACAAGAATTATCAGTGAAGAAAGTAATTACTTTTGAAGTTCCATCTTCAACTGAATGGAATTTTTCTAAGAAATTTGTTCCAAATATTTTTGTAGATATTACAAAAGAATTATCTATCAAAACACGTGCTATGAAAGCATACAAAAATGAGATCAGGAAATTCCCTCACCCAAGATCTATAGAAGGTTTAGAAATTATTGCTAAAAGATGGGGTACAGTTTCTGGATTCAATGCAGCAGAAGCATTTTGTTTAGTAAGAGAATTTACTGTGAAATTCTAAATTAATTTTTAATATTATCTAAAAATTTTATGAATTCTTTTGAAGAGTTATTTTGGTTTGATATATACTTCGGTAATTGTTGATTAATGCCTTCTGTGATTTTTAATGAAAGAGTTTCATCAACAATAATTTTTTTTATTTTTGTAAAATCATCATTAACAGAAATTCTTAAAATACCACTTTCAAGTGATTTTAAATTTTTAATTTCTTTATCAAGATATACATCAATTACTGGTTTTCCCAAGAGCATTCCTTCAAGAATTATAGTAGAAACTTCATAAAATTCAGGACCAGTATGAATTAGAATATCTGATGATTCAATCAATTCTTTTGAAGGTTTTGTTTGTAGTACTAGAATATCGGGATGGTTTTGTTTGAAATATTGGTTAAGAAGTGTGTTAGAAAAATTTTCACCAGGATGAAGTTTGATGATTATTTTTACATTATGAATTGTTTTCAGTGTTTGTAAAATTTTTTCTATCATAGATTCATAATCTAGATATGTTTGAATTCTACAAAGTCCACTAACATTAGTAATTGGCATTATAGCTAAAAGAACGGTTTTTTGATTATCCGTTTTTTTAATGGGAAAATAATCATCGTGTTTTGGACTACCAGTAATGACTAGTTTTTCTTTTGGGATACCAAACTGAGAGTAGAAATTATAATCTGCATTCCCCCATAGAAAATAGAAATGTGATTTTAATCCATACATTGACTGGGGTTCATATCTCCATTGATAATTGTATAATTCCTCATCATATCTAAAGAATGAATGCTGCAATAAACAAGTAATAATTTTATTTTTATTAGATTGATAAATGATGTTTTCATTTTCACCAGATTCACTTATTGATAAAATACTGTTAATTGGTACTTGATCAAGTAGATTTTTAGAAATTATAATGGATTTTAGATAGTCTTCTAATCGTGATTCATATAATGAAACAAGTTTTTTCTTCATTTCTGGCCAAAATTGAATATCATTTTTAGAGAATAAAATGGATAATTTTTCATCAGATTCCCAAAAATGAGTAAATTCTGATTTAAATTTCAATTTAATATCTGAAAATTCTTTTTTACTAACTTTGAAAAAATCATTTGAATTTATAATTTTACAATTATTTTTCCTTAAATTTTGAATAGATTGCCAATTCCATATTGCAGACCTTCGTTGATTGAAAAAAACAGGTGTATTATGAGAATGTTTGAATTCATTCAACAATGATGTAAAAAGTGCTGGATTAAATTCCAAGATTAGATTAATTTTTTGTTTCTTATCAGATTTATACCATAAATTAAAAATTTTACATACAATGTTTTCTTGAATTGATTTTAGTTTCGAAAATAATTTTTTGGAAAGATATAATGTAATTGGTTTATTAAATAAATTAAAACGAATTTCAATTTGTTCTGAATTAAATCCTTTATCTATTGGTCTAATAGGTAAAGATAATTTTTCTATGATTTTTTTGTCTATAAATTGTTCGATAATTGGTAATAAGTTTTCAGATATTTGGATTTTATCTGGATTTTCAATTTCTATGATTTTTTTTATAGAATAAATCTTTTTTAGTATTGGAAAGAATGCTTCATGAAATTCTAATGGACTGACTATTCTAAGAATATTAACACCTTCAAATTCTAAATTTGGATAATTATGATTCCAAGTATGTCGAGTCTTTAGAAAATCAAATAATTCTTTAATTTCATTATCAGATAAATATTCATCATAAAATGAATGAGTGATATTTTTTTCATGTAGTTTTTTATGGGTTAAATAATCAAAAACTATAATTTTAGAATTGTTTGAATTGTTTATGAATTCATCAACTGAATCAAGTAGAATTAGATTGTGTGTCAATTTAAAAATAATTTATTTTTTTTCCCATTTAGACCAATTATAATCGGAAAATGTGGTATTAAGCATTTCATCATCATCTGGTTTCCATGAGATATCTGCCAATACCAAAATTTTTGAGATTTGTTTTGTAGGATTTATAATTGCTGCTGAAATTCCATTAGGAACACAAACTAATTTTGATTCTGTTGAATCTGTTTTAATTTCATGGTATTCTCCTTCTTTATCTTGAATAACTATAACCATTCCGCCGTCAATGCAAAAAAAGTAACTTGTTCTGTTTTTGTGTGTATGTGGCCCTTTTATTTCTCCAGGATTAACTGTATTCAAATAAACCATTTGGGGATTTTTAATTATTTCATCCCAGTCTCTCCAGATTATAGTTAATTCGCCATTTATGTGAGAATCCTTAACATCCTTAGTTTCATGTTTTTCCAAGTCCAATACAGAAAAATTTTGTTCAGCCACTTGAAAAAAACAATGATTTTAACCAATAAAAGTTTGGATTTAAAGGTACTAAGCAAATTATACAATATTTTATTAGGATTAGAAAATTTGTGATTGTATGAAATTACTTGTTACAGGAGGACTCGGGTTTATTGGTAGTAATTTTATTTTAAGCATATTAGATAAACAGAATGATATAGAGATAACCAATGTTGATGCTGAATTACCAGGATCAAATCATGGAAATTTATCTCAGGTCAAAGATTCTGACAGATATAATTTTGTAAAAGGTAATATTTCAAATAAAAAATTCATGGAAGAGCAAATTTCAAACTGTGATGCAGTAGTTAATTTTGCTGCAGAATCATTTGTGGATAGAAGTATTAATGATGCGAATCCATTTCTAGTCTCTAACATCAGAGGTGCATTCACAATTCTGGATATTATTACAAAACAAAACAAACGCATGATCCAAATATCAACTGATGAAGTTTTTGGAAGTTTAACGGAGGCAACCGCTAATGAAGATTCAAAATTTAATCCATCAAGTCCATACGCAGCAACAAAAGCTGCAGCAGAACTTTTGATAAACTCTTATTCCGTTACATATGACACTGATGTAATAATTACTAGATGTACAAATAATTTTGGTCCAAGACAATTTATAGAAAAATTAATTCCCAAAACTATAATTTTAGCAAATCAGAATTTGAAGATTCCAATTTATGGAAAAGGAAATAATGTTAGAGATTGGATTTTTGTTGATGATCATTGTGATGCTGTAGAAAATGCATTATTAAATGGAAAGTCAGGAGAATCATACAATATTTCTGCAAATAATGAAATTGATAATATTACAATAGTAAAAAAAATTCTTGAAAAAATGAATAAACCAGATGATTTAATTGAATTTGTTGAAGACAGACCTGGACATGATTTTAGATATAGTATGGATTCGAAAAAAGTCTCTGATGAATTAGGATGGAAAATTAAAACAAGTTTTGATGAAGGTCTGGATAAAACAATTCAATGGTATTTAGATAATCCAGAAATTTTGAATGATGTTTCTCAAACAGTTTTAAACCCAACTCCATGGAAAAATTCTAATTAATTAAAAGAGGATTTAGAGGTTAATGAAAGGAATTATTCTTCACGGTGGACATGGAACCAGATTACGTCCATTAACTCATACTGGTCCAAAACAATTACTTCCCATAGCAAATAAACCCATGTCAGAGTACTGTTTAGAATCAATCATTGATGCTGAAATTGATGAAGTTGCTATTATTATTGGTGGAGTGGGTTCAAACAAAGTTAGAGAGTATTATGGTACTGGTGAGAGATATGGAATCAAAATTACATACATAGAACAAAATGAACCAAAAGGAATAGCACATGCCATCAGACTTTGTAAGGAATTTGTAAATGATGAAAAGTTTCTTGTGTTTTTAGGGGATAATATAATACAAAAATCAATCAAAAAATTTGTTACAAATTTTCAAAATTCAAAGTATGATTCAACAATTTTACTTTGTGAAGTAAATAATCCTGAAAGATTTGGTATAGCTGAAGTAAAAAATGAAAAAATTATAAAAATTATTGAAAAACCAAAAAATTCACCATCAAATTTTGCAGTAACAGGGATCTATCTATTAACACCTAAAATTTTTGATGTGATCGATAATCTAAAACCATCATGGCGAAATGAATTAGAAATTACTGATGCATTAGACATATTATTAAAACAAAATGAGAATATCAGTTACGAGATTATAACTGATTACTGGAAGGATACAGGAACACCAGAAGATATCATAAATGCTAATACACAAATTTTAAAAAATTATGCCAAAGAAAAATTACTTGCTGGAGAATCTACAATAATTGAATCAGACAATTCTATAATTTTACCTTGTATTATAGGAAAAAATTGTAAAATTGGGAAAGATGTAACAATTGGGCCCAATGCAAGTATAGGTGATAATACAATAATTACTTCGGATGTAGAAATAAAAAATTCAATTATTATGTCTGATTGTAAAATTGATGGAGGATTGAAGATCAATAATAGTATAATTTCAGCAAACTGCCAACTTAATGGAAACAATAAAGATAATTCTGAAAAACTTTTCTTATTAGGAGAAGGAACTAAGATTTCTTTGTAGTATATGCATTCATTCGTAATATTAAATACATGAGAATTTTTCTTTAATACAATAATTATGAAAAATGGGTCTGAACCACTTGTTAGTATAATAATTTTAAATTATAATGCCGGTAATCTGCTTTTGGAATGTATTGAATCAGTATCAAAAACAAATTATGATAATTTTGAGATAATAGTGGTTGATAATGCTTCAAAAGATGACAGCGTCAATCAATGTAAAGAAAAATTTCAAGAGATACAAATCATTGAAAATGAAAAAAACTTGGGTTATTGTGAAGGAAATAATATTGGTATTAGAAATGCAAAAGGTGAATTTGTTGTAATACTAAACCCAGACACAATGGTAGATGGTAATTGGTTAAAAGAATTAATCAATGGATACAAAAAATTTGGAGATGGTATGTATCAGCCGCGATTTCTAACTACAGATAATCATAAAATTTTACAAGGTACCGGAAACATGATTCATCTATTTGGGTTTGGATTTGCAAGGAACAAAGGTGATATAGACGAAGGTCAATTCAATAAACCTGAAAGAATAGGTTATGCTTCAGGAACGTGTTTATTTACATCCAAAAAAATTTTGGAAAAATTGGGCATGTTTGATTCATTTTTGTTTGCATATCATGATGATTTAGATCTTTGCTGGAGAGCTGCATTAGAGAATATAAAATCATATTATATTCCATCTTCAATAGTTTATCATCCGCCTGAAGGATATACTTTCAAATGGAATAGTTTCAAATTTTATCTATTAGAAAGAAATCGACAATATTGCTTACTAACACATTACTCTAGAGGGACTTATTTCAAAATGTTACCGGCATTAATAATGGTAGATATAGGCGTATTTTTTTATTATTTAAAAAAAGGAGTTCTTGGATCAAAAATTAAAGCAACATTAAATATTTTAAAGAATTTTAATCAGATTAATTCTAGATACAAACAAATCCAAAATAAAAGATTGATTTCTGATAGAGAGTTAATTGAGATTTTTGATGATGATATTATTATTCCAAAAATGATGGATTCTAAAAATAATAATTCCTTAGGTAATTTTATAAAAAAATTAAGTCAATTCACAAGAAAATTCCTATAAGATTAATTCGTATCTGTTTCTGGTCGATCTATTGTATTTCCCGTAAGTTTTTGTCCAATGATTTCATCTGGTGGAGAATCATTACTATTTGTTTTACAAAGTTTGATAATTGACTCTATACTATCAAAATCCCTACCAAAAAATGATGAATAATAAGCAATTATTTCTTCATCAGTGTGGAATTTTTTTTGGATTTCAAGTGCATTTGTGAATCTTTCTTTATTCAAAATTACTTCAGATAACCAACGAAAATGTACTTTCTTCATGAATTCTTTAGATAATAATGGAGTTTCACAGAATTGAAATTCAGTATATAGTCCTTTTGCAGAATTATCTAATGTGCTAATATTAAATCCCTGTTCTTGAGCTTGTTCATACATTTCAGTATCTCTATAATATTTTAAAGCAAAGAAATATGGGCTAACAACATATTTGAACTGTTTCATAAATTCCAAAGTATAATTTACATCCTCTTCAGTTTCAGTAGGAAATCCATACATGAAGAATAATCTTACCATTATTCCTTTTGTGCATGTATAATGCACGACTTTTTTCAGTTTATCCAAATGTACATTTTTTTTCATATATTTTTGTATTCGTGGAGAGGGAGTTTCGAAGGCATATGCAACCGAAATAACACCAGCCTCAACCATTTTATCAATAAATTCTTCATCCATGATATCACCTCTAAGACCATTAGGAAAATGTATTCTAATTTTGATCTTTTCAGCTATAATAATATCAAATATTTCGGTTGCCCTTTTTTTGTTAATGTTAAAGATATCATCAGTAAAGAAAAGATCAGTAATATTTTGGTTTTTGATAAGTTCTTTTATTTCATCAACAACAGAACGTGGTGTTCTAAATCTTGTTTTTTTACCAAAAATAACATGACAATACGTGCAACTATATGGACAGCCTCTTGTGGATTCCATTAATGCATATTTATTTCGAGAATAACCCCAATTGAAACTCTTGTAATACTCATTAGTTTTAACTAAATCATAACTTGGGAATCCAAGATTTTCGAATTCTAACAAATCCATCCTTCCAAATCGAAAGACAGGTTTTCCATCTTCATAGTTTTCTTTTTTATTAATTGCTACTCCGCTGACATCACTGTAATCTTTTTTAGTCAAAACTCTTTTCAAAACTTCTAAAAGACTTGATTCTGCTTCTCCAATAAAAAAAGCGTCTGCATCTGTATCAACAAATTCATCAGTATTTTTTTCTGAAACATATGGTCCACCAACCATTATTAATGAATCAGGACAAAATTTTCTAGTTTGTGCCAATAAAGGACCTAAAATTCTTAGGTTAGCAGATATTGCACGAAATCCAATAAAATCAGGTTTTTCATTTTTGATAATTTCAATTAATTCTTCTTCACTACTATATTCAATTCCAAAATCCATTAGTTGTATATCCAAAGAAGGTAAAAATTTTTTCAGATATGTTGCAAGTGACATTATGCCAATTGGAAATCCATATACATTGATTGAACGTCTTTTTTTGATAGTCATATCTTCACAATTTGCTAAATCAATTAAGATGAGTTTTTTTCCTTTAGACTTTTCAGTCCAAAACTCAGTTTTCTCTAAACCCTCATCATGACCTTTTATTTGTACTAATTCGCTCATTCTTCTAAATTACTGCATTTTGAAATAAATAAAAATATTATGCATTACTTTTACTATGCTAGGTAGTATTATCATTCTGGAATGCTATAACAAAAGATATGGCATAATTTTTTTCATGAGATACGGAAACTAAGAATGTATACTTGTCTTTTAATTCATTTTTTAGCATAATTTTTGGTTTGGATTTATAGTGTGTTGTAGAAATATCTATAAAAGAAATTTTTTCAGGAATTGCTTTAATTACTGATTCTTTAATAGCGAATTTTCCAGCAAAGTGTTCATAAGGCGAACGGAATTTTTGACAGTATTTAATTTCAGAGTTTGAAAAAATTTTTTTATAAAAACTTGAATTGTTTTTTAAAGACTTATTCTTAAAACGGTTAATATCCACAATGTCAGTTCCAATTCCAAGTGGAATTTTTGAATTCAACATGAATACATTGATGATTTATCTAATTAGTATTATTACACAAACTAAAGATTAGTTCATAACAAGATTTATGTTCAATACACCAAAATTTGTGAGTATTGAGTAAGTCAGATGAGATAGAAGTAGAGATCAAAAAGATATTTTTTGATTTATTTCCAGGATTAAATGATAATGATTTTGATTGGAGAAAACCACAAACTGACTATGAAGATTGGGATTCATTTGCTCAAATGCAATTAATCACATCGGCAGAGTCAAAATTTAATATTCAAATAGATATTGATGATGTAATTTCCATTACTAGTGCTCAGGATTTATTAAATTATATAAAATCACACATATGAACACAATCCCAGAATTTCTAGAAAAAACTTTTCAAGATAATACTAACAAGATTGCAATAATTTCAGAAGAACAACAGTATACGTATGATAAGATTGATCAGATGTCATCATCAGTAGCACAAAGTCTTTCCAATTTTCCAAAAAATTCAGTGATAAGTATGATGTTAGAAAATTCAATTGAATTCATTACTACTTATCTAGGAATTTTAAAATCATCTAATACTGCACATATAATTCCGCCAAACATTTCAAAAACAAATCTAAATGAGCAAATCATATCTGCCAATCCAAAATGTATCATATCATCTAACCAATATATCTCAAAATTTAATGAACAAAAATTGAATTTGGATGTATTGAATGTAGAAAAGATTTCATCAGGTAAAGAAAATGATTATGATAAAAACGATATTAAAAAAAATGATTACGCATATTTGATTTATACTTCTGGAACTACTGGTAAACCAAAAGGAATAGCTGTTACACATGCAAATGTATTATTCTCAACTAAAAACATTGTTGATGTTTTACAATATAAAAAATCTGATAGGGAAATTCTGCCACTACCACTTTCACATTCGTTTGGTCTAGGATGTCTTCATACAGGATTATTTGTTGGTTCAACAATTATTCTACATAAGAATTCTACAAATATTGAGGATGTTTTGAATAGTATTTTAGATAATCAGGCAACAACATTAGCGTCAGTTCCGGCTACACTTTCAAAAATGGTGGAAAATTTTTATGATAAAACAAAGAATAATTGCAAAGATTTACGATTAATCATTACAAACAGTACAGCAATTTCAGAAAATACAGTAAAAAAATATCTTGGTATTTTAAAAATGGGAAAAATAGCGACGTATTATGGATTAACTGAGGCTTCACGTTCTAGTTTTATGATATTTGATAAAGAATTAGAAAAATACAATTCAGTAGGATGTGCAGCACCAGATGTACAAATTAAAATTGATTATAATGATGATTTAGAAAAAAATGGTGAGATATACATCAAAGGGAAAAATGTGATTGATAATTATTGGAAGGATGAAGAAATGGATAGAAATATTGAAAATGGATGGTTAAAGACTTCTGACATTGGACATTTTGATGAAGATGGTTATCTTTATCTTGATGGAAGAATTGATGACATGATAAATGTGAGTGGAGAAAAAGTAAATCCAAGTGAAATAGAAATGATAGTAAATCAAATGGAAGGAATTGAGGAATCTGTTGCAATAGGAATTTCTCATGAAACATTTGGTCAAGTTGTAAAATTATTTGCTAAGAAAACTAATCAAAGTAATGTTGAAGAATCAGAAATTATTGCATTTTGCATTAAAAAATTAGAGCGTTATAAGATCCCAGTTAATATTCAATTTATTGATGAATTTCCACGTACAGAATACGGAAAAATTAAGCGACATGAATTAAAAGATTTGAGATAAATAACATGGAATCAAAAATTGAAAATTTATTTGAATTTGACCCTTATTCGCTTACTCAAAATGAAAAAGATAAGATTTTCTATGATGCAATGAATGAATCAATAAAATTTCATTATGAAAAATCAGATGAATTTCGAAAATTATGTGATAATAGAAATTTTTCACCATATAAAGAATTTCTCCTTCAAGAAATTCCATTTTTACCAGTTTCATTATTTAAGACATTTCAATTAAAATCAGTCCCAGATTCGGATATAATTAAAACAGTATATTCTAGTGCAACAACTAGTAATTCACCTAGTACTATCTTTCTTGACCAAACAACATCAAAAAGGCAAACAAAAGCACTAGTATCAATTATGAAAGATTTTCTTGAAAACAAGAAGAAGTTTTTGATAATTGATCAAAAGAGTGACTTGGATAATACAACAGAGGTGAAATCTCGTGAATCAGCTATTCGTGGGTTTTTTCCTTTTATGGAATCAATGAATTTTGGTCTAGATTCTAAATTAAAATTAGATATTTCACTATTTGAAGAATTAAAAGATAGAGAAATTTGTATTATGGGTTTTACTTGGTTGCTTTATACAACCATCATTGAAAATGAAAAAAATGATACAATAAGGCAGTTTTTTAAGAGTATGAAAAACACAAAAATCATTCACATAGGTGGCTGGAAGAAATTGAGTGATAATGAAGTAAGTAAAGAAGAGTTTAATCAAAAAATTTCAGAATTTTTTAATTGTGAAAAAGAAAATATTATCGACATCTATGGAATGACAGAGCAGTTAGGTACAATCTACCCTGATTGTGCTGCAGGAAATAAACATGTATCAGTATTCTCTGAGATATTTATCAGGAATATAGAAACATTGGAGATTGAGGATGAAGGAAAATCAGGTTTTATTCAACTTGTATCACCAATACCACATAGTTATCCAGGAGTTTCATTACTATCAGATGATATAGGAAGAATACTTGGTGTTGATAATTGTCCATGTGGTAGAAAAGGAAAATATTTCCGCTTTGAAAAAAGAACAGAACAAGCAGATATCAAAGGATGTGGTGATACAATTAGCTAGATTACTAATCTCAAATGGTAAATTTGTTGATTCAGAAACACAAGATGTTGCGCAAAGCATAAAATTTGCTAGAGAATCTAGGGAATGGTTACATGAACAAAAAATTGATGATATTTTAGAATATATTGATTCAGTTGGAAAATATTGGTCTGAGAATTTTAAAGATAAAATTGGTGCAAATTCAGGACATGTCAAAAATTTTCTTTCTAAAGATTTTCTTGGGAAAAAACTAGAAATCGCACTTCATGGAAATAAATATTCTTTAGATGAGTTTGTAGATTTAGATGATCCTAATCTTTTATTTCATGCACAACCAAGAGGAATATCATGTCATTGGATAGCTGGAAATGTTGATATTTTAGGGATATTTTCTGTTATACAGGCATTAATAACAAAGAATGTTTCAATAATTAAGACGCCATCAAACTATGAATTACTAGTAAATTTGTTAATGAGTTTGGAAAAAATAAACACAAAATCAATTTCAGGACAAGAAATTTTGAAATGCTTTGAAGTCATATATGTTGAAAAATCTGATATTAGAAATCAAGAAATGTTATCAAATTCAGCAGATATAAGAATTGCATGGGGTGGACACGATGCTGTAGAATCTATTTTGTCATTACCAAAAAATATATTCACTGAGGATATAATCTATGGTCCAAAATATTCGTATGTGATCATTGATGAAGCATCTATCAAGAAAGATAAGAAAATAATATCACAAAAGATTGCTTTGGATGTAAGCACATTTGACCAATATGCGTGTTCATCCCCACATACAGTCTTTGTAAAAACTAAAGATCAAGAACTAATATCAGAATTTTCACTTTCATTAGCACAAGCAATGGAAGATGTAGAGAGAATTATGTTACCAAAAGCTAAAGAAACAGAAGAGAAATCCAAAGAGATTATTTCAACTCGTTCTGAATATGAAATAAAAGGGAAAGTGATTTCATCAAAAAATCTAGATTGGACAGTAATTGCTTCCAATGATGAAGGATTTGCAAAACCTACATTTTCACGTGTAATTCATGTGAGGCCATTTACTGAAAGTAACATGATTTTGAAAGATAGTCGGAAAATCCAATCCATTGGAATTTCTGTAGATGATGAAGAAAGATTTGATCTAATTGATAAAATTACATTTTTGGGGGGAGATAGATGTCCATCTTTAGGAAAAATGAGTTTCTTTGATTCACCATGGGATGGAATGTTTGGAATGGATAGAATGGTGAGATGGATTACCACTTACAAATAAAAAATTAATAAGAAAAAGTGAATATTTTTTCTTAGTAAGCTTTAGATTCTAAAATATAGTTTTAAATAATTAAATGGAAGATGAAGAAAATCCATTACCTATTAACGAAAAAGAAGTAATGGATTATTATGGATGTACGAGTAAATTTGATATTTTCAGATTAAAGATAAAATTTCTACGAAGTTGGATTTTACATAGTCTAGCATATTCATCTCCACATTCAAATTTTGCAATTAGGATGCAAAAAGCTAGAGGTGTTAAAATTGGAAAAAATTGTTTCCTAAATCCATATGTTTTGATTGATTTAGTATATCCAAAATTAATAGAGATTGGAGATAATGTTGCTATTGGTTCAAACGTGATGATTTTTGCACATGGTAATTTCTCATCAAATTTATTTTTAAAAAATAAATATCCTCGAAAAGTAAAAAATGTTATAATTAAATCAGGTGCTGCAATTAACCCAGGTTCTATTATTATGGCAGGAGTAACTATAGGTGAAAATTCAATAATTTCACCACGTAGTGTAGTAACTCAAGATATACCAGATTATTGTATTGCAGTTGGAAATCCTGCAAGAGTTGTAAAAAAAATAGATCGATGAGAGATTGATTTGAATATTTTAGGAATAGACTTTGAGGACTGGTTTCATCCAGAATTAATTCAAAAATATATTTCAAAAGAAAATCATCAGCCAAAAGTTGTTGAAGGAATAGATAAGATAATAGAACTGTTAAGAAAAAATGAAACAAAGGCTACATTTTTTATTGTAGGTGAACTTTTAGAATTTAAACCAGAATTATTAGATATTATTCTAGAAAATGATCATGAAATTGGATTTCATACTATGAAACATGCAAGAATTGATTTACCAAATAGAAAAGAACAACTTCAAAATGAAATAAAAAAATTTGATAGGCTTACTGGAGGTAAATCAAAAGGATTTCGCGCACCAAGTTTTTCTCTAAATGATAATAGCAAGTGGTTAATTGACATATTAGAAGAAAACAGGTATGAATATGATAGTAGTATAGTTCCTGCTAAAACTAGTTTATATGGTATGCCAAACGCTAAAAAAATCCCGTATAAAATTTCAAGTAATGATTTGGAAGGAAAATCAAATGATGGTAAAATTATTGAATTTCCACTACTAGTAACTAAATTTTTAGGAAAGAAAATTCCTGCAGGAGGAGGATTTTACTTAAGAACACTACCATCACGTGTAATACAAAATGCTATAAAATCTTATGAGGATCAAGGAATTCCTGGAGTTTTTTATATTCATTCATGGGAATTGACCCCTGAATTTATGCCCAAAATAGAATTATCAAAAAAAGACAATTTCATCACTTATCATAATATCAATAAGACATATGATAAAATGGAAAATTTATTGAAGAAATTTGAATTTACATCATTTAGAAATTTTATTCAAACTAACAAGAAGAAATTATACTAAACCTTTTTTTTATCAGAATAATATTTTGAAATAACGTGATAATATGAGAATAGTGTTTGATTTAGATGGAGTTATTTGTGATCTGAAAAAACCTTCTGAATCATATTCAGAAGTGAAGCCCAAAAAAAAAGTAATTCAAAAGATACGAAATTTAAAAGAACAGGGACATTATGTGATTATTCATACAGGAAGACATATGAGGACTTGTGATGGGGATGTCGCAAAAGTAATTGAAAAGATTGGAAAAATTACAGAAGAATGGTTAGCAAAATGGGATGTTCCATATGATGAATTAATATTTGGAAAACCATATGCAGATATTTACATTGATGATCTTGGAATTGAATTTTCAACGAGTGAGAAATTAGGCGAAAAATTAGAATCAATACAACCAGTAATAGTTATTCCAATGGCAGGAGAAGGAAAGAGATTCAAAGATGAAGGAATTTTGGAACCAAAATGTATGATTAAAGTAAAAAATAAAACATTATTCGAATGGTCAATGGAAAGTTTGCCAATAAGTATTTCAAAAAAAGTAATCTTTGTTTGTTTAGAAAAACATGAAAAAGATTTTGGTATTAGTAAATTTATCAAGAATATAATGGATGAAAAATATCCAAAATCTAAATATGAATTAGTCTATCTTAAACAAACTACCGGAGGACAGGCAGAAACAGTATTACATACAAAACATTTGATAAGACCTGAAAACATTCTAATTATTTACAATATAGATACACATTTTGTTTCAACACGGTTAAAATCAAAAATTTTAACCATGAAAAATAGGGATGTTGATGGACTAATTGGTTGTTTTGAATCAGATAATAATGATTTGAGTTATGTAGAAATAGACGAAAAAAAATTTGTTAAACAAGTCAAAGAAAAAGAAAAAATCTCAAATAATGCATCAACAGGTTTGTATATATTTACAAATGCAAAACAGTTTTTTCAAGCTGCTGAAGAAATGATAAAGAAGAATATCAAAGTAAAAGATGAATTCTACGTTTCTGAAATTTATAATATTTTATTAGATTCGGGTAAAAGATTTGAAATTGATGTTGCAGAAGAGTTCATTCCATTAGGAACACCAAATGACATAAAAAAAACTGAGGCATAAAATTTGGATTCAAAGGAAATTAGGGTACTTGTATTAAGTGCAGGAAAAATTGATTCGGAATTAGAGAAAATTTTTGGAAAAATTCCATCAGGATTAATTCCATTAAATGGAAAACCTGTGATTTTTAGAATAATTGATAAGTTGTTGGGTGAAGGAATTAGAAAAATCTCAATTACTGTTGGTTATAAAAAAGAAATTTTAGAAAAAATTGTTTCAGAACAATATAAAGATCAATGTAACATAGAATTCATACCAACCGATTTTAACAAACCGCCTGGTAATTCTATTAAGACTGCAATCGATTTTTGTAGAGAGAGAAAATTACTAATTATTTTAGGAGATACATTGATTGAAAATGATTTATCAGAATTGATCAAAAAAGATGAAAATTTTGTTATAACCTCACAGGAGTTTATAGATTCAAAAAATTGGTGTATAGTGACAAAGAAAGATGGTAGAATTGAGGAAATTTTTGATAAAGAAGAACTAAACAAAGATCAAAACCACTATGTATTAGTAGGATGTTATTTCTTTAATCATCTAGACATATTAAAAAAAAAATTAAATGAATTTGATGTTGAAGAAAGATTAGAAATCAGCACAATAATTAAAAAATTAAAAAAAGATGAAAATATAGTCACATATATAGCACAAAAATGGCATGATGTTGGACATTTAGAAAATTATTTTTCTACAAAACGGTTTGTTCTAAAAACAAGATATTTCAATTCATTACAATTTGATGATTTAGGAAAAAATGTTGTTAAAACAAGTCAAGATAATACAAAATTGATTAACGAAATAAATTGGTACAAAAATATTCCCAATGATATTTTAGAATTAGTACCAAAAATTAAAGATTCAGATGTATCAAGTAATCCATTTTTAAAATTAGAATATGTTAAACATCCTACATTATCTGAACTTTGGTTGTATAGTGACTTTCCATCTGAGTTCTGGAAAAATATTATTCAAGGACTATTAGATATTACTCAAATATTCAAAAAACATAAAGAGAATGTTAGTGAACATGAGTATTATTCAATATATTTTCAAAAAACAGTTGATAGAATTGATGAATTAATAAACAATAATAAAATTTTTAAAGAAATTTTTGATGATGAGTATATTTCTGTTAATGGAACAAAACTAAAAAATTGGTCATTGATTAGAGACGAGATAGAACAAAAGATTGATGAATTATACAATAAAGATGATAACTGTCTGATTCATGGGGACCTTTATTTTTCTAATATACTGTATGATTCGGGAACTAACAAGTACAAGCTAATTGACCCTCGAGGAAGATGGGGAAATGGTATATCAGGGGATATAAAATATGACATAGCAAAAATAAGACATTCAGTTGTTGGTGGTTTTGATACAATCACAAATGGATTATACACTGTTACTTATGAAAAAACTAGTGGAATAGGCATTAATGTATTTGAACCAACAAATTATCAAATTATTTCTAAGGAATTAGATACGCAAATTGAAAAATATTGGAACCTAGATAAAATAAAAATGATTGAAGGATTGTTATTTATTTCGATGTTACCATTACATGAGGATAATTTTGAGAGACAATTAGCATTCTTTACTATTGGGATTAAAAGATTAAACGAAATACTTGGTGATTAATAATACATGACTAAATTAACAATAGCAATTCCAAATTATAATGGTGGTGAAAATCTTCATAGAGCAATTGAGTCATGCCAAAAAATTACTTTATCATCAGATGAATTTGAAATTTTAATTGTTGATAACTGCTCAACAGATAATTCTATTGAAATTGTGAGGGAATTGGGGGAGGAAATTTCAAATCTAAAGTTAGTTCAAAACACTGAAAATGTTGGTAGAATTCAAAATTGGAATATTTGTATAAATAATGCAATAGGAAAATTCCTGATCTTCCTGTTTTCAAATGATCTAATTAATGATACTAATAATATTGCTGAATGTATACAGATACTAGAAAAAAATGAAAATATTTCAATAGGATTTTCATCATTATTAAAAAAAGATAACGAAAGAACCTACATAAAAAAATCTTTTTCTGAAAAAATAATTGAATGTCAATCCAAGTGTTTTAGCAAAGAATGTCTTACTAGAGGATTACTGCCTTTTGGACCAATTCAATCAATAATTTACAGAGTTGATGATATCAAAAAAGATCAGAATAAATTTCGTGCAGATATGCCAATCAATGCAGATGAGATTTTTACATATAGTGAAGCATGTAAAAGAGAATTGATAATGTTCAATCCAAATCCACAAATAATATGGGATCTAACTCAGTCAAGATTTCATGGAAAAATGACTGCTGAAGATGAATTCAAAGAACATTCTGATACAGTAAAAATCATTTCAAATCTAAATAATATTGATGTTAATTATGGATTAGTATCTACTTACAGAGCCATTAATTTATTAAAATTCTCTACAGGAAATTTAAAAAGTGAAGGGAAAAAATTTGCTACAAAACACCTTTTATCAAAAATGAAAGAAAGCAAATCATTTTTCAATACGGATAAAATTTTGTTTAAAACTTTTATGAATAAAGTCAGAAATTCGGAGAAAGATGCTGATGATATTCTTTATTCTGAAATAATCTGTCAATGTATTAAAGAATCCAAGTAATAATTCAAATTAATTGAGTAGAAGACTCTAAAAAGCATACAGAAACGAAAAATTCATGAAAGTTGCATTAGTTTGTCCTGCTTCATTACCTGCAACCCAATTTGGTGGAATTGTATTTTTAGCTGTTGATCTTGCTAGAGAAATTGCAGAGATGGGACATGATGTAACCATATACACAACTGATTTAGATTTTAGTAATGGACCAAATAAATTTAATAAAGAATTACCACGGTTAGAGAAAATTAAAAAATTTAAAATAAATCGAACTCACGTATGGTTTTCGTTCAAATTATTCTTTGTCAATTCATCAATGTCTAAACAGATTAAAGAGAATAGACCTGATGTAATACATACAATTGGATTAAGAAGCTATCAATCAATTGTTGCGTGGCGTGCTTCTAAAAAATTAAAAATTCCTTTAATAGTATCTGATCAAGGAGGTCTAACGACTCATCCATTTTTTTATGAATCAGGTTTATTTTTGAAAATTCTTTATCGAATACAAAATTTTTTTATTAAGAAAATAATAGATGACACTACAGCTATTAGTGCTGCAAATGAATATGAAAAGGAGATTTTTTTAAATCTTAATGGAAAATCGAAAATAGAGATTATTCGTAATGGTGTAAATCTAGAAACTTTAGTTAGTAAAGTAAATTTTAAAGAAAAATATCAAATTAATTCCAGATTTGTTTTATTTGTTGGCAGATTTTCAAAAAGCAAAGGAATTGAAAATTTGATAAATGCATTAAACATTTTAAAAAATGAAGAAGAATTCTCAGATGTTCGTCTTGTAATAATGGGTGTAGATTTTGGATTCGAAGAAAAAATGGAAGAATTAATAGAAAAATTTGACTTATCTAAGAAAGTTACGATAATTAAAAATCCACCAAGGGAAGATGTGGTTTCAGCATATGGAGAAAGTGAATTTCTAATACTTCCTTCACAGTGGGAATTATCACCACTGGTCCCACTTGAATCATTTGCATTCAAAAAACCTGTTATATCTACCAGGTCACATGGAATTCCATTTACAATTCAGCATGATAAAAATGGTATTCTTGTAGAACCTGAAAATCCAATAGAATTAGCAGATGCAATCAAAAAATTGCTTCTTAACGAGGATTTACGAAATAGATTAGGAACATCTGGATACAATTTTGTTCATGAAGAATGTAATTGTGTATCAATGGCTAAAAATTCTTTAAAATTATACGAACAGGTGTTAGAAAATAATTATAATAAATAGAGGAAGTCAAAGTGTGAAACAA
>Ga0310344_10001154_pt1 | contig 20416 bp, 19 predicted proteins | sample HC15DNA20200_MG_FD_203801 | JGI IMG/M metagenome (GOLD analysis project Ga0310344, IMG submission 203801) | Marine microbial communities from station ALOHA, North Pacific Subtropical Gyre - HC15-DNA-20-200_MG | ecosystem: Environmental > Aquatic > Marine > Oceanic | place: Pacific Ocean: North... | reverse complement strand
TCGCCGCCCTTTAATGGACCCACCGGGTTAGTAAATGCAAGGCTGTGGTGTCGCGGATTACAATGCAGAAACGTCGCCTCTATGTCGTCCCAAAAAATGTAGTCGGAGAGGCTAAACCCGAGCATCTCACGGTACCACTTTACCGTTGCATCAGGATCGTCGCTCGCCAATACGATGTGGCCGAGCCCCAACTCGCCAGTGTTATAACCATCCATGCCATGCGCTGGAGTGAATGGCATCGCGTCTTGTTTTGGACCGAAAAATATTTCCGTCCGCACGCCGTCCGGTGCGCGGCAGACGATCAATTCCATCACCGCTCGTTCTTCGCAAAGCCCAGGCTCACCGACCTCGACCTCGACATCATTTTCGGACAGGTGTGCGGCCAACAACCTCAAGTCTTCTCGCGTGTCAACTTCCCATCCGACATGCGCGACTTTATCGTCCGCACCTTCGTATAATGTAAGCCGGTGGTGCTGATCGTCCAGCCGATACTGGTGTGTACCGTCAGGCGAATCGGTTCGCCTCTCTAGACCATACAAGGTGAGCAGCAATTGGTGCCAGGATTCGGGATCGGTAATGGTAGCGCCGAGGTAACCTAAGCCTGTAACTTTAGACATGTGGGCAATCCTTCCACTTATGATGATGAAATCATCATAGCAATAAATGTGGGAATTGTGCCGCAACCGGTACAAAAACATGGGCACGACACCATGGAATCATTCAGAAGAAAGATAGTACACATCGACATGGATGCGTTCTATGCATCCGTCGAGCAACGCGACCAACCCGAGCTCAAGGGGAGACCGGTGATCGTCGCGTGGCAAGGCCAACGCTCCGTAGTATGTGCGGCTTCCTATGAAGCTCGACGCTACGGGATCAGATCAGCAATGCCGGCCTTACGCGCAGAAAAGATGTGTCCAGATGCGATATTCATACCGCCTGATTTTACACGCTATCGCGCGGTATCGAATCAAATTCGAGAGATTTTTGTCTCCCATACCGACCTCGTCGAACCCCTATCACTCGACGAGGCATACCTCGATGTAACGGCAAACAAGACTGGTCTAGCCACCGCAACGGAAGTAGCCGAAAAGATAAGGACTCAGATCCAGGCCCGCACGGCATTGACGGCGTCAGCTGGAGTCGCGCCGAATAAATTCCTCGCAAAAATAGCGTCCGATTGGCGCAAGCCGGATGGGATTTTTGTCGTTCGACCTCATCAGATCGAAGGGTTTTTAAAAGATCTGCCGGTTAAAAAACTACCTGGCGTCGGCAATGCAACGCATTCCAGGCTAATCGCTATGGGTGTGGCTACCGTTAGCGATCTGCACCAATTTGACATGCGAGAACTTGAAACGCAGTTCGGCCAGTTCGGTACGCGCTTATACAATCTTGCGCGCGGGATCGACAATAACGAGGTGCGGCCGGATCGACAGAGAAAATCAATTTCCTCTGAGCAAACGTTCGAATACGATTTGAGCTTGAGTGAACTTGTCGTTCCAACAAAGTCCGCGGCAGAACGCACGTGGGTCCACGCTACTAAGTATGGCCATATCGGGCGGACGGTGGTATTAAAATTGAAAACAAGCGATTTTCAAAGCATTACCCGTAGCCACACCCCTCCTATTTGTCCTAGCTCTCTCGAACATCTGAGCGCAGTGGCGTTACAGCTGCTCGAGCGGGTAGACTTCCCTAAAACAACGCGCTATCGGTTAGTCGGAGTCGGCCTCTCGAACTTTGTCGACACCGAGCGTGCCTCCATGCAGCCAGAGTTATTTGACGAGCTATGACACCGAAGTTACATCGGAAATTTATCAAGTTGGCTGGTGCTTTCTCGCCTGGTCTAGAATCACATATTCGACGCCTTGGTCCACTGGAGATCCCAAGCCGTAAACATTTAGGCCTTCCTCACTTTTTGGCACGGATTATTATTAGCCAACAGCTCTCGACCAAAGCAGCACAAACTATTTGGTTGCGAATCAAATCTGCAGCCCGAGAAGCAGACCAACGCATCCCGCAGTATTTTTCCCGAGATAATATTGAAGCGATCCGGGCCTGCGGTGTTTCCGGGAACAAAACTCTAGCTCTATTGGCTATCAACGAAGCTCACACACTACGCACGTTATCGCCGGCTCGGTTGCGAAAAATGGATTTCGAAACCCGCTCGGCAACTCTCCTAGAATTGCGCGGAGTCGGACAGTGGACCATCGACATGGCATCAATGTTTTACTTCGGGGATAAAGATATATGGCCGTTAGGAGACCTCGCGGTGGCACGAACATTCCGTAGCTATCTCAGCGCTAGGCAAGCACGACGGATGGATAGTTTCGTTGCGCGCTTTTCACCGAATAGATCGTATCTCGCCTGTTACATGTGGCAGATCGTTGATGGGGATCTCGATGCCGAGCCGATTTAAATCATGACAATTTGCTAACGGAGATGATCGCAATGGATAAATTACTAACGGATAGAATCGCACTCGTAACAGGAGGGGCCAGCGGGATTGGCCGAGCTTGCGCTTTCGCATTGGCAGAAGAAGGTGCTAGCGTCGCGGTATGCGACCGCGACGAAGATTCGGGTAGGGCTGTCGTTGATGAAGTGAAATCGCTAGGGGGGGATGCGATGTTTTCGGCGACGGACGTCGCGTCGGTAAATTCGGTAAACTCGAGTATTGATGAAATCATGGCACGCTATGGGCGAATCGATTGCGCATTTAACAATGCTGGTGTAGCAGGTGACGATCGGTTCATCGCCGACACAACGGATGCCGAATGGAACAAAATTATTGGTATCAATCTAACTGGTGTTTGGTCGTTTTTACGGCGGGAGATTCAGGAGATGTTGCCTCGTGGCGGTGGTGCCATCGTCAACACCGCGTCCGTGGCAGGCCTGGTGGGTTGGCGTGGCGGTGCCGCATATTCCGCAACAAAACACGCAGTAGTGGGTCTCACCAAGTCCGCCGCGCTCGAATATGCGCGGCATAACATTCGGGTAAACGCCGTTTGCCCCGGAGTGATCGAGACCCCGATGGCAGCGACCTTACAACACGACACCGGCGGCCTCCGTGAGCGATTACTGCGCAAGCATCCGCAGAGACGCTTCGGGCAAGCGGAGGAGATCGCTGAAGCCGTCGTGTGGTTATTCTCAGACCGATCGTCGTTTACGAATGGACACACACTGACGATTGACGGTGGTTATACGGCACGTTGAGATTTTAATTCCGTCCACGATTATCGATTCGTGGGAGCCATAAACTCATCCATCAGAAGGAGAATATTACTGTGGATTTAGGGCTAGCTGGGAAACACGCCATTGTCACCGGAGGTTCGCGCGGCATCGGGCGAGCAATTGCAGAACGCCTCGCCAGCGAAGGATGCTCGGTTGCGATCTGCGCCCGTAACGCTAAAGAAGTAGCCGACGCGGTCGGGAAGATAAAAAAGGCTAGCCCGACGGGGACGAACGTTACCGGTACGGCAGTCGATGTTTCTGATACTTCGCAGTTAGACAGTTGGGTCGACACTGTGGCGACAGATTTTAGTGGGCTCGATATCGCCGTGGCGAATGTCAGTGCGCTAAGTGGTGCCCCAGGCGAAGACAGCTGGCGCCTCAGCATGGAAGTTGACATGCTCGGCACCGTGCGCACCGTCGAAGCCGCGTTGCCATATTTAGAAAAATCGGAATGCGGTTCTATTGTTGCGGTGTCATCAACCGCCGCGCTCGAGGCCTTCAGCGGACCGAGACCGTACAACGCCATAAAAGCCGCACTAATAAATTACATGTCGAATATTGCGACGGTCATGGCCCCAAAACAGGTTCGCGCTAATACAATCTCACCAGGAACTATCTACTTTGATAGTGGGGTCTGGGGTGATCGCCGGCGGCACCAGCCAGAAATCTATAACTCGGCATTGGCGCAAAATCCGCTCGGACGCATGGGCACACCATTGGAGGTCGCGAATGCAGTTGCGTTCCTTGCGAGTCCAGCGGCAAGTTTCATTACCGGTGCTAACCTCGTCGTGGATGGTGGTTTTACTCGCCGAGTGCAATATTAGCAACGATATAAATATTAGTTCTAAAAAGCCTGGCGGATACAAATTCAAGGATCAACTTCATGCACTTCGATATCGTTTCTCTCGGCGACCATCTGCCAGACCCTCATAGCGGCCGTTACAATGAAACTCAGGCCGAGCGGTATCAGTTTTGGGTGGAGCTTGGCACGCACGCGGAGAAATGCGGGTATAGTGCAATTTGGCTCGGAGAACACCATTGTTCTGACTATATTGGGTCATCGCCGCAAATGGTGCTTGCCGCAATTGCTATGCGGACTCAGAAAATCAGGCTTGGAACCGCCGTATCGCTTCTACCCAATCATGATCCCGTGCGTCTAGCGGAAGAGTTCGCAGTGCTCGATCTATTAAGTCAGGGACGAGCGGAGATCGGTTTTGGCAGTGGCTATACCGCTCATACTTTCGATCTCTTCGGCCAAAATATCGACGACGTCATGGAAATATCCGCTGAAAATCTAGCGCTTCTACATACCCTTTGGGACGAAGGAGATATTGACTGGCAGGGGCGTTTTCGTGCACCCATCCGCCAATCGGCTCTTCAACCGCGTACCTACTCTGGCCGCTCTATACCGATTAACATTGCGACGGCGTCAAATGAAACTAATGCACGTAATGCAGGTAAAAGTGGATACAAACTGATGTTGATGACAGTTGTTGGAAAGTTCTCGGATATGCGCCATCTTGCCGACCTCTATCGCGAATCATATTGCGCGAGTGGCCACGATCCAGCCGACATGAGCGTATCCGCCGTGGCGTATGTCCACGTGCAATCTTCAGGGACCGCAGCGCGTGATACATGGTTTCCTTACCGCGACAACTATCGTTCATTCACCAAAGCCCTAACCGAGACTAAAGGATTAACCGCTGGTGTTCTAGAGGTCAGTAAACGCATCGCGAAGGAACGCTTTGTCGCTCGCGAGGCGGATTTCTGCGGCGAACCAAATGAGGTGACGGCACAAGTATTGCGGGCATATCACGACCTCGGAGGACTCGATCGGCTGATCTGCTACGTCGACTGTGGCGGTCTGGCCGGTTCGGCCGTGCTAGATTCGGTCGAGTTATTTGCAGATAGCGTTATTCCGGCCGTCAACGACGAACTCCAATCTATAGTTCCGATAGCGAGTGTCAAATGACCTTAGAAAATAAAATCGCATGGAAGCGCCGGCCTACAATTCTCCGCTTTTCAGAAACCACAAAATTTACTGAAACCTATGGTTTTGCTGGCTCACAAGGGATAGTAGCGCTCGAGGGTCAGCACTTTATACCGGAAAAATCATCCCATACTGTGTACATCTTCATGCACCCGGCCTCAACCTTGCAGCTCCTACCAATGCCGCAAGCGCTAGCCGATGCCGGCCTCCATGTCATTTGTGCCGGCAGTCGTTATCCAAAGAACGATAGCGCGCTCATCATGGAAAAGGTTACGGTCGACCTCGGACAATATGTCCGCTACGCGCGCGAAGACCTCGGTTATCGCAAGGTTATACTGGTTGGTTGGTCAGGAGGCGGATCGTTATCACTATTTTATCAAAGTCAAGCCGAGTCACCTTCGATCACGCATACGCCGGCGGGTGATCCGTACGATCTGACTGAAGCGGATCTGCCAATTGCCGATGGTGTCATCTTCATCGCGGCGCACTTGAGTCGCGCCGAGACTCTAACCGAATGGTTAGATCCTTCTGTAATCGATGAACTTAATCCCGATCAACGGGACCAAAAGCTAGACATTTATCATCCTGAATGCCCACATCGTCCCCCGTTTACTCAAGATTTCGTGGGTGAATTTCGCGCGGCGCAGATTGCACGTAACCGCCGCATCACACAATGGGTTGAAGACTTACTAAGCGTATTCCGAAAACGCGACGATGGAGAAATTGAGCGCGCATTCACTGTCCACCGAACTATGTGCGATGTCCGCTGGATCGATCCGACGATTGATCCGAATGGACGAAAATCAAATTGGACCTTTCTCGGTGATCCGAGAGTAGTGAACGCGGCGCCGTCCGGGCTCGGACGATACTCATCACTGCGCTCATGGCTTTCCCAGTGGTCGTATGATAGGTCACAGGTCAAGGGCGTTGACAGCGCCAGACGTATTCGCAATACCCCCGTGTTGCAGATCGAGAACCAGGCCGACGATGCGGTACCGGCAACGCACAATCCATTGATTCACGCAGCACTCTCAACCACAGACAAAGAATTCATAAACATAAAGGGCGCTACGCATTATTACGCCGGACAACCCGTGCACCTGAAACAGTGTATCGACGCCGTTATTGATTGGTCTCGGCGGAAGCGATTAATTTAGATATTTTTCTCGACTAGCACGCCCGCTTGACGTAATTCCTCTATCTCACTTTGACTGCGACCTAGTCGTTCGGCCATGACCTGTTCGTTGTGTTGACCCAATGTCGGTGCCACAAGGGGAATGTTGTTTGGGTGGTCTTTCCATCGAATCGGCATTCCCGGAATCTCTACTGGACCATGTAGCGGATCATCCACCGTGCGGATTGTGCCACGTGCGCGAAGATGTGGATCTCGCACCGTCTCCTCCACGGTCAACACCGGTGCACAGGGTACGTCGAACTCCTCTAGGCTCCGCAAAGCACTACCGACGTCGCTAAAGCTCGCCAACCATTTCTCGATGATAACGGTGAGTTCATCCCGCCGGGGAATGCGCTGGATGTCGGTGCAATACTCCGGATGATCAATCAAATCTTCACGATCCATGGCGCGACAGAGGTCCGGCCAATGGTGTAGGAAACCCATGACCACTAAAAAACCTCCAGTGCCCTGAAAAATGCCCGCAGGACAAACAACCCCGTAATGTGAGCCCGTGCGAGTCGGACAAACAGTGCCATTAGAGCCACTGTAGGCATGCACGTTGGCATCGTGATAATTGTAATAGGCATCTAAGATAGCGACGTCAAGGTGATCACCTTGACCTGTTCGATTTCGGCGATGGATTGCGCTCACGAGCGCGAATGCTGCGTGCACGCCAGTACTCGCATCGCCAATTGCCGCACCAATCATATTGGGCGGCTTATCCGGCTCACCAACCATCGACATAATCCCGGAGTACGCTTGCGCGATAAAATCGTAACCTGGACTATGGGCCAATGGACCCGTCTGACCAAACGACGAAATTGAGCATAAAATAACATCGTGTTTTAGTTCACGCAGACGTTCGTAACCTAGACCCATTGCTTCCATGACCCCTGGTCTAAAATTCTCGACAACTGCATCCACTTGGGTGACGAGTTCCGCAATCAACGCAATCCCACGTGGATCTTTAAGGTTGACGCAAAAACTCTGCTTACCACGATTTTGCTGCACAAAATAAAGACTGCGGTCATTCCGAAACACGGAAATAGCACGGGTTAGATCTCCGTTCGGGGTAGGTTCGACCTTTATCACATCTGCACCCATCTCCGCCAGCATACGCGTACATGTGGGGCCCGCCACCGCACGAGTTAAATCGAGAACACGAAGGTCGGATAGAGCGAGATCAGCATCTTCTATCATATTAGAGATCCTCGGGTATCCATAGTGTTCTTGAACGGGCGACGTGTCTGGAGACCGCAATAATATTATTCGTAGTCATCAATCCAAATCGCCCTCTTGCTAACGCCACTGTTTACGATCGATCAGCCATTTTTTTAATAGATGCGGTGCCTCTCGCTCCGCTCTTTCCAGCTCGCCCAGCTGTTGAGATCGATACGTCAGTTCCAAACGGTGACCATTTGGATCAAAAAAATAGATCGACTGTACAAAACCGTGGTCGGTGGGTCCGATATAGTCGATCCCCATCACATCTAATCGTTTGATGAAAGCAAGTTGCGTCTCTTTGCTGTCGATCTCTAAAGCTAAGTGTTGCACCCATTGCGGCGTATTGGGATCAAAACTCATCGGTGCTTCGTTTGGCGTTTCGAAAAATGCCACTGAGCTCCCGTCATCCATTTCGAAAAAAATATGCAGATGAGGATAAAACTCACCGGTTGATGGGACATTATCATTGCGGACCGCATGCGAGAATTTCAATCCCAGCACATTCGTGTAGAAATCTACAGTTTCGCTGGCGTCTCTGCACCGATAGGCGACATGGTGCAATTTACGCACAATCACCTCATTATCTCTGCGGTCAGATGCCTGAACAGGGACTTTCATAAGATTTTTGTTTCCCATAATTCCATTTCCTGATTTTTACGTCCGCCCTTGGACTTTGCAACTATCAACAATGAATACCCCCATCTACAATAAATTCACCACCGGTACAGTAGGAACTTTCATCTGTTGCCAAAAAGAGTGCAAGTTGCGCTACCTCGTCTGAACTCGCTGGCCGACCAAGTGGGATGGTTTTTAGGACCCGATCCAACTTTCCTGCCTGGAGCCAGGGCAACTCTCGCATCATATCGGTATCGATTAATCCAGGGTGGATCGAATTAACTCGAATATCGAATTTACCAAGCTCAAGCGCCGCAACTTTAGTCATTCCACGAACTGCCCACTTGCTCGCGCCATAGGCGGTGCAATGCCGTGTACCCTCAATCCCAGCGAGAGACGATATATTAACGATCGATCCGCGATTACCGATTGCTTTCATCGACGTAGCGATCGTTTTCATCCCAAGAAACACGCCCACCTGATTGACATCGATGACTCGCCGATAGTCTTCGATCGTAGTATCTAATAAGGCAGCTGAATGCATAATTCCGGCATTATTCACCAATATGTCGACTCGGCCATGTTGCTGAGTAACTGCTGCCGTAACCGCATGCCATGCCGATTCGTCACGCACATCAAGGTGGTTGTAGCTCGCTCCAATTTCGGTTGCGACCGTCTCGCCGAGATCATCCAAAACATCCGTAAGAACAACCGTCGCCCCTTCTTCCACGAACAGGCGTGCTTCCGCCTCACCTTGTCCACGCGCCGCGCCGGTAATAATCGCGATTTTTCCGTTCAACCGTCCCATCATGATTCCCCTAGTTTATTGTCCCTTAATGATAGAGGCGGTTGATGGAAATTGACATTGCCTCACATCAAAATTAGGTCTTACGGAAGTGCTGGCCCGAGACAATACCGTCAGGCTATGATTCTGTAACAGTTTTATAAGAGGGATGAAAATGAGCCAGTCCATCACTGCCGCCGCTGATAACATTCTCTCCTGCACCGTCAGTCGTGCCGGCGGTGCGCCCGGTGTCGTCGCAATGGCTACCGACAGATCGGGCAATTTCTACGAAGGTGCTGCTGGGTTGCGCGAGTTGGGTAAGGCCGATCTAATGACGACTGATTCCGTGATGTTGCTCGCTTCGTGCACTAAAGCACTCGTCGGTGTGGCATTGATGCAAGGAGTAGAAGAAGGCTTAATCGCACTCGACGATCCGGCATGCGAATTTACTCCTGAGATCGCTGACATCCAGGTACTCGAGGGTTTTGAGCCAGACGGCGAACCACGTGTACGTAAGTCAAAAAGTAACATCACGGTAAAGCAATTACTGTTACATACGTCTGGGTTCGGCTACGATTTTTTTAGCGATGACCTACTTCGCTACCGCACAGCTAACGAGATTCCCAGCATCCTGACGTCAACCTTCGAATCCGTTCGCGATGTCTTACTGCATGACCCCGGTGAGCGTTGGACTTACGGCTGCGGCATTGACTGGGTTGGTCGGATCTGCGAAGCAATACGCGGCAAACGACTCGGTGATGTGTTAGCCGAATATGTGTTTGCGCCGCTAGACATGCGGGATACCGCATTCACAATCACTGATTCGATGCGTAGGCGCCTGGTAACGATTCATCAGCGCAGTGCAGATGGTCAACTGATCCCTCAACCAGAATTAATATTACCGCAACCACCTGAGATGGATATGGGTGGCCATGGTCTGTATGCAACCCTCGGCGACTATATGAAGTTCATTCGAATGATGCTGAATGATGGCAACGGCTCCAATGGGCGCGTGCTGAAGGCGGAGACGGTCGCTTTGATGGCACAAAATAATCTGGGCGATCTAAAAAGTGGCGGCTGGGTAAGTTCCAACCCGGCCCTAACTAACACCGGCGATTTTTTCCCGGGGCTCTCGAAATCCTGGGGTTACACCTTTCAAATTAATGACGAATCAGCACCCACTGGTCGACCAGCAGGGCAATTGTCGTGGGCAGGCCTCGCCAATAGCTTCTACTGGATCGATCGCCAATCCGGGATTGGTGGAATGTGGAGCTCCCAGATCCTACCATTCCATGATGTAGCTTCTTATCCCGGTTTCGTCGATTTCGAAGCCGCAGTTTATAGATCAACTCACGCATGAGGACCCGATAACTGCTATTTAAGGAAAATTAATGGCACGCCTTCCTTATCTCACGGCCGACGACCTCGCACCGAAAGATCGCGAGCTTTTAGCCCGAAATCTAAATCTCTACTACGAATTGGCGCATAGCCCAAACGCAGCCCGGGCTTTCGCAAAGCCAGCACTCTACGCTCGCTATGATAGTAAGCTTGATCCGCGCCTACGCGAACTCGCAATCCTGCAAGTTGGATACGTTACCAGGGTAGAGTATGAGTATGCGCACCATATCGAGATCGGACAGAGTGTTGGAGTCACCGATGAAGATATTCGCGCCATTGCGCTCGAAACTGCGGGAATAACGAGCCGCCTCAACACCCTTGAGCGCGCCGTGCTGTCAGCTGCGCGTGAAATTGTCGAACACCCAAAGATCTCCGATAAAACCTTCACGACTTTGGCCAATCATCTCGACGGAGAATGTACCATCGACTTAGTACTTACGATCAGTTTCTACTGCGCCGTCGTTCGCGTTCTTGGTGTCCTAAAAATTGATTTAGAAGAGAGCTACAAACATTACCTGGTAGATTTTCCCCTACCGAACTAGTTACCCCGATCAGTCCTCAGGTATCGGCATACCGTGCGATGGTTTCCCCCCACTTAACCACGTCGTCGGGGTTCTGGACCCCACTATCTAATCCCGTCAAGCCGGTCACCGGCACCAATACCCGGCTCACACCTAAAGAGGCATAGTCGGCAAGCAACGTCAGATCGGATGGCATAGATACCGTTATTTCGATCGCATCCGGTTCGCGGCCATTCCCTACGGCCGCCGCACGCGCTTCTTCGATTAAATCAACGGGCATGTCTCGTCCGGGGAAAAAGCCATCGGCCAAACGACCCGCGCGGCGCGCGGCCGCCTTGGTCTGCCCTCCAACGATTATCGGAATCGATTTCTGACAGGGTTGGGGTCTGCAATAGGCATTTTCAAAATTGACGAATTCACCCGAATAACTTGGCATATCTTGTGTCCATAATGCCTGGATAGCCTCGATATACTCGTCGGCGCGGTCACCCCGTCGCTCGAACGGTACGCCTAGCGCCTCAAACTCCTCCTTTAACCAACCCACACCAACACCGAATAACACACGACCGCCAGTCAAATAATCGAGGGTCGCGACCTGCTTTGCAACGACAACCGGATTATGCTGCGGTAGGATCACAATGCCGGTGGCAAATTTTATGGCAGTGGTTGAACTCGCAACGTAGGCCATCCAAATCAAGGGATCAGGTAATGCGATATCATCAACCCCGCCGGCCATCTTACCGCTGGCGGCATACGGGTAAGAAGAATCATATCCTGCCGGAATAACGGTATGCTCAACCGTCCATGCCGAATCGAAGCCCGCTACTTCGGCCGCTTGCACAAGTTCTATCGCGGCGGCCGGGTCGACATAAGATCCAGTGTTGCAATAACGCAAACCAAATTTCATTCTCTACTCCCTCTGTTTCATTTCCTTACTATAGTCTGCTTAAGAAAGCTTCGGACAAAACAACATAGGGAGGCAAACATACGTTCGAGACCAATTTAAATATCTACATTCTAGTGCGTGTCAGTCAGCAAAGCACAAATGCCATAACGGAAGCCATTACTCCCTAAATCGCAAAACCCCAAAGACACTTCAATGAACTAAACTGAGTACAATCAACAAGTGTGCTTTCTTATCGGAGTACTTTTCGTGGCAAAGTTTCACTAGTTACCCTGAGCCATATCGGTCTTTTTACTGAGCGCCCCGCGGGCTGCTTGTCGGATGTAATGCTGCAATTCCTTTAAGTGGCTCTCATCAAGGTTTGGAAATTTTGGCATACCACGTCCAATCCGTTGCCCCTCCAACACAATTTGCCGAAAAGTGTTGGAGTCGAAAACTACGCCTGATCCGCGTAAGTCAGGAGCGCCGCCGGAGGCCACTACAGCAGGCCCGTGACACCAAGCGCAGTTCTCTACCCAATGATCCTTACCTACCGCAGCCAATACAGAATCGATTTCAAAGGCTGGATCATCAACCGGTTTAACGAAACGCGGCCCCGGTGTCGCTGCCAACGTTGCCTGCCCGTCAAGCGCGAATACTAACAATCGGCGGGGGTGGGTCCCATATGTCCAACCGTGTTGTGCGCCCATCGAACCACCAAGCATGGCCATCCCACTACCCCATCCTACCGGTAAAGCGATTAATTGTTTCTCATCCAATTCAAACGTAATCGGCGGCGCGGAGATGCCATGTTTCGCATCGTATTCCCACAACTTTTCACCTGTATCGCCCTGGTAGGCGATAAACTGCCCACTGCCAAGGCCTTGAAAAACCAAATTACCAGCCGTCGCCATCGTTCCTGCATGCCACCCGGGTGGAGTCGACACTTGCCATGCTGGTTTTTGAGTGATCGGATCCCAGGCAACGATGCTGTTTATTGCGCTATCTTCAGGTACATCCTCATCGAAAAAGCTCACCCCTGCTTCGAATGTGTGGCCGGTTGCTTGATAGTCTGCCTTGCGGATCTTGGTATCGTTGTAATAACCGGCAATATCATGCACCGTGAAATACATAAGTTGATGCTCCGGATTCCACGACATAGGCTGCCAATTATGCGCCCCAAGCGGGCCCGGCCACATTAATACTTCGCCACTTTCGTAACGCGAGCCCTCGACCTCGATAGGTTTGCCCGTTTTCATGTCGACTTCCGTAGCCCAAGTGACCTTTGCGAATGGTTTAGCCGATAACAAGCGGCCGTTGAGTCGATTGATAATGTAGAAGAATCCATTCTTCGGCGCATGCATTAGGGCTTTAATCGTCCGGTTTTTGACCTTCAGGTCGACCGAGACAATATCCATCGCAGAGTTAAAATCCCAAGTCTCTCCAGGTACCGTTTGATAGTGCCATTTGTATTTGCCAGAGTCCGCGTCCACGGCGACGATGGAACACAAGAATAGATTATCACCACCTCCGGGACTCCGGATAGTTCGGTTCCAAGGCGACCCGTTACCCGTACCGATATATATGTGGTTGTACTCTGGGTCGAACGTGATAGCGTTCCAAGCATTACCGCCACCACCGTGCCTCCACCAATCACCTGTCCAAGTTGCAGCTGCCATGCGCATGGCATTATCTTCAAAACCGTCTGCTGGATTTCCGGGCACCAGGTAGAAGCGCCACTCCTGCTCGCCCGTTTCAGCATCATAGGCGGTCACGTAACCTCGCGCCGGGCCCATTTCCGTACCACCATTACCAATGATGACCTTGCCATTAAATGCTCGCGGCGCACCAGTTATGTAATAAAAGCTACCGGGCTCGACCGTCATCGTACTCCAAATTTCTTCACCCGTTTTAGCATCAACAGCGATGAGCCGGCCGTCCCCGGCACCGACGTAAATCTTGCCATTCCAGTAGCCGACACCGCGGCTTGTTCCCCACAAAACGCGCAAAGTGTCGCCAGCATGATCGACTACCTTAGGATCGTAGCGCCACAGTACTTTTTGTGAGCGTGCGTCGATCGCGGTTACTATGCTGAAACTTCCTGTGACGTAGAGAACTCCATCGATCGCAAGAGTAGTTGAAACCAACTGGCGTGCATCCGGTAAATCAATCGACCACGCTAGTCCTAAATTCGCGATATTATCGACATTGATTTGATTTAGCGGGGAGTAACGCTGTTCGCTGTGCGTTCGCCCGTGCGTCAGCCAATTTTTGCCGTTCGATTCATCTCCAAGATCATCAGGATCGAAATCTGCCGCAAAGCTCGTTACGCTTATAAAAACAAACATACTCAGCAACAATGTTGTCCGGGCATAATTATTCATAGTTGAGTCACCTTCAAAAATTTTGTCAGCGATTGCTAGGTCAGGAGGATTCTAACTCCAATCGTAACAACACGTTTATATCGGTTAGAAAGCGTAGTCTGAAGCCATGTTGGACTGCTCTCGTGGTAATTCGCTTTATAACTCAATCATCCGCCAATCAATATTATTACGAGCGCCCCTAACGGCATGCGCCTCGACGGAAATTAGAGACTTTTCATGTTGGTGGCCGATTATGCGACAACCAAGGGCGGTCGGCCTAGTCGCAGAAAACCATCCCGGTCCGTCACCATAAGCTCGATTCATCTCGGTGTCCTCGCGTGTAAAAAAACGGCGAACGATTACATCATCGAGCGACCCGCCAAGTTGTATCAGAACGGATCCAAGATCTGCGAGGCAGTAATCGATCTGGGCCGCCCAGTCCCCGGGATGCTGAATCATGCCACTACGATTGACGGGCGTGAAATTACTCAGATAAATCTGATCATTGACAACAACAGATTCTGAAAATTCGGAGAAATGCGGATGTGGCGTGTCGGAACGATTATCGCCGGCTCCTTTCAAGGCCTCGCCTTCCACAATAAGCAAGACGTTCGAATCGGCTAATGGGGGTATCCCAGTAATCGTGACTGTTGGCCTAACTGTGCCGAGCAGACGTCCTGCCTGCGCAATAATTTCCGCCGATTGAGAAATGTCTACAATAAAGAATTTGACCGCGACCAAGTCTTCCATATTGCCCGCAGCGCGACGGATCAATTCTTGAATGACATTGAGCCCGTATACTACCTGTTCAGTTGCAGAACCTCCGCTGGCGGCAATACCTCCGATTAGGATCCGGCCACCTATAGAGATAGCGGCGGATCCCTCCTGCGTAAACTCTGATGCGTCGATATGAAGAGCGTTTTTAGACGCATTATCCACAGCTTCAAGTTCGATCTCGATCAACTGTTTTGGCCGCGCCAGCTGACAAATCGGGACTAACGTTACCACGGGGCTTATCCCAGATAATGCGCTCTCAAATGCGCACCTTGCTTCGTTAATTATCGCGCTATCGGTCACGTAGAGCCGGGCGCGGACAACGTTTTCGAAGACGCCGTCTGCTGCACCCATGCTGCCATGTGCAAGCTCGAGTATCGCATCGATTTGCGCACTGACGTTTTCACCCAATACGTTGCCGTCGCGATCAATAGCGGTCGTGCCAGACTGGAGGACAAGCTCACCTACCCGTAGTGCCCGCGAGTAGTGGGCCAGACCTTCCAGAGGTCGTCCGGAACTAACGTTAATACGAGGTTCGGCTGTCATATATTTTGAACCGTTTGAATTGCCGTGAAATCCGCGAAAACCACAAGTCTGCCACTCCCGCTACCACTCAAGAATCGAAAACATGAACGAGCAGCACAGTAGCAGTAATTTCTGACCAAAGCTTGGTGTTCGCATTATGATTGGAATCTAACCGCTTGTAACGACGAAATAGCCGGTCGATGTAACGACCGCGCTGTTTAGTCCATCTAGAATCGTCGCTATATTTTACTCGCAGCTGTGGAGACACGATTGTTGATCGAACAAAATCCAGATGAGTAATTTCTGCGCCTTGAGATAGTTCTAGATGACATAAATCATTCCGAATACCCATTAACATAGTTCATCGGCTAAAATTGACGGTTGTCGTAACCAGCCGTACACCGCGACCGTAAGGAGGGAAGGAATGTCGAAAACCGGAAGTAGTGAAATGGAAAACCTCAAAGTCGGGATTGTAGGTGGCTCGATCGCTGGTTGTGCGGCCGCCGTAGAGCTCTCAAGAGCGGGTTTCGATGTCACGCTGTTTGAGCGTTCTGGGAATGAACTAAAGGATCGCGGCGCTGGGATCGGCGTTCCACCGTCGGTAGTCGAAACTTTTATTAGCCGTGACTTAGTTGATCATGATATTCCTTATTTTCGATTGGACAAAATGTCCCGTATCTGGCGTTCAGCAGATGAGCCCTACCATGGCTATGTAGCTTGGGACCAACCAGCCCAGCTTGGCGCTCTGAACTGGGGTGGGCTATATAATAATTTGCGCGTGCGAGTACCAGACGCAATCTATCGGCCGAATCACAATGTTGTAGAGCTCCAACAAACCAATCCTCAGCAAGTTGAGGTTATATTAGCCGACGGTGCCACACAAAAGTTTGATCTCGTAGTGTGTGCAGATGGCTACACTTCTCTGGGTAGATCCACCCTGTTCCCCGACGTGACCGTTGATTACGCCGGGTATGTATTGTGGCGCGGATTTATCATGGAGCAAGAGATCGACAAACCTAAACCGTTGGATGACGGCGTGCGCTGCCTCGGGTATCCGGGCGGGCACGGTATTTTCTATTTCGTACCGGGCCCTGACGGATCCATAGAACCTGGTGAACGTCTAGTTAATTGGGGTATGTATATAACAATTCCTGGGGCGGAGATTGCGGACTTTCTAACCGACAAACAAGGAATTACACGTACCGGATCATTGTCGCCCGGCAGTATGCCGATGACCACTGAACGGTCGTTAAAAGATCAGGCTCGCGAGCGTATCCCTGACTATTACGCCGATATAGTTGAGAAAAGCCCAGACACTTTTGTTTACTCTATCTACGACTGCCAGGTGCCAGCGTACCGAACAGGGCGGATTTGTCTCTCAGGTGACGCTGGAGCTTTCGCACGGCCGCATAGCGCAGCCGGCGCATTGAAAGGAATCAACGATAGTATCACGCTCGCAGATGCTCTTAAATCTCACAGTTCTGTAGATGAGGCACTAACAAAATGGAATTCAGAACGTACGGCCACTAACAATGGACTCGTTCAGTTTGGTAACCAGTTAGGTCTAGCATTGGTTAAACAGATTCCCGATTGGTCGAAAATGAACCCTGTAAGCATGGAGGAATGGTTTAGCGGCGTCGTCACTATCGCAACCGAGTACCTACCGGCAACGCAATAAATTGACGCTTCTTTGACAAATTTTCGCCGATCATGTTTATTTCCTCGAGTGGTACTGTAAGCTGTTTAGGCTAATTATTTTTATAAACTGGGAATAGCCGAGGATACAATCCTTCCTGATTTTTTAAATGGAGAGACGCCATGAGTGTCTATGAAAAACGCACCTATTCTATAACCGTAGGGCGTATGGCAGACGTGCTTAAACTCTATACGGACCAAGGATGGCCAGCGCTTGAGGCCGGTGGTTTTAGTGAGAAACTTGTCGGTTATTTCGTCAGCGACACCGGTCCACTGCACCAACTTATTCATATTTGGCGTTTCGACGATGATAACGACCGGCGTGATTTTTGGAAACGACTATTCGCAGACGAAAATTTTATGCAATTCGCGCCAAACATTAGGCCACTCATTAAAACGCAAGAAATACAATTGATGCTCTCAGCACCATGGGGTCCGAAACCATAAGATACATAGTCAAAAACAAAGGGAGTCAATTGGACTCAGTTTACGACCGACTATGATTATCTATGCCTAGCTCGAATAACGAAATCGAGTCACGTTACGCCTGGTTGCGCTTGTTTGCGTCGTTTGCGCTGATCACAATCGGTGCAGTGGGCATGTACGCTGTAATCATCGCCATGCCGGTGATTGAATTGGAATTTGGCTTAACTCGTTCGCAATCTGCCAGTCCGTATTCGGCGATCATGGTTGGTTGGGCGATCGGCACGTTTTGGATGGGAAAGCTGTTTGACCGGTATGGTATACAACTCCCTATCTTCATAGGCATTGTGGGGTTCGGAACGGGTTTCGTGATATCGGCGTACGCTGCAAACATCTGGATGTTTGCAGCGGCTAACGGGCTTTTGATCGGCATGCTCGGAACTTCTTCGCTGTTCGCGCCGTTGATGGCCGATGTCTCGCATTGGTTTGAGCGTCGTCGCGGCATTGCCATAGCGCTCGCCGCGACCGGACAATACGCGGCTGGCGCAATCTGGCCATCGGTTCTACATCACTTTATCGGGTTAGTCGGTTGGCGACAAACGTATATCGGAATCGGTATCTTTTGTGTGGCCACGATGTTGCCTTTAAGTTTGGTGATGCACAGGCGCATTACCGTTCACGCGATGGGTGCGACGCAAAAAATACTCGCTGATCGGCCATCTTTCTCGTTAGGAATCACCGATAAACGCGCGCAAATCATGCTATGTATCGCCGGGATTAGTTGTTGTGTCGCTATGGCAATGCCACAAGTACACCTGATTTCGATGTGTGTCGGTCTCGGATTTGGACCCGCAGTCGGTGCTCAGATGTTGGCCCTAATGCTCGGTTGTGGTGTGGTCAGCCGGTTAAGTTTTGGGGTAATCATGGATCGTGTCGGGGGCCTACATGCGTTACTCCTAGCATCGAGCCTGCAGTGCATTGCTTTATTTTTCTTCCTCCCGGCGAGAGGACTCATGCCCCTCTATGTCGTTTCAGCAATGTTTGGATTGTTCCAAGGCGGGCTCGTTCCTTGCTACGCACTCATTATTCGAGAATATTTCAAACCCTCCGAAGCCGGGGCGCGTATCGGGTTAGTCCTCATGGGCACCCTCATAGGAATGGCTTTGGGAGGTTGGATGTCCGGCGTAATTTACGATTGGACCCGGTCTTACTCATTGGCATTTCTAAATGGCATTGGTTGGAATTTTGTTAACATCGGGATTGTCGTGTTTTTGTTATGGCGCAGAGATCTTGTGCCAGGCCTACATCGCGCTACTTCGTAGGTTCTACTGACTAATACCAAGGTGCCTGCGGTGGATGTCCTCACCTGATGTAATTGCTAACCTCAAACTCTTGCTTCCCACCTCAGTCAGACTCGCTCGGTTTCGAAGCGACCGTATAACGGCCAGATAATCGTGTTTAACTTCACTTGCTACTAGCTGCTAGTGTAAGTGTGGGCGCAGCCCACCGTAAGCGGTCACACCGTAAAGCTCCTGAAGCGTACCTGAACACTGGTTCGACATTTCACTAATAGAACTCCTCGCATTCTACGAATTCAGGCGATCGGAAAAGTAGAGAACTGACGCCGAATGTGACTTTGTAGTTGGAATGTGATAATTATGCCCCGCCGTTGTTTAATTGTAGATTCTAGTTTAGGTAATAATCGTTAAATAAGGATTTACCAATGGATAATTACGACATCTGCGACGACGAATTTAGTCTGGACGATGACCTGAAGTTACTCTCCCCGAATGATACCGCATCAATTTCTCAATCCATCTTGGATTCACGGCGGCGCATTGAGGAGTTGCGGGAATTGAGTCGATTACGCAAATTACTTGACGATGACGAACTAGTTCTTGATTTGACCTGACTGAATTCAGGTTTCGGTTATAGTCCCGGTCCTGCCCGAACTGGAAGGCAGCAATGTGCGTAACACTGTCATTGTTGCAAATTTCGCACCCACACAAAGTCACGGCGGTCGTGTAGTTATTTTGCCTGGGACGCGCGGCGCGATTTGATTCTAGGCCTGTTCGATAAGATCTCTAATAGGAAATTATAAGAGAAGCATCATGAAGAAAACCGATCACGCATTATCGGATATCAAAATCCTCGACCTTACCCGCGCTGTAGCAGGACCCACCTGTACGCGTATGCTGGTCGAAATGGGCGCAGAGGTGATCAAGGTAGAACCGGCGCCAAACGGGGACATGATTCGTCCAATCTCAGTGTATAAAAACGATCGCAGCTTATATTTCGTGCAACAAAATCGAGGTAAGCAGAGTATCTGCATTGATCTTAAGGACCCACGTGGTATCGCAATCGTCGCGGAATTAGCTGGGAAAGTCGACGTCGTCGTTGAGAATTTCCGACCGGGTGTAATGGATGCAATGGGCATAGGCTACGATCGCCTACGCCAACTCAAAGATGATATTATTCTCTGCTCAATATCAACCTTCGGCCAGACTGGGCCACTGTCGCAAACTCCCGGCTACGATTTCATTGCTCAGGCCTACTCGGGAATTACCTCGATGATTGGTGAACCGGACGAGCCGCCGTGCCTTCCTGGCACCGCTATCGGTGACGCAAGCACGGGGGTCCATGGTGCTTTAGCCGTGTTAGCCGCGATCCATCATCGGAATCGAACGGGTGAAGGCGATCACCTCGACGTAGCGCTGGTGGATGTCTACTACTCGTATCACGAAGCGAACGTGCACGTCTATAGCGGCAGCGGTGGCACTGTAAGTCCAACTCGCCAAGGGAGTCATTTTAGTTATCTA
>Ga0310344_10001153_pt1 | contig 20467 bp, 20 predicted proteins | sample HC15DNA20200_MG_FD_203801 | JGI IMG/M metagenome (GOLD analysis project Ga0310344, IMG submission 203801) | Marine microbial communities from station ALOHA, North Pacific Subtropical Gyre - HC15-DNA-20-200_MG | ecosystem: Environmental > Aquatic > Marine > Oceanic | place: Pacific Ocean: North... | reverse complement strand
ATATTTTAATAATTGATTAACTTGTGTCAAATCAGTATCTAATTGTACATATTTTACATATGTTCCAATTGATGCAGGATCAAAGGGCTCTGATCGTTCTTTCATACCATATTGTTTTGCAAATTCTGCATTTCTTGGTGATGACCATTCTTTTAAAAAATAATTTAACCAAATTCCGCGGAAGTTTTTCTGTTCTAAGCTTTTTCTATCATAATGGAAGAAAAAAAGATCTTTTTCTTCAACCCCTTCAACTTCAGTATACTCTTTTATTCCTGCTGAAATTGTGTTTAGCTCATTTGCTTTGAGACAATTAGAATCAGTACCCAAGCCTGTTAATCTAGTTCCCAAAGTAAGTCCTGCATTCTCACCCTGAATAATTAAAGGAATATCAAATTTGTCGGCGATTATATACGTGCATGCGACAAGACAAAATTCAGTAGGTCTTACAGAATTCAAGTATGTATAAAAATCTCTTTTGATTAATTTCTTCATAATCTTTGGATTTGGTCTGAAAGTAATCATGTCAAAACCCAATTTTCTCAAATTTTCACGATTTTGTCTTCCCAGATCAGTTATTCCTTCTGGTTCGTAATTAACAAGCAAACATCGTAATCCTAATCGATCTCTAGCTGTTAGAGCTTGTTTTGTACTATCTTTTCCTCCACTAACGCCTATAACACAATCATAATTTGATTTTGTATTATTTTTTGCCCACTCTGCAATCTCGGTCAACTCTTGAAATCTTTTTTCCCAATCTATGGTTTGTTTTTCTTTTTCCCATAGACATGCACCACAAATACCATTTTCATCAAAATAAATACCTGGTCGTGTATTTGGTTGTATACAGTTTTTACAAATTTTTAGATTATCCATTTTTATCACATTTAATTTTGAATCATTCTTCAAAATCTGTTATACCTTCTCCCTTTTTAATTTCAAATTTTGATCTTTTTCCGTTACATTTTTCTAAAAACATAGCATCTATTCCTCTTAAATTATTTCCTGGACGTAACACATCAAAATTCACTCCCTCCTGAAGAAGTTCTCCTTTTTTAATATCTTTAATTGCCTGTAATGATCTCTTTGCAAATTGTCTCAATTCTTTTTCTTCATCTTGTACATCTTTAATACCAGTTCCGATTACTGACGAAGCATTTTTTACAACACTAATCATTTCTTTAAGCTCATTCGGTTCTAATGCAAAAGAGTGGTCTGGACCTGGCAATTTTCTATTCATAGTGAAATGTTTCTCAATAACTGATGCCCCATATGAAATAGACAGAAGTGGTGCTATTATTGGCTCAACACTATGATCTGAAAATCCAACTGGAATATTAAATTCATCTTTCAGATTTTTAATCACAGATAGATTCATCGATGATAACGGTGCCGGATATTTTGATGTGCATTGTAATAATGTGACTTGTTCATTTCCATTATTTTTACATACGTCCAATGCAAATTTAATCTCTGAAGTTGTACTTGCACCTGTTGAAATGAAAATTGGTTTTTTTGTTTTTGCTATGAATTCTAGCAATCTAACATGATTTATCTCAAATGATGCTATTTTATGAGCCGAAACAAACGGATCAACTTGTTTCGCATCTTCAACAGAAAATGGTGTTGACATAAATTCGATTTGATATTTCTTACATATTTCTGCTAATTTTGGAATTATTTCATAAGGCATAGAAAACTCATCAAAAATATCTTCGATATTTTCCTTCATTCCTTGTTTAGTTAGATAGTCACTTTTACCTGCATTTTCTGAATAGACTGATGATGATCTATATGTCTGAAATTTTACTGCATCTGCTCCTGCATTCGACGCGGCTCTGATTAATTCCTCAGATCTTTCAATATCTTCCTCTAATGTACCAACTTTCCAATTTGAACCAGCTTCTGCAATTACAAAAACTTCGTTATCATTTAAGGGATAATTAAATTTCATTTTTATTATTTATTTTCAAATTCTAAAATTAATTTCTTTATTTCTTCACTTGACATTTTTTCAGTATTTTCAGATGTATATGACTCCAGATTTGAATTCTTCTTTATTTTTGAATTATAGGCATTTATTATGTCATCATCTTTTACTGAAGGATTTGAAATCATAAATTTTTGTTCTAAATCCCAGCAATATCTCATTTCTTCCTGATTAATCAAAACTTCGTGAAGTTTTTCTCCAGGCCTGATTCCAATATTTTCTATATCACAATTACCAAATAATTCTTGGAAAACATCCTTAATCTGTAAAATACTATATCCTTTTAGCTTCGGAACATAAATTTCACCAGCTTTTCCATTTTGAGTAGAATCTAAAATGAAATCAAGTGCTTGATCCATTGTTATAGAAAATCTTGTCATTGATTCGTTTGTAATTGTAATTTTTTTGCTTTTCTTAACTTGTTCAAGAAATTTTGGTATAACTGAACCACTACTACCAAATACATTTCCATATCGAACTGCCAAAAATTGTGTTCGGTATCTGTCGATATTCAAATAATTATTTGCTGATATGAATAATTTTTCCATCAGTAGTTTTGTCGCACCATATGTATTCAAAGGAGATACTGCTTTGTCAGTTCCTATACAAACTACTTTCTCAACATTTTGAATTAATGATGCATCTATAACATTTTGTGAACCTACCACATTTGTTTTGATTGCTTCAAATGGATTATACTCTATTATAGGAACATGTTTCAAAGCTGCAGCATGAAAAACAACATCAATATCTTCCATAGATTTGATTAATCGTTCTTTATCTCTGATATCGCCAATCAAAAACCTTAATCGAGTATCAGAAAACTCTGAATTCATATGAACCTGCTTGCTTTCATTTCTACTTAAAATTCTGATTGTATCGACATCAGATTCCAATAATCTTTTTGTTAATGCCTGACCTAACGAACCTGTTCCCCCAGTAATTAGGATTTTTTTACCCTCTAACATAACCAATAAATTTTCTGAGAGTACAATAATCTTTCTTTCCTTTTATCACTCTCCAATACCTTTCAATTGTAACATTGAAAATTTGATTTTTTTCAATAGGATTATAAGAACAAATTTTAAACAATAAGGGATATCATGTTAACTCCTGATGAAGAAAAACGTATTTCTGTTGACGAAGCAATTTATTTATCTGAAAATAGATTCGATGAACCAAAAGAAATTTTTAAAAAAATTTCTTCCATAATTAAAAATCATGATTATGAAGAATCAATGAATGTATGTGATATAGGATGTGCTACTGGAGAATTTCTTTATTATCTGAAAACAATTTTCCCTAAATCAAACGTTACTGGATTTGATGTGTCGAATTCTATGATTCAACATGCAAAAAAAATGATTCCAGATGGAACTTTTTATGAAGGTAATGCAAATCTAAAAAAATCTTTACCAGAAAATTCTTTTGATGTTATTACTATGACGGGCGTTCTAAGCATATTCGATGATCCTAAACCACCAATTACAAACATCATCTCATCTTTAAAAAATAGTGGTATAGCATTGATTGCTGGAAGTTTTAATCCAAATCCTATTGATGTTGTTCTAAGATATAGAGATGCAAATTCTAATGATGCAACTTTAAGTTCTGGATGGAATGTTCACTCATGCTTTTCAATTGAAAAAATTATTCAAGAAATTTCCCCTAAAGCAAAAATTTGTTGGCATGATTTTGAAATGCCTTTTGAAATTAAACAAACATCAGATTTAATGCGTACGTGGACTGTAAAAATTAATGATAAAATGTCTTTAGTTAATGGAGCTTGTCAAATTGTTAATATGAAAATTTTAGAACTAATTCCTTAGTTAACTTCTATCTCAAAGATTTATTTTTTGTATAGCAAGTATTATTTAATGACAAAACCTAGATCATTTAATGCAAACCAAGTCTAATAACGAATCAAAACCTGCATATATTAAAAGAATTGAAAAGATTAATCCTGAAAAACAATTAACGGATGTTTTAACCAAAAAATACGGAAAAAGATTTTCAGATTATAGAGAGGAATATTTCAAAATACTGAATAGTCCTAAAGAAAATTATAACTATATACCAGATTATCCACTTAATGTTTTAGTTGAAGTTGTAAACAAATGTAATTTAGAATGTATTATGTGTCTTTCATCTCATAGAAAAGGACCAACCAAAGTAATCACTGATGAAACAATTTCAAAACTATTCAAAGAATTTAAAGAAAATGATTTACCTGCATTGATGTTTGGTGCTGGCGATGAGCCGCTAATGTTTTCTGATATTGATAAAATGTGGGAAACAGCAAATTCATCTGGAATTATGGATATTTTCATTTTCACCAATGGAACTTTATTAAATGATGAAATGTGTAAAAAAATTCTCGATCATAATGTTGCTAGAGTTTACATATCCTTAGATGCTGCTACTGAAGAAACTTATTCAAAAATACGACTAAAAAATAAAAATATTGAACAACAAACTACTGGACAAAATAATTTAAAAATTATTGAAGAGGATTCAAATAGATTAGGCGCTATAGAACAAAATGTAAAACGATTACTTCAAATGAGAGATTCGAGAAATCTTCAATTACCACAAATACGACTTTCATTTGCTGTTCAACAACGAAACAAACATGAAATAGAAATTTTCAAAGAAAAATGGGAAAACGTGGTTGATTTTATTGAATTCCAACAAACCATGACTATTGATTTTGATAAATTATCAAGACTTTCTGAAGAAGAACGTTGGAGACGAAGAGAACCACTTTTTGAAAAAGATTTTGTAAAAGATTGTAAAGCACCATTTCATTCAGCAACAGTTTATGCTGATGGTTCAGTAATTCCTTGTTGTACCTTTCAAGGAAAAAATTTGACTTTAGGTAATATCAATGGAATACCAGAACTAGGAATTCCTGCTCAATCATTAAAAGAATTGTGGAATGGTGAAAAAATTAATGAATTAAGAGAGCAATTTCGAACTGGAAAATTAAATATTATTTGTCAGCATTGCTTGAATCATACTCAAGCTGATATCTGGAAAAATATAGAAGAAAAAAGAAAATAGTGCAAATAAATTATCAAAAATTCCTTTATAGCCAAATTTTTAGAATTGTATATGCCTATCAAAAATTCACGAATTGTTAGCGGTTTAGTCTCAATTAGTATTGGCGATATTGGTGGTTATGCAATTGGAATGGCATTCTGGTTTATGATAGCAAGTATTCTAGAACCCATAAAATTTGGTGAATTAGCCTTTTTTATGGGAATCGCTGCTGTTTCATCCACAATTGCTCTTTTAGGTTCAGGAAATAGTCTTGTTGTCTTAATTAGTAAAAAAGTTCCAATTGCTTCATCTTTTTCATTTTTTTCCTTAATAATTTCTATTATAATTGCAATAATTCTTGGAGTAATTTTTTCAAGAATTGATGTTTGTTTACTTGTAATATCTTTAACAATTGGTGTGATTGGAACTTCCATACTAACTGGGAAACATGAATACAAAAAATTTGGAATATATAATATATCACAAAAAATTATTCTCTTTACATCTGCTTTAGTAATCTATTTTATTTTTCAGAATGATGATTTTCTTTTCTCTATAGGAATTTCTTATTTAATCTTTATACCTATTGTAGTAGTAGGTTTTAAAGAAAGTAAAATCAGCAAAACTATTTTCTGGAAAGAAAAAAAATTTATTTTTACAAATTATGTTAGTACATTAGTTGGAGTATTTGGAAAAGATATTGATAAATTCATAATTCCGGCAATTCTTGGAATCGCCACATTAGGTCAATTTTCATTATCTGTACAAATTTATGCAGGTATGATGATTATACCATTAATTGTTAATCGGTTAATGTTAGCTGAAGAATCTGCTCAAAGAAACACTGGTAAACTTTTCAAGTATACAATGATTATTCAAATTTTAATTGCTATTTTAGCAATGTTCCTTCTTCCATATTTGATCCCTGAACTATTTCCAAAATATATTGAAACAATAGAAATAATTCCAATTATTGCTCTTAGTATTATCCCAGGAACATTAATCAGTATTTTAACCACAAAAATTATAGCAAGAAAAAGGAACAAGATTTTACTCTCATCGACTGCAATTCAAATGGTTACACTAGCATCTGGATTATTAATCTTAGGTAGTTTCTTTGGACCCATAGGACTGGGAATTGCTCATTTACTAAGTTATTCTGTAGCAAGTGTTGTTTTACTTATATTTTCACGAAGCGCAATTTTCAATAATGCAAATTAAATTTCCATATTTGCCATTTTTCATACTAATTCATAACAAGATTTATCCCCAAAATTATAAATAAATTTTTTATGAAACAAAAAATAGTTGTATGGTTAACAGGTTATGATTGGACCGAATTTTCTATTGCATATTATATGCAAAAAAACCAAAATTATGATTTTTATGCAATCATAGATATTCAAGATAATCCTAGAGAATTTTTTGAAAAACAAACACTTGTACCTTTCAAAAAAATTTGGTATTATCATGATCATATTAATAATTCATCAATTCAAAAAAATGATTTAATAGAATCATTTGAAAAAAAATATAATATTCCAGCTATGGATATTGCAAAAAATGATAGAATTTTTATGGAAAAATTTAATGTATTTCATAAATTCTCAGAGCATGAAATTTTACAGATAGTTGCAAATGAATGTCAATTGTTTGAAAATGTATTAGATGAAGTTAATCCTGATTTTTTCTTATCTCTAGAAACTGCTTTCAGACCGCATCATTTTTTCTATTTATTATGTAAAACAAAAAATATTAAGATTCTTATGTTAAATTCTGCAAACTGGGGTGACTATTGCTACATCTCTAAGGATTATCACAAACTAGAAAATTTTAATGAAAAATTTCTTGCAGCTAAAACTGAAAAAACTAGTTTTGTTGAACAACAAAAAAGAGTTTCAAAAATGAAATTATCTAATAAAACTAAAACTTTTTTTAAGAATCAACAAAAATCTTCAAATAGTAAATTTTCTGCAGCATTTTATTATTTATTTAAATCTGATAATAAAACACAAAAGACACATTACACACATTATGGAAGAACAAAATTCAAGGTTCTTTTCAATGAAATATTAATTAATTTTAAACGAAAAAATAGAAAAAAATTCATAGATGCAAATCTATCATATAAAATTCCTAACAAACAAAATTTAATATTTTTTGCATTACAACAAGAACCTGAAAGATCACTTCTCATTTCTGCACCTGATTATATTGATCAAGTTGAGAATGTCAATTTCATAGCTAAATCAATTCCAAATGACTATCATCTTGTGGTCAAGGAACATCCAACTCAAGGTCCTCCTACACGAGATTGGCGCAAAATATCTGATTATCAGAAGATGATGGACAATCCAAACGTAACTGTTATTCATCCTTCTGTGCCTGCTGATAAAATTATTGAAAAATCTAAGTTAGTGATTTCCATAAGTGGTACTCTTGCATTAGAGACTGCATTTTATGGAATTCCTTCTATAACTTTTGCAGATAATGATTATCCATTAATATCATCTATTTTTAAATTAAAATCAAAAACTGATTTACCTAAACTAATTCAAGAATCTCTAGAATTTACATCAAGCAATCCTGATGAAGTAAAAAAATATTTTGATATATTGGAAAACAATTCATTTATTTTTAATTTATATGAATTTCAACTTGCTTATTTCAAAAAATTATACTTTGATGCTAATCTATTTGATGTAAAAATATCTGAAAAAAACCTCGAAGAGTTTTTGTCTAGTCAGAGAGACGTATTACTTTCACTATCTAATGAATTCACAAATAAAATTTTAAAAAATTAGCTTAAATTTGATTGACCAGTTTTTTCGGTTGGATGAAATAAAGCTTCATTAATTTCACGCATCTGATTCACTTCTTCTTTTGCAGTACAAATAGGACATTGTGTTGCCCATTTCTGTGAATGAGACCAATTTCTTTCATGTGCTGTTTTCAAAAGTTTTGGTATATCGTGTGAGAACATTAATGCTTTGAATCCCAACAAATCGTGTGGTGTGAATATCTGACTAACTGTTGCACTTAACACATCGGCATCGTCTAAGGAACTTAGAAATTTATCTAATGCTTCGTCTTTCCATTTTGCAATTAAGCTTTCATCTACAGTCTCTTTTGGTAAGTTCTTTACTTCTGCTAATCTTTCATCAAATTGTTCTAAAATTTGTTGCTCATAATCTAAAAATAACTTTGTTCCTGGGTATGGCGTACAAATGAACGGGTCACACTGAAGATTATTCTTAATAAAGAAATCTGTTGTTTCACACATATCGTCAATATTCTCATTTGGATTACCTAACATGAATGTCATAACTGGTTCCATTCCTTGTCTTTGCATAACGTCTACTGCATCTTGATTGTTTTTCCTCGTAGTTCCCTTTTGAATATCATACTTCAATACTTTATCACTTGCACTTTCCCCTCCAAAAGAAATGAATGTACATCCTGCTTTTTTCATCAATGCAATTATATCATCATCTACTGATGCTGCATCTCCAGCAGTTCCCCATCTCACTTTTTCAGGTATCCCTTCTTCGATCATTAAGTTACACAGTTCAATTGTTCTTTTTCTATTTGATGTCAAATTTTCATCTGCAATGAATACATAACCTAAATCATAATTTTCTACTAAATGTTTCAAGTGTTTTACGACAAATTTTGGTGTATTGAATCTAGCAATTTGCTGGAAACCATAGTCTTTGTCTAGTTGTTTCACTTTATCTTTACCTACAGAAACCAATTGATCCCATCTACTCATTCCATTATGTGTACAAAATGTACATTGTCTTGGACATCCTCTTTCAGTAATCATGTGAATTTTTCTTTTTGTAGTAAGTAATTCTTCACTCAAACAAAACTGATAATTTTCTGAATATTTGTCAAGATCTAATAATTCGTAAGCAGGGTATGGAAGTGTGTCCATGTCTGCAATGAGTGGTCTAGGTTCTGTAAACATAATTTTTCCATTACAATCTCTGTAAGCAATTCCTTTGACTTTTGTATAATCACCTCTTTGTGCTTCTTTTAACAAGTCTGCCCAAGTTTCTTCTGCTTCACCAATTGCAATGATATCAATTTCTGGCCTTAATCTTAACATTTTATCTGGCATATATGTAACAAACCCACCTCCTGCAACAATCAACGCATCTGGATGAATTTGTCTACATATCGGAAGAATTTGTTTGATATCTTTGTACTGACTACTTAGACCTCCAATCCCAATTACATCATAATCATCCAACATTATTTCTTCTGCTGCAACTTGTAATGGAACACGATTTGCATTAAGATCTAAAAATGCAACTTGATGACCTTCTTGTTTAGTTACACTTGCAATCATAGCTAAACCAACCGGTATATCTTGTGGTGTTTGTCTTTGTCTAACAGGAGGGTTAATCAGTAGTACTTTCATATATTCTCAATCCGATTTTATTACTTTATAAAGTACTCGTCATATTATGCATTATGCCTCTAACAAAAGCTAATTACAAACTTCCAGAACGAAAAAAATCTAATGAAAAAGAAACCAAGAAAAAACAAAAACGACTAGATTTAGAAAATAAACGACTTGCTCTACGTGAGGCAAAGGGCTCATTTGTCGTCTTTAGAGAAAAAGGACTAGAAGATGTTTTTGTTGTCGATGATCTCTGATCAGGTGTAACTTGTTGAAACAATCCAGGAATTTTGATTGGATTCAAAAGAATACAGCAGAAATGGTAGACTTGTGGATGTATAATTTTGTCCGAAATAGCATTGATTTTCTTAATGGAAAAAGCTTGAAAAAACTAAGTGTTTTTAAACATAAATCAGTAAAAATAAAAAAACAAAATTCTGCTATTATAATTGGTGCTGGACCCAGCATCAGAAATAACAATCACTTAGAATTTATAGCAAAAAGTAACTTCAAGGGAACAATTGTTTGTACAGATAGAATGCTAATACCTTGCCTCAAAAATGGAATAACACCAAAAAAATTCCCTAAATTTTATGTTTTAACAATTGAACCAAAAAATGTAACACTTGCATTTTATAATGATCCTATTGTAAAAAAATTTCATAAAGGTATTCGTGCTATATTATCAACATGTACTGAACATGAAACCGTTGAGATTATTAAAAAAAATAAATTAGAAATTTATTGGTTTCATCCACTAATTGATGATTACCGCAAGCAAGGTTCAATAAATAAAATTATGAATCTTATGTCAAAAAGTAAACTCAATCCTTCTGGTTTTCCTGGATTACAAACTGGTGGAAATGTGGGTTGTTTCTCATGGATATTTTCATGGGCAATTCTAGGTTGTTCTTCAATAGCTTTAACGGGTATTGATTTAGGACACGATGCTAATACTCCATTAAATAAAACTAGACACTACGATGAATATCTTAGAATTTTTAAAAATAATAAAGCTGAAGTTAAAAAATATTTTAAAACAATAAAAAATCCTGATCTAAATGTTAAAGTATTATCAGATCCAATCTTTGATTTTTATCGAGAAGCATTTCTTGATCTGATTATTCGTTCTCCAAAATGGGTTAAAACTGTAAATTGTACTGAAGGAGGTTCTATGTTTGGAAAACGATTGAAAAATTACAGATTATCAGAATTTATAAAATAATTTCTACTAAATTTCTAAAAACTAGTTATAATAGGAATTACTTGATTTAGTTTATGATTAAAGATGTTAGACATGTTGGAATTGTAGTCACAGATATGGATGTTTCATTAAAATTCTATAAAGATCTTTTAGGTCTTAAAGTAAAATCCCTCGTTGATGAAGAAGGTGAATTTTTAGATAATATGCTTGCACATAAAAATGTAAAAAATAAGGTTGCAAAATTATACGCTGGAGATGGTAATGCATTGGTTGAATTGATTGATTCAAAATCGTTTGCAAATAAAAAAGATAGAAATTTTTTTACAATAGGAGCATCTCATTTTGCTTTTACAGTTGATGATTTACAAAAAACATATGAATATTTACTGGAAAATAATGTAAAATTTACTGCTCCTCCACAGTTAACACCTGATGGTTATGCAAAAGTAACATTTTGTCAGGATCCTGATGGAACTCCAATAGAATTGGTTGAAGTAATTAATTCAAATTAATCTTTGTTAATAGTTTCTTTGAAACTATTTGAAATCATTCCTTTCTCTTCATCACTAATTTTTTTCAAAAATTCTTCATCTTCTTTTAATGATTTATTGTACCCTTCGACAACATCCATCTTATCATTGTATAGATCAAGAATTTCTGGTTTTGTTTCTAACAAGTCATAAACATCATTCATCAAAATTGGCTCATGATTAATATTTTTTGCAATTTCTTTAAGGAATCCTAAATCCTCTTTTCGATCTATTGTAATTCTGTAAATAGGGACTTTGTGTTTATTTTCTAAATTATAAATTTTGAAAATATTGTTATTTTTTTTGATAAATGGTGTTACGTGTTCCCTTTCTGATGGTAACACTGCCTCTTTCCATGCTTTTTCTAAAGTCTGAAAAGAAAAAACCTCGGTATCAATCCCAATCGGAAAAGTTCGAATAATATTATTTGAGACATAATCAAAATTATTTTCTTGAAAGAAACCCACTGTTTTATCTACAACACTTGGATCTAGAAATGGACAATCTGATGTCATTCTGATTACGGTTTCTAATGAAAATTCTTTTGCACATTGATAATATCTATCTAGAACATCAAGTGATTCTCCTCTGAAATACTCTAAATTATTTTTCTTAGCATATTTTACAATTACATCATCTTGTTCTAATGTAGTTGTAGCAATGATTAGATTTTCAATAGATTTAGAAAATTTGAGCTGTTTTACCACATAATCTAGAACTTTATTATTTCCTTTCAAATTCTCCATTACTTTTCCTGGGTATCTGGTTGAACCCATTCGAGTTTGTATAATAGCTGCTATTTTCAATTTAATTCTACTGGTGGCTGTCTTTTATTATTTGGAATATCAGAACAATCAAATTTTTTCTCCAACTTTTGTTTTATGTATGGATTGTAATAATTTATCAAATCAAATGGAATAAAGTCTTCTGAAGTTGCTGTATGAAATCTAGCTTGTATAGCAAAACGAATTTGTTTTGAAGTATTTTGACCTGAGCGATGAAATAATAACATATTAAAAAATACTGCATCTCCCGCATTTACTGGAACTGTCACATCATCATATTTTTCAATAAATTTTTCAGGTACAGGAATTTGAGTTGTATAAGACGTGTCTTTTTTATCATTTGATGATAGTTTTAACTGACCTTCCAAATGACTTTTAGGCGAAATGTGAATTGCACCCATTTCATCTGTAATATCTGTTAGTGGAATCCAAGATACAAGACCATTCATTCCATCACGATTTTGTGGAAAGAACGACCTTTCTTGATGCCAATCTAATGCATTTCTATTATCATTGGGTACATCCAATCTACACATGGGTTCAGAAATTGACAAGTCGCTTGTTTTTATTTTTAATAATTTTGCAACATTATCAACTACTTTGTCATCAGTTACTAGTTGTGTTAATGATAAGCTAGTTTTTAGACTATCATAAATGGCACCAAATTCTTCAGGATTATTTTTTCTTAATTCTATTAATTTTTCGTGAAATAATTCTGTTTGCCATGGTTTATTTTCATCCTCAAAAAAATCTGCATCGTCTCCAAACTTACAATAAAGTTTACAAATATTCTCTAAAAGAGAATCAATCCTTTTTCTTGGAATAATATCCTTCATTACTACATAACCGTTTGTAGCATAAAAACTAGCAAAATCCTCAGTCACAGATTTTATGATTATATTTTAGTTATATTGCTTACTCATCTCTATTTGTAGATGAATTCTTTGGTAAAAAATTTTAATAGCGAAATTTTCATTTTTTTATGAACATATTATCCATTATACCTGCTCGTGGTGGTTCAAAAGGAATTCCCTCCAAGAATATTGTAAAAATTAACAATAAACCTCTATTATACTATACAGTGGAGGCTTCGCTAAAATCTAAATTTGTTAATCGCACTATAGTGTCTACTGATGATAAAAAAATTGAAAAGGTCGCATCATCATTAGGTGCTGAAGTTATAATTCGTCCAAAAAAATTGGCTAATGATACAATTGGCTTAGAACCTGCAATAAATCATGTATTAGATCATCTGAAAACTAATGAAAATTATATTCCTGATATAATTTTGATTTTACAAAACACATCTCCACTTAGAACTTCTGTACATATTGATGAAGCAATAACATTATTCAAAAATAAAAAATATGATTCTATGCTTAGTGGTTTTTCATATTACACCTTTCTTTGGAAGAAACAGAACAATTCAAGCGTTAAACCTGTAAGCTACGATCCAAATAAAAGACCAAACCATCAAAAAATGGATGAGCAATTATATGAAAATGGGGCTTTTTTTATTAGTACTCTTTCTGCATTTAAAAAAAGTAATTGCCGCGTTTCTGGAAAAATTGGATTTTATAAAATGCCAATTGAATTATCATATAATATAGATACAATGAAAGATCTTGAAGATGTAAAACGAATGATGAACTTGATGAAAAAATGATTTTTTCTAAAAACACGCATAAGTTATTACAGACAGTTAAATATTATCTGAGAATCTAAAAAATTAAGAATGTCATTAATACAAATTGATTCTAAACATGATGGAGTAAAAGAAAAATCACCATCCATCAATCTTGAAATAGAAAAACCATCTAATATCAAAATTTGGTTAGTTGATCCAACATATACTCAACAACAAATTTCAACTGAATCCATGCCTTCTGCTGTTGGCGGTATTGCAACATTCACTGAAAAAAATCTTAAATTAAATAATTCAATTAGAATTTTTAAATATCCTGAAAAATTAGCCATGGCATTAGATAAAGAAATTCCGGATGTTATTGGTTTCAGTAATTACATGTGGAATTCAGAATTATCTTTGGCTCTTGCAAGACGAATAAAAGAATATGCTGCAGATACTATTGTTGTAATGGGTGGTCCTAATTACCCCGTAGTAGAATCTGAACAAGAAAAATTTCTAAGAGATCACCCTGAGATAGATTTTCATATCAAAGGTGAAGGTGAACTAGCTTTTGCAAATCTCATTGCTCAATTGATACGTTCAGATATGAAAAAAGCTAATCTTAACATCGAATTACCTTCAGTACATTACATATCATCAGATAAGAAGGCAATAATTTCTACAACAGTTCAAAGAATAAAAGATCTAACCGAAATTCCATCTCCATATCTAGAAGGAAAAATGGATGAATTCTTTGATGGAAAATTACAACCTGTTATCCAAACTACTCGTGGTTGTCCTTTTGGATGTACATTTTGCGTTGAAGGAATGTCATATTATACAAAAATCTATAGAAATAAACAAGAAAAAATTAGTTCTGAACTAAATTATATTGGTTCCAAAATGCAAAAAGTTCGAAACAAAGGAGGTCGTAACGATCTATGGCTAGTTGATTCAAATTTTGGTATGTACAATGAAGATATCGAAACATGCAAATCTATTGCGAATTGTCAAGAAAAATACAACTGGCCAGAATACATTCAATGTGATACTGGGAAGAATAATAAACCTCGTGTACTAAATGCAGCACGACTTGTAAAAGGTGCAATAAGACTTTCTGGTTCTGTTCAAACTCTAGATGAAGATGTTTTAAAAAATATTAAAAGAAGTAACATTTCTGGTGATGGTTTGATGCAGTTAGCTGTTGAAGCTGCAGAAATTGATGCTGATTCTAGAAGTGAAATAATTCTTGGATTACCTGGAGAATCACTAAAATCTCATTTTGAAACAATCAATACTGTAATCAATGCAAGATTCAACCATGTTAATACATACCAATTAATGATGTTACCTGGAACCGAAATTGATTCACCTTCAACACGAAATGAATTTGAAATGAAAACACGTTTTAGAATTCTTCCTCGTTGTTTTGGTTATTATGATATATTAGGAAAACAAATTATTGCAGCAGAAATTGAAGAAGTTTGTATAAGTACTAGTACTCTATCCTTTGAAGATTATGTTAAATGTAGAAAAATGCATTTACTTATTCATATATATCACAACGATGGTCTATTTGGTACCGCATTAAACTTCATAAAATTTTTAAAATTATCTCCATATAGATGGCTAGAGCTTCTTTTCGATGAAAAAATGTTTGGAGGTGTAGATGAATTGTTTAAAAAGTATGAGCAAGATACTAGACAAGAATTATGGTTAAAGCACGAAGATTTAATCCAAAATATCCAGAAACCTGGAATTGTTGATTCCTATATTTCTGGAGATCTAGGATACAATTTACTATTTGTTCATAAAGCAATTGCTATGAGTAAATTTGTACCTGATTTGAAAAAATTTGCAAAAATTACTCTTGAAAAATTATTATCTGAAAATCAAAAAAATTCTCAAGAAAATTTAGACTTCTTAGAAGATGTTCTAAATTATGATTCCTCTTGTATTTCTAACATATTTGAAAATCTACACAAAACTCCTGAATCTATTCTTAGATACAATGTTGAAAAATTTTCTAATAACAAAAACACTTCTTTATCTAAACTGCGTCTAAAGGAACCAACAAAAATAAAATTTATTTTAACCGATGAACAACTTGACATAATAAAACGTTCACTTGAACTTTATACCTCATCAGATATTGGTGTAAGTAGAATTTTGACCAAGGTATTTGTAAAGAAAATTCTTCGTAGAGGCATCTTTGAAAATGAATCTAGATCTAAAACTGAAGAACTGACAAACTCTGCTGATTGGCCTTATCTCTAAAATCTAGTTAATTTGTAAACGACTCAAATTAATTTCTTGAGAAATCATTTCATTATCATAAGAAATTATCTTTGTAATGAATTCTGCAACTTCATTTGGCTCCATGAAAGTATTATAATCGTGTTCAGCTAACAACCCTTCATCTTCTTTTGCCATCCTTGTTTTCATTGAACCTGGTGATATGCAAAAACTCCTGATATTCTGATCCTTTAATTCTGCAAAAAGTGTCCTTGACAGTCCTAGTAGTGCATGTTTTGAGGAGCAATAGATTGCGGCATTTTTGAATCCATTATGTGCAGATGATGATGCAATATTCACAATCCGTCCCCATTGATTATTTATCATGTCTTTTGAAAATTCCTTTGATAAAATGAATGGGGCTCTTACATTTAGATTCATACAACTATCATATTCTTCAATAGTACTTTCGGAAATTGGTTTTCTGTGATTTTCTCCTGCACAATTTACCAAAATATCAATATGAGAAAATTTTTGTCTTACATTACTGATTAGTGAATCAATCTGCTCAGTAATTCTAAGATCAGTTAATTGGTATTCAATAGAAATTGTATTATTGATACTTTGAATTTCTGATTTTAGATTTTCAAGTTTTGTTTTATTTCTACCAATTAAAAATAGATTACAACCTTTTTTTGCCATTTCTATGGAAATCTCTCTACCTAATCCACCGGCTGCTCCAGTAATTAGGCAATTTTTATTTTTTAAAATTTTGTCATTCATAATGTATAATATTTAATTAAAAATTCGCTCGTAGTTTTTTCATTACAGGTAATTCAGATGGCCAGACTCTTTTAACACCATCACCAAGTATGTTCTCAATTCGTCTAATATCACTAACAACTCGCTTTAGTCCAACTGGTTCTAATGATGCAGATTGATCAGAACCATACATACTTCTATCAAGTGTAATGTGTCTCTCAATTGATGTAGCACCCATTACTACTGCAGAAACACAAATCAAATAGCCGGCAACTTCATGTCCACTATATCCAACATCACAATTAAATTCATCATGTAAAGTTTTGATACATTTCAAATTTGCTTCTTCTTCTTTCATAGGATACGAACTATTACTATGTTGTAAACTGAATCGACAATCATTCTCTTTGAAGATTTGAACAGCATCTCTAATCTCATCAATAGTACTCATACCAGTTGAAATAAACGTGTGTTTTTTTTCTTTTGCGACAATTTCTAATAATTTTTCATGAGTTAACATTGCAGATGCAATTTTATTATATTTTAGATTATAATTTTGTAAAAATTTTTGGCTATTTTCATCCCAAGCAGATGCGTACCACTGAATGTTTTTTGTTTTACAAAAATTATCAATTACATCATATTCATCTTTCTCAAATTCAAGTCCCAGTTTTTGTTCTCTTGTTGTTTTACCCCATGGACTATCTCTTGGACTATCAAGAATATCTTTGGAGTACACTTTTTCAACCGTACGTTTTTGAAATTTTACAGCATCACATCCAGCATCTGCAGCAATTTCAATTAATTTTTTTGCAATTTCAATATCACCATTATGGTTTATTCCTATCTCAGCAGTAAAAAACACCATATAGAATATCCCTTTTGTAAAAATAAATATGTATTTAGTATGATTTGTACTTGTTGTGGAATTTTCTTTCAAAAATTAATTCTGCAATTTCACGTAAAACTCCATTTCCACCAGTTGTTCTACATTGATAATCACAAATTTTCTTTAGTTGTTTAATGCCATCATTAGGCATAGCAGAAAATCCAACAGATTTTAGTAAGTTGATATCATTTACATCGTCACCAATAAATGCCATTTCAAAAGGTTTTACTTTAAATTCCTTAGAAATTTTTTCTAGAATATCCTCCTTTTTAATTATGCCATCATATAATTTTGCAATAGGCATTTTACTAGTCCATTTTTTCACGATTGCTGTTTTTTCTTTGGTTACTATTACTGTTGGAATTCCATTCTTTTTTAATAGCGAGACTCCCATTCCATCCCTTGCATGAAATTTCTTCATTACATCCCCACTTGCAGAATAATACATTCCACCATCTGTCAATACACCATCAACATCTGTAAGAATGATTTTAATTTTTTTTAATTTAGCAGTAATATTTTTCATGGTTTTACACTAAAATTCACATATATTTATTTGACGAATAAATTATGAGAAGATTATCATGAGTGAGTTGAGAAAGAATGAAGAAATATTTTCTCTTATTGAAAAAAATAAGTCAAAACAAGTGGTTCTTTATGGTGCCGCCAGTAGAGGAGTTCGTGCATTATACAATCTAATTGACAAAGGATTCCCGAGGGAACGGATAATATTTTGTGATAGTAATCCTAGACTCTGGAATACAGAATTATACGGATTTCCAATTATTTCTCTTCAAGAATTAGAAAAACTACCTAAAGATACTTGCGTCATAGTTTCTAGTTCTGTACGTTATGAAATTATTCCTTCATTGGAAAAATTAGGTTTTACTGAAATTCATTATTTTCATTCGTTGTTATTCGCTGAACAAATGTATGAAAAATATGATTCAAAATTTCTTGAAGTCCTTCAAAAAATAGGAGATAATCGGGGAGCAGACAATGAAGAAAATTATACATTGTATTCTTGTCTAAATGCAACAAAGGACCTTCAAGGAGATGTTGCTGAAGTGGGAGTTTACAAGGGTGGTACTGCAAAATTAATTTCTGAAGTTAAAGGTACAAAAAATCTCTATTTGTGTGATACTTTTGAAGGATTACCAGAAACCAAAGATAAAGATCAATTTGTTCAGAAAGGATGGTTACATGATACTAGCGTAGAATCAGTAAAAGAATACCTAAAAGATTATCAAAACATTCATTTCTTAAAAGGTATCTTTCCTCATACATCTGAACCAATTACGGATAAAGAGTTTTCATTTGTGCATTTAGATACAAATCTTTACCAAAGTACATTAGATTCTTTGGAGTTTTTCTGGCCAAGAATGGTAACAGGCGGAAGAATAGTTAGTCATGATTATAACACTACATCTATGCCTGGAGTAAAAAAAGCATTTTTAGAATTTTTTACAGATCAAAAAGAAAAATTGATTGAGATTGCAGATTCACAAATAATGGTAATAAAATAATTTAAACTTACAAATCACTTTTCAGCCATTCAGAAAAAGAAATTTTTTGAGCAAGAGTTCCATCTAGAGAATAAATTTTTGAATTGTTTTCTACAATAGGCTTAAAAACTAAGTCTTTGTTTTTTGCGAATTTTGTGTATATATCATTTAATTTTATTCCTGAAAGCAGGATAGATTCTGCCTTAAAGAAATGAGCTAAAGAGATTTCTGCTAAACCACTATTATCATTTGTATGGACTCCTGCAGTAATTTTTGGGAGATCATTTTGAAGGTATTGAGGAGAAAACCAAAAAATTTCACCTCCTAATTCTAGAATTTTTTTTGGTACATCAGGATGAACAATAAGAGATAATGCATATTTTCCTGACATTGTGAAATATTCTTTTTTTGGTGGATGATGGTCAACAGTTACGTATAGATCTGATTTAATCATTGTAGATGGAGTAGTAAACCTAGGTGAGAAATCTGGATGTGTGGGTTCACCTCGTCCACAGACAAGAATTTTTTTACTGTTAAATGATAGATCGTTTATTGTATTTTTTACGTTCTTAAAATTTGTGTCAGAGTAAGATTTTACAAGTTCGGGAGTTATGCTATCAATAGGGTCTGACTCCATTTTAATATCATAAATTTATTGAGAATTTTTTGAAGAATTTGTAACTTCTTTTTCTACGACTTCACAGATTATGTGATAAATTATTCGATGAATTTCTTGTATGAAAGGTGTAGACGGTGATTTAACAATAATTGGGATATCAGAGTGTTTTTTGATTTTACCGCCATTATTGCCCAGTAAAGCGATAGTTGTGGCTCCCATTTTTTTACTCATGATTAGTGCTTTCATGATATTAGTAGAATTTCCACTGGTTGAAATTCCAATTGAAACATCACCCTTAGAAATTAGACTTTCACATTGTCTACTAAATACAGTTTCAAAGGAGAAATCATTAGAGAGTGCAGTAATTGTTGATGAATTACTAGTTAATGCAATTGCAGGTAGACTTTTTCTTTTAAGATTAAATTTCCCTACTAGTTCCGCAGCAATATGCTGAGCGTCAGCAGCACTACCACCATTTCCAAATAAAACTACTTTATTTCCTTTTTTCAGACATTTGATTATAGCAGATATGGATTTCTCAATTTCGGGAACTAGAGAAATTGAGGATTTTACTAATGCTAATCTACTTAAAATTTTAGCTTCTATTTCATTTTGATTTTTCAAATTCAATTTTTTGATATTGTTTTGATTTTTAAATTCTTTGTATAAAGTTCTACTAAGCATTTTTAACGTGTAAATTAATCATGATGGTAAATACGAGTAAAACGAATAATGGAACAAAATATACTTAAAAATAAAAATTGCCTAGTCACTGGAGCAGCCGGTGGATTAGGTAGAGAGATTTCCATAGAAATGGCAAAAAAAGGTTGTAATCTATTTTTGACATCCAAAGAAGAAAATTTAGAAGAATTAA
>Ga0310344_10001150_pt1 | contig 20482 bp, 20 predicted proteins | sample HC15DNA20200_MG_FD_203801 | JGI IMG/M metagenome (GOLD analysis project Ga0310344, IMG submission 203801) | Marine microbial communities from station ALOHA, North Pacific Subtropical Gyre - HC15-DNA-20-200_MG | ecosystem: Environmental > Aquatic > Marine > Oceanic | place: Pacific Ocean: North... | reverse complement strand
TGGGCTGGTGTGCATAATGAAGAAACAAAATTTGCATCAGTTCGTTTTGGAAATGTCATGGATTCACGTGGAAATGTCTTTGAACTTTGGGAAAAAGAATCAAAAGAGAAAAAACCGTTATCAATAACTCATGCTTTGGCGGAAAGATATTTCTTCAAATCTGATGAAGCCACTGATTTTATTTTAAAATGTTTACTAGCAATTAATGTAGGAGAAATCTTCATCCCTAAAATGAAATCGTATAAAATTAAAACTCTAGCACAAAAATATTCAAAAAAACATAAGATAGTTGGTCTTAGGCAAGGAGAAAAACTAAAAGAAACTCTAATTACTAAAGATGAAACAAAAAAATCATTAGAAAAAAGTGATATGTGGATACTTAGTCCATATGATAACTAAAAATAACTTATTGTGATTCAAAAAATTCATAGATTGTTTGAACAAGAAGATCTTTTTCTTCTGCTGTCATGTTAGGATATAAGGGAAGAGTCAAAACTTCTTGCGAAACCTTCTCAGTTATTGGCAACAGTTTCTTATCAATTCCAAATTTTTGCTGATAAAATGATGTGTTATGTATTGGAGAAAAATATACTTTTGAGAAAATTTGCCTCTCTGTTAGAAAATCATGGAGTGAATCTCGTGTGGTTTTATCAGGAAGCCTGATTGTATACATCTGATAAATATGCTCATAGCCAGCAGGTGCAGTTGGTACTTTGACCTTGGGTAGTTTTGATAATCTTGATGATAGATATTCGGCATTTTCCTGACGCATTTTGATTATTTTTCCAAGTTTATTTAGTTGAGAAATCCCTAATGCTGCAGTTATTGACGACATCCTCCAATTGTAACCAAGTTCCAAGTATTGTGCTGAAGAAGGATTATTGAAATAATTTTTTTGATCTAAACGTCCATGTGAACGAATTGATTTTATTTTTTCTATTATTTCTCTAGAGTTTGTAACTACTGCACCACCTTCACCAGTTGTCAAAACTTTATTCCCACAGAAACTAAAAATTGTTGCATCTGACAGTGATCCAACCTTTTTACCTTTGACAGATGAACCAAGAGATTCGGCACCATCTTCAATCAATAGTAGATTATTGTTTTCTGCAGTTTCTTTTATTTCAGAAATTTGACATGACATACCACCATAATCCATTGGAATGATAGCTTTGGTGGAAGATGTCACACTTTTTTCAATAAGTTTGGGGTCAAGACCTAACGTCTCTTCTTCAATGTCTACAAATGACGGAGTAGCATTAACAAACAACACAGAATTTGCTGTGGATATGAATGAAAATGATGGGACAAGTATCTCGTCACCGTCACCTAATCCAAATGCCAATAAACTTGCATGAAGTGCAGAAGTTCCTGAATTTAATACAGCAGAATAATCAACACCAACATAATCACAAATAGCATTTTCGAATTCATCTATTTCAGGACCAATAGCCCAATTGGAACCACGTTTTACAATTTTTGTAATTAAATTAACGTCTTCATCATCAGTATAGATTTTGTATAAAGGAAGCTTCCACAATTTTTCAGAATTTTCTTGATTCATTATATTCATTTCATCTTTTTTTTAATAAATTAAGTATTGCATCACCTATACGTTCAGAAGCACGTCCATCTAACTTGTAAAAGAACTCTTCAATGAATCTATCAATTTTTTCATCTGTGATAGGATTAGAATTAAAGATTTTTTCTATTGAAGGTATAATCATAGATTTGTTTTTACACTCTAAAACTACGCCTTTTTCTTGAAATAGATCAGCCTCAAGATCATAAAAATTACAAACAATTATTGGTTTTTTCTGTGCAAGAGCAAAAACAAGTGATGATGAACCTGAATATGCAATTACAACATCTGAATTTTTAATATATTCTGCTACATCACCATCTTTATGAATAGTAATTGATTTGTCAATTGGATGAATTAATTCTTCATAGTCTTTAATCTGTTCACTTGAAGGATGAATTTTTACGGTTAATGACATTTCATTCTTATGTTTAGAAATTTCACTTACAACACCACTAACTAGTAAATCTCTTTGATCTCTAGTCCAGAAACCATGTTCATACATGGCATGAGTTAATAACAAAACTCTTTTTTTTCCATCGGTTTTTTGATCATAATTAATTTTCTCTAGTCTCTCAAAAATATCATCATACATTGGTATTCCTGTTGGAATCAAAGATGTTTTTTCAAATCCATTTTTTATTAATGTGTCAACAAGTTTTTTTGTTTCAACAAAATGAAGATCCACAGAAAATTTTGGGTTATAGAGATTTGTATAAACTGATAGATGGTAATACATGTGAGTGAAAAAATTGCTAATTATTGTTGAAAGTTTTGTTTTGGTAGCTAACTGAGTATTTAATACAAATAGATATTTGAATAGAAAAAATCTCCCTCGTCTCATAAATTTTTTATTTTTCTCATCAACATCAGTAGGAACAGATCCTTCGAAAAAACTTTTCAAATATGACCTGGCAAGCTCAAATTTGCTAGTTTGTTTCATAAATTCAGTTACTAATTCACCTACTACTGGAATTTTCATATGCCTTCCAGCAATTGATAAGGCATAATCTGGAAGATTTAATGTTGGTGCAGCCCAAATAATGTCTGGTTTCACTTGTTCTATAACTTGAATAGCATTTTTGAAATCATGAATATCTAAAATTGTTAAATCTGAATTTTTTGTATATTCAATATTAAGACGCTCTGGTTGATAGACTAGCCATGTTATATGAACATCAGACTTGCTTCTCATATATGGCAAAATACGCTCAAAACACAGAGTCCTATATGATTTTACATTAGGCAGTGTATGTAAAACTGTCAAAATTTCTATCATTTAGATATGAATTATGCTCATCATTATAAAATCTAATTTCAAAAAAGCTTCCAAAGGTTAATCAATAATTGTTTTTTAGCACAAAATGATGAAATGTGTAATTTTGGCAGGTGGTTATGGTACTAGAATATCAGATTTTGATAATAAAGAATCAATTTTGAGACCTAAACCTATGATTGAAATCGGAGGAAAACCAATTTTATGGCATCTTTTAAAAATTTATTCAAATTATGGCATTAATGATTTTATAATTTGCTGTGGATATAAAGGAGAACAAATTAAAGAATATTTTAACAATACTGATTCAGCTCCATGGAATATTGAAATGGTTGACACAGGTCTTAATACAATGACTGGAGGTAGGTTAAAAAGAATTCAGAATCACATAGATGATACCTTTTGTCTAACTTATGGTGACGGTCTAAGTGATATCAACATTAATGATTTAATAAAATTTCACAATGATAAAAAATCTACTGCTACATTAACAGCTGTTCATCCTCCGGAAAGATTTGGGGTGTTGTCATTAAATGGTGATCATGTTACACAATTCCGTGAAAAACCAAGTGGTAATGATTCATGGGTTAATGGTGGATTTCTTGTTTGTGAGACTGAAATTTTTAATTATTTACAAGATGATTCTACTATCCTAGAAAAAAAACCTTTAGAAAGTTTATCGAAAGAAAATAAATTAACTGCATTTAAACACGATGGATTTTGGTATGCAATGGATACACTGAGAGAGAGAAAATACTTAGAGAAACTATATGAATCAGGAAATGCTCCTTGGAAAACATGGTAATGGACTCAAATTTTTGGAAAAATAAAAAAGTTCTATTAACTGGCCATACTGGTTTTAAAGGAAGTTGGCTATCATTATGGTTACAAAAATTACAAGTAGATCTGATTGGATTTTCTAAATCAATACCAACTCAACCAAGTTTGTTTGAATTAGCTGATGTAGGGAAAAATATGACATCAATAATGAAAGATATTAGAAATATTCAAGATATTTCTGATACTGTAAAAGAACACAAACCAGATATCGTAATTCATATGGCTGCTCAATCTTTAGTGCAAAAATCATATGAAGATCCTCTAGAAACATTTTCAACTAATATCATGGGAACAATTAACGTTCTAGAGGCCTTAAGAAAAACAAGCGAAAAATGCGTAGTAATTAATGTCACTAGCGATAAATGCTACGAGAACCAGGAACTAGCCAGAGGCTACAATGAAAATGATCCAATGGGTGGCTTTGATCCTTATAGTAGCAGTAAAGGATGTGCAGAACTCATTACATCATCGTTTAGAAATTCATTTTTTACTAATTCAAATCTTGAAAAACCAGATATCTCGCTAGCCTCAGTTCGTGCAGGTAATGTAATAGGTGGAGGAGATTGGGCAGAAAATCGTATTGTACCAGATATTATCAAAGGAATAATTCATAAAAAAACAATCAAAATTAGAAATCCTGATGCAGTTAGACCATGGCAATACGTACTAGAGCCATTAAGAGGGTATCTAGAATTGGCTGAGAAACTTTGGAAAGATAAATCAGAGTATGCAGAAAGTTGGAATTTTGGTCCAGATGATGATGATATAAAACCTGTATCGTGGATTGTAAAAGAAATAACAAATATGTGGAATTCCAATGTTGAAGTAGACTACAATACTTCAAATCTTAAACACGAAACAAATTTCCTTAAATTAGATTGTTCAAAAGCAAAATCAAAATTGAAATGGGCGCCAAAAATAAAATTGGAACAAGGATTACAATTAACTGTGGATTGGTATAAACAATACGAACAAAAAAAGGAATTAAAAGAATTTACACAAAATCAAATTGAAGAATATGTATATTAAAAAAAAATTATGTACAAGGCAAATTATTACTGAGATAATGTGTCTATAGGTTGTATTTAGTGTTAGAATATAATTTGAGGGAAATAAAAATTGGCTGATATAAGAGTTACATATTCTGGTCTAATTTCAGTTGCAGTTGGTTTAACAACGATAGTTACTGGACTACTGTTTACACTTATAATAACAAGAACGTTGGATCCGATAGAATTTGGAACTTGGGGAGTAATCACCGCTATATTTCTAGGTGTATTAAATATAGAACCAATTATCTCTTACTGGGTAACACGTGAAATAGCAAGAGGACTAGAATCTGCAAGAACAGCTATTTTCTCAAGTGGTATATTTTCTTCATTTGCAATCGTCATTTATCTGATTATAGTTTATTTTGTTGATAATGGAACTGATACAGATTTCTCTGTAGTACTTCTTGCTGGCATTTTGATACCGTTAATATTCTTAAACAGAGTATTAGGAGGAATCAATCTGGGTTGGAAACCACAGGCTGTAAGCTATGGTATTCTAACTATGGGTATAACTCAAATTCCTATGGCACTAATTTTTGTATATTTATTTGACATGGGAGTTATTGGTGTAATTATTGCAGTTGCAATAGGTAACCTAAGTAGTATAATTGTTCTAGCAATATCTTCGCGTGAAAAAATTAGGCATGAAATACAGATCAAATTTCTAAAGAAATGGTTCAAGTTGTCATGGTTACCATTTTATCCTGGAATTGCTGGAATGGTACATTCGTATGATGTTGTAGTTTTTTCTTTAATTGTAGGAAGTGTTGAAGGCATAGCATTTTGGACTGCAGCTATACTCTTGCCAAGCTTAGTTGCAAATTCTGGTCTAATTTCAACAGCTGTTTATCCAAAACTTCTCAAAGATGGAAAAATGGATAATCTGAAAACAAACATTACACAAATTTTCTATTTTGCATTTCCTTTATCAGCAATTGTGATAGTTTTTGCAAAACCGGGATTGTTTATTCTCAATCCAATTTATCAAATTGCGTTTCCAATAGTCATCATAATGACTTTTCAAGTTGTTCTGAATACATTAAGTACAGTTTTTCAATCAACCCTTAAAGGCATTGAAACAGTTGATGTTGATGAAAAGTCCACATTTAAACAATATATCAAAAGCAAATTATTCTTTTTGCCAACATTACTATTAATTCAATATAGTGCATACATTATTTTATTAGTAATAATGCTTTTGACGGCATCATCTGATTCTAATGTAATTGATCTGTTAGTTAATTGGTCCATAATTTTACTTGCTACACAGATTCCAATTACAATTTGTCATTACATAATGGTTAGAAAAAATCTGCAAATTAGTCTAGAAAAAACTATAATTCTGAAATATCTTCTAATTTCAATAGTTGTATTTGGTTTCATTTACTACCTAATACAAGAATTTTTAGAATACAATACTGATATTTTTATTTTCTTACCAAATGTTATTTTGTTAATATTAATCGGAACTTTCTCATATATTGCTATTACATATATGAGTGATAAAAGAACTAAAAATTTAGTTTCAGGAATAATAAACGAGTTCAAAGAAAGGTTTTAGTTAATAGATTTAAGCAATCAAAGTATGAAAATTTTAGTAACAGGTGGTGCAGGATATGTTGGTTCTGTGTTAATTCCATCTTTAATCGACAAAGGATATTTTGTGAAATGTTTGGATAGATTTTTCTTTGGAAGTGAATTTCTATCCCAAGAAAAATTTCAGAACAATATTGAATTGATAAATGATGATATTAGATGGTTTGATGCTAAGATCCTTGATGATGTCGATGTTGTTTTTGATCTAGCTGCATTATCAAATGATCCTGTAGGAGAATTAAATCCATCTAAGACATTTGAAATAAATCATAAAGGTCGAAGCAGAGTAGCTAAATTAAGCAAAGAGCATGGAGTTCAACGCTACATATTAGCATCAAGTGCTAGTATCTATGGTCAACAAGATGACATAGCTAATGAAGAATCATCTGTAAAACCTTTAACTGCATATTCTAAAGCAAATCATAATGCAGAAAATGATAATCTCCTACTAAATGATGACAAGTTTACTGTTACTGCATTAAGATTTGCTAGTGTTTATGGTACATCACCTAGAATGCGGTTTGATACAGCAGTAAATAAAATGGTTTTAGATTTGTTTAATGAAAATAAAATAAGTGTTAGTGGAAAAGCAAATAAGCGCCCTTTTATCTTTCTAAAAGACGTTGTAAAAGCATATTTTACAATTCTTGATGCAAACATTGAAAAAATTGGTGGTGAAATTTTTAATGTTGGTTCTAACGAACAAAATTATCGAATGGATAATCTAGCACAGGAAATTATTGATTCCGTTGGTGAACCATGTAAGATTAACTTTCAAGAAACAAATGACCATAGATCATATTTCGCATCATTTGAAAAAATTGAAAACACACTTGGATTTACAACTGATTATAGCGTAAAGAATGGTGCAAAAGAAATTTACCAAGCATTGCAAGATAATATTGTAACTGATAACATTAAAACAAAAACAGTTGAATGGTATAAACACCTGTTAAACAATCCCGAGGATTCAAAGAAATTCTTGATTAATAATACCTTATTTTAGAATTCACGTTTAACCTGCAACAAATTCAAATAATTTTATATTGCTTTTTTGTGACTTTACTATGGATTATAAAATAAACACGTTTCTATTAGAAAATCATGAAACTAAAGATATCCATGATGGTCATACTAACGGTTCATTAGTTCCAGTATGGAGAGACTGGGATAATTTGTTAGGTGTGCACCCAAAAATGGTTTATTTTACAACAATCAATAAAGGTGAAAGAAAAGGTCCTCATTTACACATAACAAGACATTACTATTTTTTATGCATTAAAGGCAAAGTTATTTTTGTTATCAAAGATCCTTCTGGAAAATACCATGAAATTGAATCGAGTGAAGAAAAGCCAGTACTAATTGAAGTGCCAAAAAATTTTGCGTCCAGTCACATTAACATATCAAACGACACTAGTTTTATTCTTGCATTGGCAAATCCAGCATGGCATCCAGATGATAAAGATGAACACAACGTCACATTTGATGACTATGATTGGAACAAATGGTCTAAAACTTAATCAAACAAGAATATAATTAATAATTCTTAATCTATGATTAAATCATGCTACAATTATTCTCAATTTTTGCTATTTTCACTTTAATTGTATTTTTATCATTCTCTGAATTAATGGTGAGTTAACTGTTCATGATGATGATGGATCTTACAAATGCTAATCTTACTGGTGCTGATCTCACGAATGCTGATACCGAAAATACTAAACGTGAAAATGCAATTTTAGACTGTTTTAATAATAGAATTTGTTCATCCGAATAATATAAAAAACCAAATCTAATCTGTACGCTAATTCAAAGATTTATCATGTAAATGAGAAATTCCAGTTGTAATATCACAAAATTCAAAACCAATTTCACTCTTAATTTTACTTGTATCAAGGCAACCATTTTGTGGTCGTAATGCAGTTTGTGGTTTTTGATCTGAGGTCACTGGAACAATCAAGTTTTCATCAAAACCAAAAGTGTTAGCAATAGCCAAAGCAAATTCATACCTATTTACACATGTATTACCTACCGCATGAAACAAACCAGTAGTATCTTCAGATATTATTTTAATAATACATTTTGACAAATCGTCAGCAAGAGTAGGGTTTCCATATTGATCAGTATATGCTTCAATCTTTGTTCCATTCTTTAACCGTTCTAATACAAAATTTGTAAACTTTGAATTTTTATGCCATCCATAAATGACAGTAGTTCGTAGAATAACATTATTCGATGAACTGTCTAAAACAATTTTTTCTGCTTCTAATCGTGTTTTACCGTAATAACTGATGGGATTACATAAATCATCTTCCTTATAGGATCCTTTCTTGCCATCAAAGACAAAATTAGATGAAAAATGGATTAATTTTGATGATGAATCAGCACATGCATCTGAAATTTCTTTAGTCGATTCAACATGCAACCGATCAGCAACTTGATTATTTAATTCACAGTAATCTACGCTCTGAAGTGCTGCAGTATTTACAACAACATCTGGAGATAGTGATTTAATTAGATCACTAATGGATGATTTTTTCTCATCTAACAAATCAATATGAAATGATTTAACATTTGGAATCTCAGTTGGAGAATTGCAAAATGTAAAAAAGACTTTCATATCATCTGATGCTAATTTAATTAACGAACTACCAACTAATCCGCTACCACCTATGACTAAAATTGATTTCAATGTTTTTTCTTTGTTTTGATATTAATAAATTATAATTATGTTATGAAAAATTTCAAATTAAAAATACTTAGGATCTTAAATTAATTTTTTTGAAGCAAAAAACTCATCAGTTATCTTTTTTATCCATTCAATATCTTGAATTTCAATACTTGGATGAGTTCCAAGAATAAAAGAATCTGTTGTTATTTTAGTTGCGTTTGGATAATTCTTAAATGCAATATTATAATCTACAATTTCGCTATAAGCAGGATGTAGTAATATGTTTCCACCAAAGAAAGTCCTCGTAGATATCTTATGATCTTCATAGAAATCACATATATCATGACGGTTAAATTTTGATTTATCTTTTAATGTTAAAACAAAACCAAACCAATTAATTTTCTTGTTTTCATCATCAGTTTTTGGAAGAATAAAGTAATCCTCATATTTCTTAAAATAATTATAAAGTGATTCAAAATTTTCTTTTCTTCTTTTTTCAAACCAATCCAATCGTTTAATCTGCTCTAGTCCCATTGCACATTGCAAATCAAGTGGTTTTAAATTATAACCAATTTCCCCAAAAACAAACTTGTGATCAAAAATTTCATCCGGCATAGATTCAATCCAATTTGTATATCTAGTTCCACAAGTTCCAACCTTTGATTCATTTGCTTTTTTACCTACACAATAACAACCTCTGCCCCAATCCCGTAAACTTCTAACAACTCTTGCAAATTTTTCATCTGAACATGCAACAAAACCACCTTCACCTAATGTAATATGATGGGCAGGATAAAATGAACAACTTGACATTAGACCAAAACTACCAGTTGGTTTTCCATCAAATGTACTACCAAGAGAATCACAATTGTCTTCTAAGAAAATTAAATTGTAATCATCAACAATTTTCATTATTTTCTTCATATTTGCTGGTGTACCAAAATTATGTGAAAAAAATAATACTTTACAATCTTTATCAATAACATTCTCAATTGCATCAGCATCAATATTATAATCACCAAGGTTTACATCAACAAAAACTGGCTCAAATCCATTTTGTAAAATTGGATTAAGTGTTGTTGGAAAACAAAATGCTGGAGTAATGATTTTTGCTTTTTTAAGATTAAAAGTATTTTTTGATTTTAATGCTGCTAACATCAAGAGATTTGCAGAACTTCCAGAATTTGTGACAACACCATAAGGCTGTCCCATTAATTTACAAAACTCATTTTCAAATTTTTGGGCATTTTCACCTTGAACCATCCATTCCTTAAGTAGCGTACCAATTGCAGCCATAAATTCTTCCTTTCTAAGATAGGGACCTGCATGTTGAATTACGTCCTTACCTGGAGTATGAACTCGATTTTTATCTTTTTCATCATAATAGTCTTCTAGAGCTTTTAGTAATTTCTCTTGTTTTTCATTCATTTCTTAATTTGCCTCTCTAAATTACATTAAAAGGTATTAATGAATTCTTTTATCACATCTAAAAGTCTTTGATTTGGTTTTAGTAAAATAGAATTACATCCTGCACTGTTTGCTGCATCAATATCTTTTTTTGAATCACCTATCATCCAACTTTTTTTCAAGTTTATTTTGAAATCTTTAGCAGCATTCAAAATTAAACCAGGTTTAGGTTTTCTACATGAACAGTTTTCTTCAGGTAGATGCGGACAATAATAAATTGCATCAATAGATGTATTATTTTTTTTCAAATATTTTTGAAAATGTTCATGAATAGTTTCTAAAGTGTTGACATCTAGCAATTTTCTATTAATTGCAGATTGATTAGTAATAATTATAACTAAAAAATTTTTTTTTCTTAGTAAATCTATTGCTTCTGCAACATCAGGAAAAATCTCAAATTCACTTAAATGTTTTACATAATCTTTTCGTTCGAGATTTATTACTCCATCACGATCTAGAAATATTGCAGACTGCATTTCATTAATAAGTAAAAAGTGGTTTTCCAGACTTTCTTAGCAGAGTAGTAAATAAATGACAAATTAGTAAATGCATTGTTTCAATTGTAAGCATATCATCACTTGGGACAGTAAGATTTACTTGTGAATTTTTTGATATTTTGCCACCATCTTTTCCAGTAAAAGATATTGTAGTTGCTTTCTCATTGTTAGCAAATTTTATAGCATTTAAAACATTGGTAGAATTACCACTGCCACTTATTCCTATTACAATGTCATTTTTTTCTATCAAACTCTCTAATTGCTTCTTGAAAATATTTTCATACGAAGTATCATTAGCCCATGCCAGCATCACTGGTATATTATCAGCCAAAGAAAATGCTTTGATTTTTCTTGTATTTTTAGTTAGACTGGTTTTTAACAAATCCGATGCAAAGTGAGTTGCAGTTGATGCACTTCCACCGTTACCCATAATGTAAATTTTATTTCCATTTTTTTTTGCTTTGTTAAGTATCTGAAATATTTTTTTGATTGTAGGTAGGCTATTTCTCATTAATTCATCTATACACTTTGATTGTGAATCTAGATAATCACGAATTACCTTATCATCGATCATTATCATTTCAAGAAAAATTACCTATATATGATTAAGTTCAATCTGTCTAGTTCCTTGATCTGTGAAATTGAAGGGGACTTTTTTTACACCTAGTCTTTGCAATGCTTTTTCTATTTTTTTATGTCTAGATGGTTTAGCTATCAAATACATATGACCACCACCACCCGCACCTGTTACTTTTAGAGCATTTGCTCCATTCAAGAAAGATATTTTACATATCTGTTCAATGGTTCTGTTTGTAATTCCATTAGCATTTTTCTTTTTTTGCTCCCAACCCTCTTTAAGAAGTTCAGTAAATTCCGTTAGATCATTTTTCTTTAATGAATTAGCAATTTCTAATGCAATTTCTTTTTGACGATGTAATGCTTCTAATGGGGCTTTGGCTGATTTTTTTATATTTACCACCTGTTTTTCTAGTATTTTTGACGAATGACCTCTATAACCAATATTAAATAGCATTGAATTTTGTTCTAATTCTTTTAAAAAATTCTTGTTTAAAGAAAGTTGTTTGACATCAACTTTGTTCTTGTTCCACGTACATAGATTAAATCCGCCAAAAGTTGCACCAAATTCATCTTGCTTACCAATTTTCCATTTTAAGACATCATGACCTATACCATATGCCTTTAATGCTATTGTTTTTTTACTTAGTTTCTTATTTTGTAATTTCAGTAAAACTTCTACGATGTTACAGGCCATTGCACCCGATGCGCCAAGACCAGAACCTGGACTAACATCACTACAAAAAAACATATCAATACCTTTAGAAAATTTCATTTCTTTAAGACAACTTAACACAATTTCATGTCCTTGTGGTGGAGCAATTTTGGAAAAAGTTTTAGGTGGTAAATGAGATGCAAAATCAGGTGAAAAACTTTGCAATTTCTTATCATTTCGTAGTCTTGCAAACACATAAGTAAATTTGTCAATTGTAGCTGAAATTGTTGCCCCTTCATACTTGTTATGATACTCTTCTAGATCAGTACCACCGCCAGCAAATCCTACTCTAAGTGGTGACATGCCTAATAACAATAAAATTTTATTTTTTTTTTAGTATTTATTGATTTGTAAAGAAAGGTGTTTTCTGATTTCAAATCATATTATACCGCATTTAATTTTTTTATAAAATCCTGAATCTTATTCTTCTGGTTTTTTTCGAAGAAATATGTATTTTATTAATTGAGGTATTTCTGGTAAAACCATAGACCAGCCATACCCATTTAGCACAAAAAACCAATCTAAATTTTTAAAAAATATTTTTGAACCTAAATTTTTTAAACACCAAATTGTTAAGGGCATATATAGAAATAAACTGCGCAAAAGTCCACCATGGTCAGCCTTTATATCAATTAATATTGATTTTGAAGATGCACCGCGAGCATATCTTTCCATGAGCTTTTCATCTAGGACGTTTATATCACCAAATCGTAAAGCCTTAAGAATTATTACTAGATCCCAACCAGAAAAAGGTTTTTGAACAATACATTTTTGTAATTTGTCAGTTCTATACAATGCAAATATTGCTGAACCAGTGTTATGTCTCAAATATGGTACCACTTTTTCCTCATATGAACCAGATACAGGAAACACATGTTCATGATTCTCAAATACATCATAGGTTTTTCTAAACTTCAACAAATTTTTGAATTTTGTACGTTTATCATTACTAGAATGTTTTCTAGAAACAATATTCCCCTGCCAAGACATTTTACTTGTACTTGCAACAAAGTTAGTATTTGCCTCTAAAATATTTACATTTTTTTCTATAAATTTAGGTTCCCATTTATCATCAACCCCGGCCCACATAAAATATGGGGAACTAGCTTGATTTAATACAAAATTAAAATTAGGTAAAGGAGTAAACCCTGCTTCAGATTCTATACCTAAATTCTTTGTATGACGAATATACTTAATTCGTGAGTCTTTTGCTGCATATTCAGTACAAATCTTTGATGTCGAGTCTGTTGACGCATCGTCTGAAATAATTAGTTCTAAATTAGTATGTGATTGTGCTAATAAACAATCAAGTGCATTACAAAGAAATTTTTCTCCATTATAAACAGGCATTCCTATAGTTACTTTTGGTGGTTGATTATTAGAATTCATGTTGGTGTTATACTATCATCTGTAATAATAATTTTTTTTTGTTTTATAATGATAAATTGAACAGATACATTTTTTAAATGATATCCAACATCAGATTTCAGTTTGAAAAAAATTCTACTCATTACACCTCCTTCTCCATATCTATTGTCAGATAAAGCAATAGTTCCTTTAGGTATACTTTATGTTGCTAGCATGTTAAGAAAGCAAAAATATGATGTGGAGGTTTTAGATCTCACTGGTCTTAAAAACTACGAAAAATCTGTTTTGGATTATGCATCAAAAGAATATGATGCATATGGTCTTACTGCTACAAGCCCAGATTTTGGTCAGGCAGTTCACATTTTAGGTTTAATCAAGTCAGTGAGTACAGAAAATAAGGTAATTTTAGGAGGACCTCATGCAACTGTAGGCCCACAGACATGTTTACCTCACAAGTTTGATAAAATTGTAGCAGGAGATGGCTGGACTGGCGCGAAACTTGCAATTGAGGATGAATCAAAAGAGCAGTTAATTTTTGCTCCTATGCTAGAGAATTTTGATGACGCACCGTTTCCAGCTAGAGACTTGATAGATATGGATAGTTACGAGTATTACATTGGAGGAAACATTGCAACTAATGTAATGACTCAATTAGGATGTCCGTATGGCTGTGCGTTTTGTTCAGGGAGAGCTCAACCAGAATATAGGCGTATGCGATTAAGAAGTATTCCAAATGTTATGAAAGAATTAGACATGTTACACGACCAGTATGGTTTTGATACATTTATGATTTATGATGATGAAGTTAACATAATAAAAAAACGAACTATAGAATTAATGGAAGAGTTTGAAAAAAGAAATTTTAAATTTAGAGCTTACATTAAGACTAATTTGTTTGATGAAGAAACTGCAAAAGCTATGAAAAAAGGTGGAGCAATAGAGCTTTCAACTGGAGTAGAATCAGGGAGTGATAAAATATTGAAAATAATAGAGAAGGGAACAACATATCAAATTAATAAAAAATTCATTGATATTTGCAGGAAATATGGAATTTATGCAAAAGCCTTCTGTATGGTTGGATTGCCAGGAGAAACGTATGAGGACGTAATGTTAACAAAAAAATGGATTCTTGATGCTAAGCCAGATTATTTTAACCTCGGTATAAACACACCATATCCGGGTTCGCCAGAATATGATATGAAAGAAAAATATGACCTGGAATTTGGAAAACTTGACTTTGCGAAAGATCAGGCATCATACAGTAGTTCAAAATCTAAAGCGTGGAAATCATGGGTAAGAACATCTGCTTTATCTTCAGAGGAATTAGTGAGATTAAGAGATGAAGTTGAGGAAGAATGTAGAAAAAAATTAAAATTTGCTTATGGACCAGGTGAAGATGGTCATGGTAGTTCTGCTTCACCTTATGAGTATAGTATGGGGCAAGGTTTAGCTGACCAGGAATTATTACGTATTAAAAAATTTCAAGAGGGAGATTCCTTCAGAGATGGTTGAGAAATTAATTATCGCTTTTGGAAAATAAATGTTTTTTTAAAGAAATTTAGGTTAAGAAATTATTAGTAATGAATATTACCAGTGTGTATAATAAAAATTAGATATTCATGAAAAAAGCCTTAGTTACAGGAATAACAGGACAAGATGGAGCATATCTAGCAGAATTATTAGTGAAAAAAGGTTACAAAGTATTTGGTACATATAGACGAACATCAACACCAAACTTTTGGCGTCTTCAATCACTTGGAATTTTTTCGAAAATTAATTTGATTCCTGCAGATCTTTTAGATATGGGTTCCTTGGTTGAGGCTGTACATGTTTCGGACCCAGATGAATTGTATAATTTGGCAGCATCAAGTTTTGTTAGCTCTGCATTTGAACAACCAGTAGGAAATGCAGAGCTTACTGGACTTGCAGTTACTAAACTTTTAGAATCGGTTAGAATTGTTAACCCTAATTTAAAATTCTATCAAGCATCAAGCAGTGAAATGTATGGAAATTCAAAAACAAAAATTCAGGATGAAAGCACTCCATTTAGTCCTGCAAGTCCATATGGTGTAGCAAAACTATATGCTCACTGGATTACAGATGTCTACCAAAAATCATATAATATATTTACAGCAACAGGTATCTTATTCAACCATGAATCTCCACTTAGAGGACTTGAATTTGTTTCAAGAAAGATAACAAATACAGTAGCAGAGATTTCATTGGGTCTGAAAAAAGAATTAGTTCTAGGCAATCTAAATGCCAAAAGAGATTGGGGTTATGCTCCGGAATATGTTGATGCAATTCATCTTATGTTAAAACAAGACAAACCAGATACATTTGTAATTAGCACTGGTGAGGCACATTCTGTCTTGGAATTTGCCAAGATTGCGTTTGAGTTGGTAGGCTTAAACTGGAAAAAATATGTAAAAACAGATAAACGATTTTTACGACCTTTGGAAGTTGATTATTTACGTGGTAATTCTAAAAAAGCAAAAAGAAAATTGAATTGGAAGCCAAAAGTTACATTCAAAAAACTAGTTGAGCTCATGTTAAATGAAGATCTTAACAGATGGAAACTATTTCTAGACGGAAAAACATTTCCTTGGGATGCACCAGCATATCCATCTGAAAGTAAAATAATTACAAGACTTAGTAAAGAAAATAGTTCAAAAAATAGCCTTAAAAAACGTAAAAGATAGCGTTACAGGGATGGAAAAAAATAAGCCATTAGTAGAAGATATTAAAAAAATTCAAGCCTGCCGGAATTGCCAAAATAATAATTTAAAACATATTCTTAATATTGGAAATCAATACCTAGTAGATTTCCTAGAAGAAGATGGGGAAAATTTCACTGCACCATTAGAACTAGTTCTATGCGATCCTGAGACTAATGGATGTGGTTTATTACAATTACATCATACAGTTTCGCCAGATTTGTTGTATAGGAGATTTTGGTATAAAAGCGGAGTAAATCAAACTATTCGTGATGATCTTGAGGAAATTGTGCGTAAGGCAGAAGAAAAAGTGAATTTAGAAAATGATGATATTGTTCTAGATATTGGAGCAAATGATGGGACACTTCTAAGATTCTATAAAAATAAATCAATAAAACCAATTGGTTTTGAACCAGCAACTAATTTGTTAGAAGAAGCTAGTATTGATACATTTAAGATTTTTAATGAATATTTTAACGCAAAGTCATTTAAATCTGAATTTGGTACAAAAAAAGCACGTGTAATTACCAGTATCTCAATGTTTTATGATTTAGACAAACCTCATGATTTTGTTGGTGACATAAAAGATATCCTGGATGATAATGGAATATGGATACTTCAGATGAATTACTTAGTAACTATGCTAGAAAATAATGCGTTTGACAACATTGTTCATGAGCATCTAGAATATTATTCGTTACAATCACTTGAATATCTGCTAAATAAACATGATTTAGAAGTTTTTGATGTTGAACAAAACAACATCAATGGTGGTAGTATTAGAGTTTATATCAAATTTAAAAATTCTAATAAATTTTCCATATCAAAAAATGTAGATAGTGTTAGGGAATATGAAAAAAAGATTGGTCTTAACAATACAAAAACATACCTAGATTTTGCAAAAAGAATACTAAATCTAAGAGAACAAACATGTGGATTTATTGAAGATGAAATAAGAGATGGGAAAAAAATCTATGTTTATGGTGCATCAACAAGAGGTAATACACTATTACAGTATTATGGACTTAATTCAGAATTAATTTTAGCTGCAGCAGAAAGAAATCCTGAAAAATGGGGGAAAAAAACTGTAGGTTCAAAAATACCAATAATTTCAGAAAAGCAAGCTCGTTCAGAAAAACCTGATTATTTCTTAATTTTACCATGGTATTTCAAAGAGGAATTTGTAAAAAGGGAAAGTGAATTTCTGCAGAATGGAGGGAAATTTCTAATTCCATTACCAGAGTTTGAAGTAATTAATTCAGATAATCTATAATTTATTTTGAATTATACTAGAAATTTGCTTACCAATAATCTCGAATGTATGATTTTTTTCAACGAAATTTCTTCCATTTTGACCTAATTCTTGACATAATACATGATTTGATTCTAATTTTTCGACAGCCGCAGTGAAACCATCTAGATCCCCCTCATCTACTCGAATCCCAGAGTTTGTTGTTTCAACATAATTTCCAATAGCACCACTTGAACAGCATATTATTGGTCGACCAATAGCTTGCGATTCAAGTAGTTTTGTAGGTATTGACGTGTTTATTGAATCACCTTTGATCATTGGAATTAATAATACATCAGCTTTAGATAATGTTGAAGAAAGTTTTTCAATTGGAACAAAATTTGAGTCAATTATTAAATTATCAATTTGAAATTTATCTTTATTATCTTGTAAATATGAAAGCTGCTTACCTTTCCCTCTAATTATAAATTGAATATTTTTATCTTTAAGTTTTTTTGCAGCGTTTAATATTATATCAAAGTCATATGAAGTATTAAGTGAGCCAGAATACATTAAAGTAAAAATTTTTTCACGTTCCTTTTTAGAAAAAGTAAAAACTGTTTCATCTATACCATGTGAAATAACATCAATTTTTTTATTGTCAATATCATATAATTTATGAATTAATTCTTTAACTTCATCATTCAATGGTATTATATATTTTGAATAATTGTATGAAAATCTTGCAAGATTTGTAAGTATTTTTTTTAGAATATTTGATTTGAGTATTTTTTGTTCATAGAGTAATTCAGGCCACATGTCATCAACAATTCGGATTACAACTCCACCTCTTATTTTAGAATAAAGATAAGCAGGAATTATTGAGAAAAGATTTGGTTCAAATGCAAGTATTACATCAGGTTTTGATTTAATTGAGAATAATGGAAAGAGTGAACTAATACAAAACGAAAAATTTAGAATTGCACTGTTCTTTACAGATGTATGAAGTAGTGATGGTATCCAGACTCGTATTAAATTAAGGTTTCCAAGTTTTTCTTTCATGGTAAGTTTATTACGATATTTTTTTGGAACAGGTCCATGTTGATGAGGATATGCTGTTATCACTGTAACATTATAATTTTGCTGTCCTAAACATTTTGAATAATTAATTGCCCTTGTTGCTCCCCCAGATACATCAGGCGGAAAATATTGTGAAAGTATAATTAAATTATTTTTTTTCATTATATGTAAAATTTTTAGATATAAAACATATATGAACTCAACCAGTAAATGTAGCGTACAGGTTATATGAATAGTTACGACAAAATCGCTATGAAGAAGGTTCTAATCATCGCACCTAATTTTCCACCTGAATCAGTAGGTGGTGCCTCAAGAATTTTTGAAATGGCTAAAAAAATACAGAGTGATTATGATGTCAGTGTTATATGTCCACCACCTACGTATCCATTTACAAAATATAACAAGTCAAATCAAATTTTTAAAAAAGAAATTGTGGATGGAATCACAATTTATAGAATCTGGACCTATCAACCATCAACAAAGAATCCATCATTCCTAGGGCGTTTTTTTTATTATACAATATTTCCATTTCTTACAAATTTGTTCCTATTTCGTTTATTGAAGAATGTATCATTTGTAATTGTCAGTACACCACCATCATCACTTTTGATAACTAATTGGGTTCTAAGATTGTTCCAAAAGAAAGTAATTATTGACATTAGAGATCTTTGGATTGATGCACTTAGTTCATTGGGCTATGTTAACAAAGAAAATTATATAATTAAACGGATAAAACAATTTGAAATTTCTAATTGGAAAAAGGCTAGTATAATTTTAGCCAACAGCATTACAACATCTGAAAGAATAAAGAAAATCTTAGGGAAAGACTTTGAGAAAGTAAAGTATTTTCCATTTAATCCAGATCTAGATATTTTTCAAAAGAAAAATGATCAAAAAGAAAAACAGATTGTTTACATAGGCAATTTTGGTATATCACAGGCTTTAGAAGTTTTAATTAATGCTATGCCAACTGTGATATCTAAAATTCCAGACATTGATCTTAAACTATACGGTGGTGGATTCTGTGAATCAAAAATTAGGAATCTTGTTAAAGAATTAAAACTAGAAAAATCAATCCATTTTTTTAATCCTATATCTAGAAATGAGATTCCAATGATTTTATCTAAATCATTAATTGGTATAGTATCATTACAAGATAATGAAGGATTACGTTCAGCAATTCCCACAAAAACGTTTGAATATCTTGCATGTAGTTTACCTATTCTAGCTTATGGAAGATCAGATGAGTTAAAGAGAATAATAAAAGAATCAGATGCAGGTATCTACATAGATAATAATAATGCAAAAGAAATTGGTAATTCCCTAGCTAAACTACTAGATGATGAAGAGAAGCTTAAAAAGTACTCAGAGAATGGAAGAAAATTTATGGAACAAAAAATTGATTTTTCATTTGTGAAGGAGATTTAGATTATGAACATATTTGCTGAAACAAGTGATGTTACTAAAAAATTATTAGATGGAGTCATGGAACAAGTCACAATTACAGATGAAGAAGCATTTGTAAATGATAAAGTTACTAAAGTTATTCGTACACGTGTTACAGCTGAAATATGTTCAACTTTAGTAAAATTACATAGTCTGAAAATTTTAGATAATAAGATGTTAATACAAAAAATGTCTAAATGGTTAATAGATAATCAAAATTCAAACGGTTCTTGGAATGAAACACACATAAATTATAATCAACCATCAACTGTTTTTACTTCAGTTTGTGCATTATCATTGTTAGAAGTTTCTGAATCATTTCCAGAATTTAATATAAATGAAGAAATATTTGATAAAGCTGCAAAATT
>Ga0310344_10001149_pt1 | contig 20486 bp, 18 predicted proteins | sample HC15DNA20200_MG_FD_203801 | JGI IMG/M metagenome (GOLD analysis project Ga0310344, IMG submission 203801) | Marine microbial communities from station ALOHA, North Pacific Subtropical Gyre - HC15-DNA-20-200_MG | ecosystem: Environmental > Aquatic > Marine > Oceanic | place: Pacific Ocean: North... | reverse complement strand
ACAACGATCCGTGACGGATATTCGCAAATCTTTTAGTGGTCGCGAGAACGTATCGAGGGTACTCATTTGTAAACCCGTGCTTTCAATTGATTAGTTTCTTATTGTTTAATGCCAGTGCTGCTGCATGTATTGCTGCGCTGCGATGGCTGATTGAGTTTTTTTCCTTCTCGGTTAGTTCAGCTAGAGTTTTGTCTAGTTGGGGTATGAGAAATATGGGATCGTAGCCGAAACCGTTGTCTCCACGGGGCATTTCTGCTATTTCACCAGTGCATTTTCCATTGTATAACTCTATAGCATGTTCTGGGAATGCCAGTGCTATCACGCACCTGAATTGTGCACCCCTATTTGCATTGCCGGACCGATCCAGATTATGGAGTAACAGTTGCACCCTATCCTCGTCGCTAGAGGCCTGCGGACTCCCATAGCGGGCAGAATACACGCCGGGTTCGCCGTTGAGTGCTTCAACCTCCAATCCGGAATCGTCAGCTAGAGTGGGCATGCCACTTAGCCGAAGGTACCCCTCTGCTTTTAGACGGGCGTTCTGCTCAAAAGTGGTTCCGACCTCTTCTATTTCTTCAGTAATCCCCATATCTGCTAGCGAGATCAAATTGAAGCCAGTGGATTGCAGTAGTGATTCCAACTCTTTGAATTTATTAGTGTTGTGAGTTGCTATAAGTAATTCACTCATTATAGATGGCTTTCGACCGGTTATATTTACGCTATTTAGCGTATTGACCTTTTCTAGCTGCGGAGGTCATTTGCGCCCTGCTATAGAATGCGGATGCGGCTGCTCCAAGGTTTGATGGCTTTCCTCCCCATGCTTGCAATGGGGAGGCTTGTAAGCCTCTTCCGTAGGAGAAGCTCAACTCCCAAGGTTGAGCGATATTATTGGCAAGTTTGTTAATGGCGTCAAGGTTGATAGTAGCTTCTTCATCGCTTTGTCCACCAGATAGGAAAACAATACCTGGTACGGCAGCAGGTACGGTTCTGCGAAAGCATTGAATAGTCTTTTCGGCTACTTCCTCTGGGTTAGCTCGGTTTGTCGCATCCTTACCAGATATAACCATGTTGGGTTTTAGGAGTGAGCCTTCAAGGAATACACCTTGCAATCGAAGTTGATGGAAGACTTCGTGTAAGGTGTATTCGGTTACTTCTAAGCATTCATCAATACTGTGGGTTCCATCCATTAATACTTCCGGTTCCACTATTGGAACAAGACCTGCTTCCTGACTAAGGGATGCATATCGAGCCAGTAGATGGGCATTCACTTCAACGCAGTACCTACTTGGGAGGGATGATCCGATATTGATTACTGCTCGCCATTTAGTGAAACGGGCACCGAGGCTATAATACTCATTGAGCCTGTCACGCAATCCATCTAGACCATCAGTGACGAGTTCATCGGGGGAGCCTGGAAGAGGACCTGTCCCCTTATCAACCTTGATGCCAGGGATAATGTTTTGGTTGGTTAATATGTCCACCAATGGCGTTTGATCTATTAAACTCTTTTGGCGAATTGTTTCGTCGTAAAGTATGACCCCACTAATGAATTCGTTTGATCCTTCGGTTCGAAAAAGAGTTTCGCGGTAGGTGATTCGGTTTTCCTCTGTTGAGTCTGCTCCAATGCTGTCGAATCGTCTCTTAATGGTGCCTGAACTTTCGTCAGCGGCTAATATCCCTTTTCCAGGTGCCACAAGGGCAGTAGCTGTCAAGGCTAATTCCGATTTATTCATATAAGTCCTCCTAGATGTGGCGTGATTTGATCATTGAGTAGTTATCGTTGAAGCAACTTCGTCAACTACTGTTGCATTTCCAATTATCAGGGGGGTTCGTTGATGCAGTGTTTCGGGGATCACGTCCAAGATTCTTGTGGTGCCCGATGAAGCCGCTCCTCCTGCCTGTTCCACTATATATCCGAGTGGGTTGGCTTCGTACATCAGTCTTAATTTACCATGAGGGGTTTCCTTGTCTCCCGGATAGAGAAATACACCCCCCTTAAGCAAATTTCTATGGAAATCTGCAACCAGTGAGCCTACATAACGTAGTGAGTAGGTATCACGAAGTTTAGTGATTGCGTTTTGTGTTGAAAGAGGAAGTTTTTTGAAATTACCTTCGTTTAGGCTGTAGTAAGGGCACTTGTCCGGCAGGACTATATCAGGATGTGTTAGAACAAATTCTTGAGACTCTGGGTCCAAGGTAAACCCTTGAACACTTCCCTTAGTTGCTATGACGAACATGGTGGTGGATCCATAAACAGCATACGCCGCTGCGATTTGCTGGTTGCCAGGTCTAAACATAATATTCTCTGAAAGGTGTTCATCGGAGTTTCGACGCCATATGCCGAATATTGAACCGATACTAATTGCGACATCGATGTTGGAGGATCCGTCTAATGGATCCATTTGTACTAAGTACGCCTTTTCTTGCTCATCTCCTACTTTAACCATTCCCTCAATTTCTTCGCACCCTATTGCAGCGACTCTGCCACTTTTGGTGAGAACGTCTACAAAAGTATCTGAGGCAGCTTGGTCTAGTATTTGTACTGTTTCACCTTGGACATTCACCTGACCGGTTGTTCCAATAACATTTGCCAGAGTGGCAGATTGAACTTTTCCTTGAATGATCTGAGCTCCACTTGCGAGACTGGCGATCACAGAGGAGAGCCCTTCAAGTGTCGGATTATTATCCCAATTAGTAGTCATGTAGTCCACTAGAGTTGGGGGAGTAGCTTCAGCCAATGCTTTTACCTCCGGTGTAGGCGTGAGTTAGGGTTAGTTGGTATTGTATTACTATGTATTGGGTTCATTGTAATGGGGTAGGAAACCGTGATCAATAGCTGACTGCTGAGAAATGGCGCATTGTGGGTATGAGAAAGGCGTGAATGAGTGAAGGGAATCCGCTCAGTCAGAGCCAGTGAAATTTAACTTCTTCGTGAAGCCCGTCCTCTTGATTGGCTAAGTGACCCTGATAGGTTGTCTAGGTAGACTGTGTTCGAGGGGCTACTCTTCATACTTTCGAGCACCCGCTCGGTTCCCTCGATTGGGTTGCCTGAGTCATTTGAGACAGCACTGAACATTCGACGGAACAACCAGATTTTAGCCAATGTTTCCTCTGAGAAGAGCAGTTCTTCTCGTCGCGTACCGCTTCGTAGGATGTCGATTGCTGGGAATATCCGTCGTTCTGCGAGCTTGCGATCGAGGTGCAATTCCATGTTTCCTGTACCCTTAAACTCTTCGTAAATAACGTCATCCATTCGACTTCCAGTGTCAATGAGGCAAGTAGCGAGTACGGTTAAACTACCTCCGTCTTCGCAGTTTCTTGCGGCACCGAGGAATCGTTTAGGTGGGTAGAGGGCTTGAGGATCGATACCTCCTGTTAGGGTTCTCCCACTAGCAGGGAGCGCAAGGTTATGGGCCCTGGTTAGTCGTGTCAAGCTGTCCAGAAGGATCAGGACATCTTTGCCACCTTCAACTAGTCGTCGCGCCCGCTCTAATGCAAGGTCCGCAACTCTTACATGATCTTCAACTGGTTCATCAAATGTAGAACTATAAACTTCTCCGTCAATAGATCGCCTCATATCAGTGACTTCCTCTGGGCGTTCTCCAATAAGCACGACCATAACGTGTATATCAGGGTGCTTATGACTTGTGGAATTGGCAATTTGCTTAAGTATCAAGGTTTTTCCAGCCTTTGGCGGGGATACTATTAACCCTCTTTGCCCTCTGCCAACTGGTGCCACTAAGTCGATGACCCTAGGTGTGAGATTGTCTTGGGTGACTTCTAGATCGATCATTTCTTCCGGGAAAATGGGAGTTAGGGTATCAAAATTCGGGCGTTTCCTTGTCGTTTCTGGATTAAGCTCATTAACGGTTTCAACTCGTATGAGACCAAAATAGCGCTCACCTTCCTTAGGGGCTCTGACATGACCAGATACGTGATCTCCAGTGCGAAGACCGAACCGCCGTATTTGCGATTGAGATACGTATACATCTCCTTGCCCTTGCCTGAATTCGTTTTGGCGGAGGATACCGTAACCACCGTTGACTATTTCAAGGACTCCGCTCCCAGTCAATTGCCCTTGCTTGTCTGCGTGGGTTCTCAAAATAGTTAAGACCAACTCGGACCGATCGAGATTATCGGTGTCTTTGACCTCTAATTCCTGCGCTATAGTGAGTAGTTCTTCAGTTGTTAGCTTTTCAAGCGCAGTCATAGCGAGTGTGGTATCTGTCATTATTGTCTCCTTGGAAGTCTTTGTATTGAGGATAGATGGCTCATGAATTTTTCGTGTAGGGAGTGGGACCAGCGCTTTCTGAGGCACTCCTAGTGCCCCAAGACCTATATCGCCGTAGTTTAATGGGGTTTGTGGTGATTGCTACTAGATACTCTACATTCAGTCAATTTTAGTCGGGCACCAATAACAGTATATGATCCCCTAGAGAGATGCTTGCATCCAGTCTTTAGTGAATCGTTCCATTCCACTGTCGGTTAGGGAATGATTCATCATTTGCATCAGGACTTTGTATGGGATGGTGGCGATATTGGCTCCAGCTTGTGCCGCCATGACGCAGTGTAACGGATGTCGTATGCTCGCTGCAAGTACTGATGTTTGGATGTTATGTTTTTTGAAGATGTCTGCGATCAGTTTTACTAGGTCCATGCCGTCTTGTCCCTCGTCATCCAATCTCCCTACAAAGGGACTCACGAAGGATGCACCAGCTTGCGCTCCTAGTAGCGCTTGGTTGGCTGAGAAGCATAGAGTCTGATTGACCGCTATGCCATCCCGGGACATCGCAGCCATGGCTTCAAATCCACTAGGGGTGCTTGGCAGTTTTACTACTACGTTTTTGGCCCATGTAGCGAATTCTCGTCCCTGCTTGATCATTTCTGCAGGGTCGTCACTTACTACCTCAACAGACACAGGACCATCCACCATGTCAGTCACCTGTTTCACGCAAGTTCGGTAATCTTCCAAGTCAGCAATGCCTTCTTTCGCTGCAAGGCTGGGATTGGTAGTTACGCCCTGAATGAGACCAAGGCGGCTAGCATGTTTAATTTCCTCAATATTTGCTGTATCTAGGAATATCTTCATGCTCGTTGCCCCATGCTAACATAGCGTATCAACTTAGTCCATCTCGAAAAATACACTGAAATATTCCAAAGTAATGGCGTAAATATTGTCAACGTATGGGGAAGGGTTGCTGTGTACCTTCGTGTACTACTTGTAAGGCAACGCTGAGGAACTCTCTGAACAGTGGATGAGGAACATTAGGGCGCGAACGAAATTCTGGATGAAACTGTGATCCTACCATGAAGGGATGATTTACTATTTCTCCGATTTCAACTAGCGTACCGTCAGGGGATACTCCTGAAGCTAGCAGGCCGTGGCTTTCTAATGATTCCCTGTAACTATTGTTGACCTCGAATCTGTGACGATGTCTTTCTTCTACAACTGAAGAACCATATGCTGCCTGAGCTTTGGTGTTGGTTTGTAATTCGCAAGGGTAAGCACCCAAGCGCATAGTGCCTCCCATATCGGTAATCTCATGTTGGTCAGGCAATAAGTCAATTACCGGGTCAGGAGTGGACGGAGCGAATTCGGTGGAATTTGCTTGTCTTAGTCCCAATACTGACCGGGCGAATTCTACCACCATTATTTGCATTCCCAAGCATAATCCTAGATAGGGAATCATGTTTTCTCGTGCGTACGTTGCTGCTTGTATCATCCCATCGATGCCTCGCGGACCAAATCCACCCGGGACGATAATGCCACTAGCCTTACTGAGCAGAGCATTTGCTCCATCTGTTTCAATATCTTCAGACGGTATCCACTCAATTTGCACGTCACGCCGGTGATGAAGACCAGCATGTAGGATTGCCTCTTTGACCGAGAGATAGGCATCAGGTAAGTCAGCGTATTTCCCAACCACTGCTATAAGTACAGGCTCCGAAGGGGTTTTTGCCGTTTCGACAAGGATTTTCCACTCTTTCAATCGGTCTTGCTTGAATGGTAGATCAAGTCTTTCTGAGAGAAGTTCGCCTAGTCCTTGTTCCTCTAGTATTAGTGGAACTTCGTATATAGTGTCCACGGTTGGCATTGCTACTACTGCAGATGGCTCGACATCGCAGAAGAAAGCAATTTTTTCCTTTATAGATTCGCTTACCTCTTTGTCACTTCTACAAATGATTGCGTCAGGTTGTATACCCATACCGCGAAGTTCTCGAACACTTTGTTGGGTTGGTTTTGTTTTGATTTCTCCTGTTGCGCTGATATCCGGCAGAAGCGTTACGTGGATGTAGAATACGTTGTCCCGTCCAACATCTTTACGCATTTGCCGTATGGCTTCAATAAATGGCTGTCCTTCGATGTCACCAACCGTTCCCCCTACTTCAACCACCACTACGTCGATTTCTTGTTCTTTCGTCAGAGCCTTGATTCTTTCCTTGATAGCGTCCGTAACGTGAGGGACTATCTGTATGGTTCCTCCTAGAAACTCTCCTCGACGTTCCTTAGCGATCACTTCACTGTATATTTGGCCAGCGGTTACATTGGAGGCTCGGGTAAGATCTATATTAACGAAGCGTTCATAGTGCCCAAGATCGAGATCTGTTTCCCCCCCATCATGTGTTACGAATACTTCGCCATGTTGGTACGGAGACATAGTCCCAGGATCAACGTTAAGGTAGGGATCTAGTTTTTGAAGGGAAACAGTGAGACCTTGACTTTTGAGCAATTGTCCAATTGATGCGACACTGATTCCCTTACCTATACCACTGATCACTCCCCCTGTGACGAATATATATTTCGTCTGCGTTGACAATATATGCCTCTCTGGGATTGGGTATCGCTGGTTCGTCGCCATTGTGGCTGTGCCGTCACCCTGAATATATATAACATTCTAAGAATTACCAATTACGTGGTCAAGCAAACTAAAGGGCAAATTACTTGATTAATGTTTTTGATTTAGTCATTTCACAGTACTGAGCACTGATAACCTATTTCAATATCCTGATTGCGGTGCACATACTCATTTCAGGTTGATGAAATTGAGATTAGATTAGCAACGAGGTAGTATAATCTAGGTGCTGACTATCTGGTATGTTGGTAAATTCGTTACTGGGTGAATGTGATTATGAGTGGCAGAACAAGAGTTGTAATTACAGGTATGGGTGTTGTTGCCCCACTTGGCGGGGATAGCGTAAAAGGTTATTGGGAGGCACTAAAGGCTGGTAAATCAGGGATCGGTCCTATGACACAGGCGAGTATAGGTGCTTTCCCTTGCACAGTTGCTGGTGAAGTAACGGATTTTGACCCTGACAAATATATCAACCCTCGAGAATCAAGACGAATGGCTCGGTTTACTCAATTGCCAATTGCTGCCGCGCAACAAGCTATTGAGCACGCCGATCTTAATCTTTCATTGGAGGACACTGAGAGAATAGGCGTTTTGCTAGGGAATGGGAATGGTGGATTCCCCACCACTCAGGAGACAGCAAAGGTTGTTTTTGACAAAGGACCTATGCGGGTCAGTCCATACTTTATACCGATGATTTTGCCTAATATGGCTGCCGGTACCGTGAGTAGGATTTTTGGGTTAAAGGGGTATAGCAATACAGTCATCACTGCCTGTGCAGCAGGCACTCAAGCAATCGGAGAGGCTGCGGAGGTTATCCGCAGAGGTGCAGCTGACGTTATGGTTACCGGTGGCACTGAATCAGGAATCTGTGACTTAGGGTTAGCTGGGTTTTCGACGATGAGAGCACTAACAGGCTGGGAAGGTACTCCGGAGACTGCCTCTAAACCTTTTGATCAACGGAGAGATGGATTTGTTCCTGCTGAAGGATCAGGAATTTTGATTTTAGAAAGTTTGGAACATGCAATAACACGAGGAGCAACTCCTTTAGCTGAAGTAGTGGGATACGGCGTTACGTCAGATGCATATCATCCCGTTCAGCCTGAAGAGACAGGCAGCGGTGCTGCCAGGGCTATTTTATTAAGTTTAGAAAGTGCGGGCCTAGCCCCTGAGAATATCGATTATATAAATGCTCATGGGACATCGACTCCTTTGAACGATGCAGCAGAGACACTTGCCATAAAGAAGGCTTTCGGTGAGGCGGCGTACAACATTCCAATTAGCTCAACAAAATCTATGATTGGCCATACCTTAGGGGCTGCAGGAGCAGTGGAGGCGGTTGCTTGTGTGAATTCAATCATGGAAGGTATCATTCATCCTACAATAAATCTTACAGAACCGGATCCAGAGTGCGATCTAGACTATGTGCCTAACGTTGCGAGGGAAAAACAACTGAAATACGTGCTCTCAAACAGTTTCGGTTTCGGTGGCCAGAATGCTTGTATCATACTCGGGGCATTTCAAGAGTGAGTATAGTTCCGGAAAAAGGTAGCAGGATGCTCCTCATAAGCGGTTTTGTGCGCCATGCGCTCTTCTGTTAGAATGTGTTTTCGGTTTTTGTTTCCGCTATGGGCGGTTAGCTCAGTTGGTTAGAGCGCAGTCCTGATAAGACTGAGGTCGGAGGTTCGAATCCTCCACCGCCCACCAGATATGCTCGTCGGATAGGGATAAATTTAGCGTACTCCTATCCTAGGTCATTTTCGAAATTCACCAAAGCTTGCACTTGCACTTTTCTGAGAGCAATTCCCCAACGTTGTTTTCGAATGATGGCTAGGGATTCATTCAATGTATTCCCTTGCCTCATTAATACACAGCAGGTTAGGGCTACACTGCGTCCGACTCCTTCTTGGCAGTGTATTAAGACTTTTGATATCGAATCAGTAGTCTCCAACCTTGATAAGACCCAGTCGCTACCTTCCTGGAGCTCCTGCTGGGACGGTGCATGGTAATTCTTTACGGGGATATGGTGGAATTCAATGCCCAGACTGGCCAGAGAGGAGGCATCGTCAACCCCTTCCTCTCGGAGGTCCACCACTGCCTTTATGCCTGCAAGCATTAATTTGGTGTATTCGCTAGTAGGAATTGATCCTGAAATGGCGATACTGTCTGTTATCCATGAAAGGTCCAATATCGGCTTTCCACGCGATGCGATATATCTGGGCCAGATCACAATCAGTCTACGACTAGGCAACTAATTCCTCCAAATATTGCAATTATAGGGGTGTATCATATTTTTGTTCTTAGAAAATTGTGATTAGGAACTGGTTGGTTCCACCATCTTTATGGGATCCAAGATTTTTTCCAGATCATCTGCTGAAAGGGAAGTTTGTTCTGTGGCAATTTCCCTAATTGTTTTGCCAGTCTTCGCAGCCTCTTTTGCTATAGATGCAGCAGCGTCATAACCAATAGCAGGAGCTAGGGCAGTCCCCAGCATTAATCCTTGCTCTACCAGTGATGCGGCTCGACTCGTCGCTTCTATACCATCAATACATTGCACAGTGAAATTGTCTGCTGATCTACTCATTAATTCAATGGATTGAAGTAGATTATACGCTGCAACTGGCATCATCATGTTGAGTTCAAAATAGCCGCCTTGGCCTGCTAAGGAAATGGTTGTATCGTTTCCTATAATCTGCGCAGTAACCTGGATCAGGGATTCTGCTATAACTGGATTCACTTTTCCAGGCATAATTGAGCTGCCTGGCTGTACTTCAGGCAAAGAAATTTCGCCCAACCCTGCTCGGGGTCCGGAACCAAGCCATCGGATATCGTTAGCAATTTTATATAGGCTTATCGCAACAGTACGAAGGGACCCGCTAGTTTCTACCATTCCGTCAAGTGAATTCTGGGCTTGGAAGTGATTTGATGTTTCCCTCACTGTGATCTTGAGATCCTTTGATATCAGGGAGCAAATTCGTGAAGCAAATTCTGGGTGGGTATTTATACCTGTTCCAACTGCAGTTCCGCCTATAGCTAATTCGGATAGTTCATGTTCGGCACGTTTCAATCGAGCAATGCCTCGTTCTATTTGCCCTGCGTATCCAAGGAATACCTGTCCTAGCCGTATTGGAGTAGCGTCTTGCAAGTGAGTTCTTCCAGTTTTCACAATATCCCAAAACTGTACGGATTTTGTTTGAAGGCTTTGATGTAACTTTTCGAGTGCTGGTATCAGGTCTTGGGTGATCGCAACTAGCGCGGCTATATGAGCAGCAGAAGGGATCACGTCGTTTGACGATTGCCCCATATTTACGTGATCATTTGGATGAATTCTTTTGGAATCTCTGGATCCAGAAAGAATTTCGTTGGCACGATTTGCGATTACTTCATTAGCATTGGTGTTCGTAGAGGTACCTGAGCCTGTTTGGAAAACGTCAACTACGAATTGATTTTGGAATTTCCCCTGGGCAACCTCTGAAGCTGCCTCAATGATTGCATTAGCAAGATCTGGGTCCAACCGATTCAAATCTCTGTTCACTATGGCAGCATTTCCTTTTATGTTGGAGAGAGCCTGTATAAAATAAGGTTGCAGGCGAAGTTCACTGATCGGGAAATTTAGTGCAGCCCTCATAGTAGAAGCTCCGTAATAGGCTTCAAGAGGAACCTCCATGTTCCCCATAGAGTCTGATTCAATGCGAGTTTGTTTATTTTGGGTCATTGGGTTCTATCCTCCTTTAATCAGGTAGCGGAATATTCATTATTGAGCTACATTCTGGGATATGTCTTGATTTCAGCGGTTTCTACGCCAGCTTGAATCAAAGATTCTACGTCGAATTCTTGCTCGATAGCACTCAGTTGTTCGGGGGTTGATCGGGTAACTGGATTCCTTGGCACGAAAAGGGTGCAGCAGTCTTCGTCAGGCTCAATAGATATATCATATGTTCCAATTGTTTGTGACTCTTCTATAATTTCGTTCTTAGTCATGCCAATTAATGGGCGAAGAATTGGCATAGTTGCGGCATCCCCTACAGTAGCAAGATTCTCTAGTGTTTGTGATGCGACTTGTCCGAGGCTATCACCAGTAACGAGTCCGAAAGCACGTTCTTTTCTTGCTATAGATTCAGCTATTCGTACCATCATTCTACGGTATGCGATTACGCGGAACCTAGGATTTACAGAGAGAGCTATCGATTGCTGCAATGAGGCGAATGGTATTAGATATAAACGACTGTTTGCCTGATACCGCGATAGAATATGAAGCATAGCGTCAACTTTGTCTCTCGATACACCCCATAATAACGGGAATGCGTGGAAGTGTACAAACACTACTTGGGCACCGCGTTTCATCATTCGGAAGGCAGCCACCGGAGAATCAATGCCCCCTGACATTAAGCACACTAACTTACCGCTTACCCCGGGGGGTAGTCCTCCGAGTCCCGTGATTTGATCGAAATATAGGTAAGCTTCTCCCGGCACAATTTCTACCGTGATAGTGAGCTCGGCGTGCTTAAGGTCCACTGGCAAATTGGTTATTCCTTGAACAAATGCTCCTAAGGCAATTTCAATGTCTTTGGATTTCATCGGAAATGCCTTATCAGGTCTAGCTACCCTTATTCGGAAATTCGCCACGTTTAGGTAAGCGTTTATCTCGTTCGCTATAGCGGCTTTTATTGCATCAAGGTCTGCAGGTAGGCGTGTGGCAAGAGAAAATTTTTCAATTCCAAATATACGACCCAGATGGGAGGAGACCTCTGACCATTTATAGTTCTCAGCGAGTTCAACTATTATTCGGGAATTAAGATGCTTCACTGCTGTGATCCCCGCACCCTCTGGAGTCGCACGCAAGGCCTGCAATAGAGCCCTAGTAAACATTGGTCGATTTTTGCCCTTCAAGGCAATCTCTTGGTATTTTGCTATAGCAATTTTTTCCATTTGCAATTCTCTTCAGTTCTACTGTGCAGTAAGTTGTTTAATGAATTTGACCATTTCCTAGTTTTGGATAGTATCAAAAAAATTAGTTGTTTGGGGAAAATCAATGGAGGCTATAACGATGTCTGATTCGTTCAGGGTGGTAAGTATACTTCATAGGTTCCGAATTAACCAACGGCCAGTAAAATGTACTACTGATTGAATTGCCACGATGGTATTGTTGCAGCCGGGATTGATTAGCAAGCTAGTCGACACATAAGCGGGGGGATATAGCGCCTAGATCGGTATATCCCTATCCAGATTCGATTGAGGTTGAATATCGGTCTAGGAGGTGATTTCGTGTAGCTATTGATTCTGGGGCGATAAGCTGGTTAAGTTCAAGACGCATAGCTATTTCGTGGTGAATAAACACGAATAGTGCTTTATCTAGATCTTGTTCAGATGCTCTATTAACTTTATGGATGAACGGGTATCGCTGAGCTTTATGAGGATCAAGTTTATCAGCCAAGAAAATCACTTTCGCGATTTGGCTCATTGTGGAATTAGCTACGGAGTGGTCCCGAATGGCATCTATAACCTCTGTCACTGCTAGGGCATGGCCTGAGGTGCGAATCCACTGTGCTGCCACAGACCCGTGTAGCAGCATGGGTAACTGCTTATGAAATTCGTCGATAGGAATACTGAATTTCTTGCATTCATCGAGTAGTACGTGTTCTGGGGTGATTCGAGCTAGGTCATGATATCTAGCAGCAAAAGTGACTTTATCAATGTCAAGCCCATGTATTGTGCTCAGTTTAATTGCAATTTCGACTACCCTATCGATATGTTGTCTAAGAGATAAGGGTAGATGATTGTACAGTTGCTCGATGTTCATTAGCAGAATCCCTTAGCCTATAGGTCCGAGAGCTTTCCCCCCGATCAGGTGCATGTGTAGATGGTCTACCTGTTGTCCTGAATCAGGCCCTTGGTTTATTGTCAGGCGATAGCCAGTCATGTCTATCTGCAATGTTTTGGCCAGATTACCAGCTATGGACACTAGCCGAGTAACTGTAGCTTCCGACCCGGGTTGTCCAATGCGGGTATCGTGATTTTTAGGAATAATCAAGGCATGTGCAGGTGCTACGGGAGAGATATCGTTAATCGCGAAGGCTAGGTTGTCGTTATGCAAGAATTCTGTGGCAGTTAAAGTTTCTTGCAGAGAGCAAAATATGCACTTGATATTGTTATCAAAATTAGACATTAGGTTCCTTTGAGACACACTGCGGACACCCTCTCATTAGCTTGTGTTCATGATATAGTAAGTGTGAAGTCTTGTGTACTCTGTGCACGATATGAGGTGTGGTTTTGCAAGACGCCATTAGTAGGGTAAACGAACTAATTCATAAGGTTGATCGGTTGGGGGTGTATCTTTGACGTATCCGATAAACGTGAACAAATAGTTGCCCTTGAGAACCAGGCTGCAAATCCACAGATGTGGGAAGATCCTATAGGGGCTCAAGACACGATGCGCCGGTTATCGCGAGTTAAGACTCAGGTTCAGGCGTGGGATTCGGTGCATTTGCAAGGAAGTGAATTGCATGAGCTACTGAATATGGCTATGGCAGAAGGGGAAAGAGACTTGCTGCCTGATTTACTTGAAGAAGTTGAATCCCTAACATCTTCAATCGCTGCGTTGGAAGTGCAATCTACTTTGTCTGGTGAAAACGACAACAGACCTGCTATTCTTGCTATTCATGCGGGCGCAGGGGGGACTGATGCCCAGGATTGGGCTGAGATGCTGCTTCGAATGTATGTCCGCTGGAGTGAGCGTCAGGGTTATAAAACGGACGTTATTGATTTATCTCCAGGGGACGAAGCAGGTGTAAAGAGAGTAGTGTTGAACTCTAAGGGTGAATACGCATATGGATTCCTAAAAGCGGAAAGAGGCGTACACCGGTTAGTTCGATTATCTCCTTTTTCAAGCACACCGACGCGACATACGTCTTTTGCTCTGGTTGAAGTATTGCCAGAAGCGGAGGATCAGGTTGATATAGTCATACGTCCTGAGGATGTGAATATCGAAACTTTTCATGCAAGTGGACATGGAGGGCAGAGCGTCCAAAAAAATGCGACTGCTGTACGAATTACTCATATTCAATCAGGCATTGTGACCACTTGTCAGAATGAACGATCTCAAGTTCAGAACAAGGATATGGCGTTGAAAATCCTTAGAGCTAGGCTATTTGATTTGGAGATGCGAAAGCGAAATGAAGAGCAAGAGCGTCTCAAGGGCGGGCACGTTGCTCCTGAGTTTGGTAATCAGATCCGGAGCTACGTTATGCACCCATATCAAATGGTAAAAGACCATCGAACTGACTTTGAAACATCTGCAGTCGATTCGGTTATGGATGGAGAGATAGACCCATTTATCGATGCATTTCTTGTATCAGATGCGGCAAAGGGATTAAGCTAGATTTGATGTCAGGTGACTTACGCTTTTGGCCTTTATTATAAGATTTCGATTATTTCCTTATAAACATAGACTCTCTCTCATAGCTTTGGGCATGCTGTGCGCTTTATTGATTACCTGCACGAGTCAGCAGGTGTCAAATGAGTCAATGGAAACTGTTGAGGGGATTGCGGAGTCATCTTCGCTCCAAGAGAACCCGAAAGGTGGATCAATCACTTTGTTGTGGGCTGATATCACCACATTGGATCCGCATTTAGTCCAAGATTCACGATCAGCTCAGATTGCCCTCGAGATTTTTAATGGACTTGTGACTTATGGGAACGATATGACCATCGTTCCCGAATTAGCTTCGAGGTGGGAGATAAGTGATGGGGGTACCAAGTATAGGTTCTTTCTTCGTGAGGGTATAACGTTTCATGACGGACGCCGACTTACAGCGCATGATGTAAAGGCGTCAATAGAACGTGCGACTGACCCTGCATTGCAATCTCCAACTGCTGCTACATATTTAGATGATATCGTGGGGGTTCGGGAGAAAATTCTTGGATACGATCTTAATGTCGTTGGTGTAGAGGTCGTAGGGGAACAAGAGATTACATTTGAGCTTGACGAACCAAAGCCATATTTTCTAGGGAAGATGACTAATCCAGTTGCAGCAGTAGTGGACACCACGAAAGGCGGGGGACACACTCCGTTGCGATCATTTAATGGAACCGGACCATTTATGCTAGATGATTGGGTGACACATAAGTCCATTCGTTTGATTCGTAACGATCACTATATCAATAACGGCCCTTTTATTGATGAGGTTGTGTATGTTTTTGATGGTGATGGAATGAGTATGTACGAAAATGATGAGATTGATATTCTGGAATTATCTGCTGGGCATGTAAAAGCAATGCGCGATGAAAACAATTCCTTAAAAGATGAAATGATTATTGGTCAGCCAGCTTTTCAAGTGGCATATATCGGGCTTAATGTTATGGATCCCCCGCTCGACAATTTGGATTTGAGGCGGGCACTATTTTATGCGATTGACAAGGAACAGATAGCTATCACGATCAAGAATGGCAGCGTCGTTCCCGCATACAGAATTCTTCCGCCTGGGTTCCCATCACATAGTGAGGATACTGTGGGGCTAAAGTATGATCTTGAACTAGCTGAAGAACTCGTTTCATCTTCTGGATACACGCAAGAAAGTGGTACCGTCCCCAGTTATGAATTAGTTATGACTCTGCCAGGTACTACTGGAATGTTGTCGGAAAGTTTCCGGTTTATAACCAATACATGGGAGAGAGAATTGGGGGTTAAGGTCAAGGTTCGACAGACTGAGTGGGAGGTATATTTGCAGGAGTTAAATGATAAATCACTGCAAATGTTTGGAGGGATTTCCTGGAATGCGGATTATATTGATCCGCATAATTTTCTTGATACACTTTTTCATTCAGAGAGTTCCATGAATCACAGCGCCTATGAAAGTACTACAGTGGATTCGGTACTAGAAAAAGCGAGAGTCGAGCAGGATCCTGAAATACGCTCAGCATTGTATCAACAGGCGGAGCGTATCATATTGCGAGACGTTCCTGTTATCCCTTTGTGGTTTCCATTGGACGGAGGATTTCTGGTTAAACCTAAGGTGCAAGGATATTTTGTTCCTCCGATACCAATGCAGATTTTGAAGCATGTTTGGGTACAACAATAAGCGGATTTTTTCTTCTCTTCCATAAAGACAGTAATGGCGGCGTTAACAGCAGGGCAACGTGTTCCGGCAAGAAGCTGATGTCATTGCTAGCACTTTGATTGCAGCTAGATACGCCCGACTTCATTTCATCCACTATTGGGCGCGGATTTGATGTGGGAGAAGCGGTGATATCTTTTTCAGGTGTTTCCGATAGAACGGTTTGTTGTTCTGAAGTTGGTAAGGTGGGAGCACCAATAATCTGCCGCCACTCGTTTTGGGCATCGATTAATTTTAGTGAATAGACCTCTTGGAAACTGTCTTTGAATGATTCCCCTTTGGATAACCCTTCCAAGAGCAACTGCATCTTAGTTGTACCATTGGAGGTTATGAGAAATTCTGTGAAACGGGATCCCATTGCATACATTAACCAAATTTCTTCAGGGGTATTAGGTCTATTGATGAAATAGTCCAAATTTGGAAGTGATGAGGTCTGAATTGCCTCTGAAATTGCTCGGTTGTAACTGGCCACATGGGTTGGATTTTGGAATTCTGCTATCCCTTCGTTAAACCAAAAAGGTACTATTGATTTTGAATCTTCGAGCTTGCTGTAAACCAGCATATGGATCGTTTCGTGACGAGTACTGGCTAGAACATCTTTGTCGCCAGCTATCAGCATAATGATTCCTGCGTCCGGATGTGCCTGGCCAAGGGTAATGAGTTCCTGTTGTACAGTCTTAGAACTAAAACGTATGGCAGGAAGCATAGCTTCCCATGATTCATATAGGACTATAGTGATTGGAGAATCTTGAGGCATACCGAATAAGTTTCCAACAGATTTACTTGTGCTTAGTGCTGTTTCCAATATGCTTATAGCAGTGTCATCGTCTTCACCATAAAAAACGATAGTCACATTATTTGATGTCCGTGACTGCCAAAGCCGATCACTATCGAGGTACATAAAGCTACTCTTGGGGGTTCTAACAGTTTTATTTCCTGTATAGACTATCTCAAAAAAATAAGTGACGGTACTCCCGGGAGGAATGTATCTGTGATTAGTATCGGTGCGGACAACATAGTCAATATCAACATTGGTTGATTCAGTTAGTGGCTCGCGATAATAGCGCTCAACTTCTTGTCCAGTTACATGAAATACTAGGGATATATCTTCTATAGGGATAGTAGATTGGTGTTTCAATGAGGCAGTGAAGTAGTTAGGAAAGTTACTGGTGATTGAAGTTTGCGGTGTATTACCCTCGGCATAGGCTGGCTGAGGGGTGGCGTGCATGATTATGCATGCCACTATGCTTATAGTCAGTATGACAGGATGAATATTCATAACTTCACTACTTTCAGGAGTAGATAATTGTCTGTTCGCGGAAGCACGCTCCTTACCATGCGGTGCTAGCTCATATTCTAGCATTCCTCTACTTATAGATTCTTTGATTATTGGGGGTTTGAGTGACATTGACACTGTGCCACTCTGTGCATATCATTCTGCTTGTCTTTGATGAGATTCTGTGAAGAGAGGGTGCAATATGACTACTACAGTAGGTTATGAATACCTGACAATAGAGCGTAAAGGATACATTGCAACAATCACTTTGAATCGCCCGGATAGGATGAATGCATTGAATAAAGAGTTGACTCGCGAGTTTCATGAAGTGCTAGATGAGGTGGATCTGGAATTTCCTGATATTAGAGTAGTCATAATAACCGGTGCTGGTAGGGGATTTTGTGCTGGTGCTGATGTTCTGGGACAGGCACAAACACTTCAGCAGAATGAAGAAAAACCTGCATCCCCTCCTGCGCCTAGTGACCCGGTGAGTCTAGGGAAAGTTCCCTACACTAATATTCCTACGTTAGCAGAACATATTCGAAAGATTGCTCAACCTGTTATCGCTGCGGTAAACGGAGTTGCAGTTGGAGCTGGAATTTCTATCTCACTGGCATCTGATATAAGGATCGCCTCTGAAGCAGCACGGTTTTCCGAAATATTTGTAAAACGATCACTGGTACCGGATACTGGCTCTGCCTATACACTTTCTAGTGCAGTGGGGCGTGGTATTGCTATGGAGATGGCATTAACGGGTCGGATTTATGATGCATCCTGGGCTTTGGAAAAGCACTTGGTAAACAAGGTAGTTTCTGCAGAAGACCTGATGACCGAGGCCGAGACAGTAGCTGAGGAGATTGCCAACAACCCACCATTATGCGTCCGAGAGATAAAACAGTTGATGTATTCTTTCGATCCATCTATGGAGCAGATTCTGACACACGAGCACATGGCAAACGGCCCTTCATTTGGATCTCAGGATCGCAAAGAATCAGTGATGTCATTCGTTGAGAAAAGGGATCCGGTGTTCCTAGGTCGTTAGTTTGGCCGTACGAGAGCAGTAATGTAATCGATGATGGTTTGTGTTGGAGTGCCAGGGCCAAATATCTCCGCAATGCCGGCAGACTTCAGTTCCGCGACATCTGGTTGGGGTATTATGCCTCCTGCTATCACTGGAACCGTTGTAAGTCCGCGGGTGTGCAGTGCGGTCATCACTGCGGGTAGTAATTCCAGATGTGCCCCTGAAAGGATGCTGAGGCCTATCGCGTCGACATCCTCTTGATCTGCGGCAGCTGCGATCATCTCAGGGGTTTGTCTGATACCGGTATATATAACTTCCATCCCAGCATCGCGTAAGGATCTGGCAATTATTTTAGCTCCTCGGTCATGACCATCAAGCCCGGGTTTTGCCACGAGAATGCGTATAGGTGCTTTAGTATCAAACATCGTCTTTTCTACTTCTCCTATCCAACTAAGGTACCCTGATGTTCAGGGCATACAAGCAGTCAGTGATTAGACTTATTAACTTAACTCCATGGTTCGGAAAGTTCTATGAGGACTCCGCCAGATGATTTCGGATGAATAAACCCGATCATGCCTGATAGTCCTGGTCGGGATTCTTGGTCTATCATCGTTAGTCCTGCTTCGTCTAATCGTTTTAGCTGCCCGTTGACGTCTTGGACCTCAAAAGAGATATGGTGAATACCCTCGCCACGCCGCTCAATAAATCTTGCCACTCCACTTGTGGCAGTAGTGGGCTCGATTAATTCTAAGTTTGAATGTCCTATGGAGAGCAGAACCGCACGGACCTCCTGGTCTTCGATTATTTCTACAGGTCCAGATATTGCTCCGAAGGTGGTCTCATAGAATTTAATTGAGGCGTCCAAATCTTTAACTGCTATCGCCGTGTGGTGAATGTTTCTTGTTTCGCATATTGATTTAGAATCCATGGAATCTCTCCCTTGTATTGTGATCGGTGGTTCTAGAAAAACGAATATTGTTGCTGCTCGCCAAAGACGTCGCGCAATACATCACACATTTCTCCGAGAGATGCATATGCTTCAGCACATGCGATGAGTGCTGGAACGGTATTGCTGGTGCCTGAAGCCACCTCGTGAAGCTGGCGTAAAGTCGCAAGTACCTGTGTGTTATCACGCCCAATTTTTATGCGTTCAAGTTTTGCAATTTGTGTTGCTTGCTCTTCAGCGTGAATTTTTAATAGATTCCCTATTTGGGCACTATCAGATTGAAATTGATTGACCCCGACAACAATACGGTCTCCTGTTTCGACTGCCTTTTGATGAAGCCACGCACTTTCATTGATCGCTTGAACTTGTAGTCCATTCTCAAGTCCTTGTAAGGCTCCTCCAGCAGACAGTATCGTTTCTATTAGTCCTTCAGCAGCTCGCTCGATTTCATCTGTGAGAGACTCAACATAGTATGAACCGGCGAGCGGATCGACGGTATCTGCTACCCCACTTTCGTGAGCCAATATTTGCTGGGTGCGCAGAGAGAGCAAGACCGATTCCTCCGAAGGCAAAGCTAATGCTTCATCTTTAGAATTCACATGGAGAGATTGAGTACCACCTAGAATTCCTGCAAGAGCCTGAATGGTTGTGCGAACCACGTTATTGTCAGGCTGCTGAGCTGTTAATGTAACTCCTGCGGTTTGGGTATGAAAACGTAGCATCATCGATCTGGGATTCTCTGCATTGAATCTGTCTTTCATTATTCTTGCCCAAATTCTTCGAGCAGCTCTGTATTTGGCCACTTCTTCAAATAGGTTATTGTGGGCCACGAAGAAGAAGGATAGTCGAGGAGCGAATGAATCTATGGTGAGACCCGTATCCAATGCAGCTTCTATATATGCAATGGCATTTGTAAATGTGAATGCTAACTCTTGCACGGCGTTGGCACCAGCTTCTCGCATGTGATAGCCACTGATGCTAATAGTGTTCCATTGAGGGACATGTTCACTACAGTATTCAAATACGTCTGTTATGAGGCGAAGAGAGGGAGTGGGGGGGTAAATATAGGTACCTCTGGCGATATATTCTTTCAGGATGTCATTCTGTAGAGTACCCCCGACTGACTGGAAAGGTATATCTTGTTTTTTTGCTACAGAGAGATACATAGCAAGAAGTATAGAGGCAGTGGCATTTATGGTCATGGAAGTCGTGACCTTATCTAAGGGGATTTTGTCGAATAGGGTTTCCATATCATCTAAGGTATCTATAGGCACCCCAA
>Ga0310344_10001148_pt1 | contig 20506 bp, 20 predicted proteins | sample HC15DNA20200_MG_FD_203801 | JGI IMG/M metagenome (GOLD analysis project Ga0310344, IMG submission 203801) | Marine microbial communities from station ALOHA, North Pacific Subtropical Gyre - HC15-DNA-20-200_MG | ecosystem: Environmental > Aquatic > Marine > Oceanic | place: Pacific Ocean: North... | reverse complement strand
GCCAGCTAAGTGGAAAAAATATTTTAATCTTATTAATTCAGAAAAAGATGCAAGTAGAACAAGGGCTATTGAGATTTTCCCATATTTTTCAGCAAATTTGTCAAAAAAGAAAGACATCAATAAAGCAGATGCTATTCTAATAGCTAGTTTTTTCTTTGAAACTTATAAAAAAGAAGATTAATTAATTAAAAATATTAGTCAAAATCATGACACATTTAAGTGTGAAGAGTAAGCATGGAAGCAGACATAGCAACTAAAGCAGTTGAATTAGGTACAAATACTGATTTTTCATTATTTAGTTTATTTTTTAGAGCAGATATAATTGTAAAGTCTGTGATGATAATATTAATTCTTTGTTCAGTTTACTCTTGGGCTGTAATTATTGAGAAATTTCGTTTATTTAAAAAAATTGCCAAATCATCCGCAGAATTTGAGGAAAAATTTTGGAATTCTAAATCTGCGGAGACTTTTTATAATAGTTTACCTAGTAAACTTGAGGATCCAATGTCACTTGTATTTAAAGATGCTATGGAAGGATTGTTAAAAAAAAAATCAAGAACCAATATAAGTGAGAGGATGAATGCTTTTCTTGAGGCTGGAATTGAAAAACAAATGACAAAAATTGAAAAAGGTTTTACTTTTTTAGCATCAGTAGGTTCAACGGCTCCTTTTATTGGATTATTTGGAACAGTTTGGGGAATTATGAATTCTTTTCAGTCTATAGCGATCTCAAGAAATACAAGTCTTGCGATCGTTGCACCAGGAATTGCAGAGGCTTTATTTGCAACTGCACTTGGTCTGCTAGCTGCTATTCCAGCGGTGGTGGCTTACAACAAATTTAATAATGAAGCTAAGAAATATTCAGAGAAATTAGAAAATTTTTCTAAAAGATTTCTAACAATTATCTAAATGGCATTTAAATTTAATCGCTCTTCTAAAGAACCAATGAGTGAAATTAATGTTACCCCCTTTGTAGATGTAATGTTAGTTTTGTTAATTATTTTTATGGTAACAGCGCCTTTATTAACAGTTGGAGTTCAGGTTGATTTACCTGAAAGTTCAGCCGACTCTCTTCCGGAAGAAACTGAACCTTTAACACTATCAATTAATGCAAAAGGCGAAATTTTTATTCAAGAAGCAAAAGTTGAGTATGATAATATTATAGCGAAGGTTTTAGCGGTATCAAAAAATAGAACTGATACCAGGATATATGTAAGAGGGGACAAGACAATTAATTATGGAAGGGTTTTAGAAATAATGGGATTATTATCTGGTTCTGGCTTCACTAAAGTAGCGTTAATTTCAGAGCCCTACAAACAAAGGTAATTTAAGTGAATAGAAGTATTTTTATTTCTTCTGTTTTACATATTTTGCTCATTTTCATTACAGCCATGAGTCTACCTTTTTTAGCTAAAAAGGCTGTGGATATACCACCGATAGTATCGGTTGAATTAATCCAAATTGCTGAAAAAACAAATATTCCTTTTGCACCCAAAGCAAAAAAAATTATTGAAAAAGTAAAAGAAAAAGAGAAAAAACTTGTTTCAGAACAAGCTCCACCAAAAAAAGTGGAAAAAACAAAAACAAAAACTGTTTTGTCTACCGATCAAAATAGCAAAAAAATTAAAAACCAAACACCTGAGGCGATTCCTCTTCCTGAAAAAATAGTAAAAAAGGTTGAAACAAAAGAGGAAAAAAAACAAAATCCTGAAAAGGTAGACAATGAGGTAAAGCAAGTATCAGAATTTGAAAAAAAAGATTTATTTGATCCTAATAATATTGCTGCATTGATTGACAAGTCAAAAGAAGAAAGCGCAGAGGTTTTAAAGACTAATGACGACATCACCCAAGATCAAGATAGAAATGTAGAAAATACTGGTCTAACATTAAGTGAAGAGGATGCTCTAAAGGCACAAATATTTGGATGTTGGAGTATTCCATTGGGATTACCATATAATGAAAATTTATTAGTAAGGATTAAGTTGAAATTAAAACCAGATGGAACTGTGTCAAAAACAGAGATTTTAGATCATGCTAGAATGAATAAACCTGGGCAAGCATTTTACAAGGTATTAGCAGAAAGTGCACTCAGGGCAGTTAAATTGTGTCAACCATTAAGAGTTCCTAGCACAGGCTATGAAAGATGGAAAGAATTACAATTAAATTTTGATGCAAGAGAGATGTTAGAGGGTTAATATAGAAAAAAATGTTAAAAAAAATTATAAGTATATTTTTATTTTTAATTCCTTTAAATGCTCTTGCATTAATTGAAGTAGATATTACGAGAGGAAATTTAGACCCTCTTCCAGTTGCAGTCTCACCCTTATCAATTGATGAAACTTCTAGAAAAAATTTTGAAAAAATACTTAATAAAGAGAACATAGGTTCTGAAATAGCCAATATTGTTGAAAATAATTTGAGAACCTCAGGATTATTTAATCCTTTGGACAAAAAAGCTTTTCTCCAGGCTCCGGATATAGCTAACTTAAAACCAAGATTTGAAGATTGGAACTTGATAAAAGCTCAAGCACTAATCACTGGAAAGGTAAATTATATTAATGATAAGTTGAGAGTTGAATTTAGATTATGGGATGTCTTGGCTGCTAAGGAAATGATGGCTTTAGCTTTTACTACAGTTCCAAATAATTGGAGAAGAGTTGGACATATAATATCTGATAAAGTTTACGAAAGGTTAACTGGGGAAAAAGGTTATTTTGATACTAGGATAATTTATGTTTCAGAGGAAGGGCCTAAAACTCAGAGAATAAAAAAATTAGCAATTATGGATCAAGATGGTGCAAATAATAAATTTTTAACTTTAGGAAATGAATTAGTATTAACACCAAGATTTAATCCTACTAGTCAAATGGTAACTTACCTGTCTTATTTTAAAAATATGCCAAGAGTTTATCTTTTAGATATTGAGACAGGCACTCAGGAAGTTGTGGGAGATTTTCCAGGTATGACTTTTGCACCAAGATTTTCTCCTGATGGTAAAAAAATTATTATGAGTTTTGCCAAAGATGGTAAGTCTGATATTTATACTATGGACTTGGAAAATAGGATAGTAGAAAAAATTACAAATCACCCATCAATTGATACCTCTCCATCATATTCTCCCGATGGTAAATATATAACATTTAATTCTGATAGAAGTGGATATCAACAAATTTATGTAATGAAAAATGATGGTACAGATGTAAAAAGAATTTCTTTTGGAAACGGTTTATATGGAACACCTGTTTGGTCTCCTCGTGGAGATTTAATTGCATTCACTAAATTACATAAAGGAAAATTTTATATTGGGGTAATGAGAACTGATGGTAGTGGGGAAAGGCTATTGACAGAAAATTATTATCAAGAAGCCCCATCGTGGTCACCTAATGGAAGGGTATTAATTTTTTATAGAGAGACAAAAACTAACGCAAAAGGTGAAGGGTTTTCAGCAAAATTATGGTCGATTGATTTAACAGGTTACAATGAACGTCAAATAAAGACACCAACTGATGCCTCAGACCCATCATGGTCATCATTATTAAGTAATTAAACGATTAATTATTCTAAATTTCTTGATTTTTAGACTTGAAACCTCTATTTAGTTGTGAAAAAGTTAAGAAATTGAAATTAGCAGCAAGGAGCAATTTAATGAGATTAAGCAAAATTTTAAAAAACACACTTTTAGTTCTAACAACATGTCTTTTGATATCGGCTTGTGCAACTAAACAACAAGAGGTATCTACAGAGATCAAAGGTCAAATGCAAGGTGATGTTTATACGGGAACAGATACAGTTAAATATTTAGCTGATGGTGTTCCAGATAGAGTATTCTTTGCAACAAACGAGTCAATCTTAACTACAGCTTCTAGAGAAACTTTAAGATCTCAAGCTGCGTGGTTAAGACAAAATGCTAGCATAAGTGTTGTACTTGAGGGCCATGCAGATGAAAGAGGAACAAGAGAGTACAATTTAGCACTTGGTGAAAGAAGAGCTAATGCGGCTAAAGACTATCTAATGACTTATGGAATATCATCGGACAGAATTACTGTGCTAAGTTATGGAAAAGAGAGACCAGTAGATTCTGGTTCAAACCCTTTAGCTTGGTCAAAAAATAGAAGATCAGTAACTGTTAAAGCAAATTAATTTTCTTAAAATTAAGACCCTAAAATCATTTTTAGATTTAGGGTCTTTTTTTTGCCATTTTTATAACGATAAATCATTTAACTAATGAGACATTTATTTAAATTTATATTTTTAAAAATATTAATTTTGTTTAATTTATTTTTTATTAATTTTTCTTATGCAGATAATCATAATATTTATGAAACTTTAGAAATCATAAAAAATGATCTTAAAACACTTGAAAGGGCAGTTTATTCAGGCTCAATTGAATTAAAAACAACAGATAATAATTCCGGTCTAGATTTAGAACCAAATTCAGAAGATGTGCTTACTAGACACTTATTAAAATTATCTGAAGTTGAGGATCAGTTTAGACAACTTACAAATAAGTTTGAGGAAATAAATTTTAAATTAGACAAGTTATCAAATAGATTATCAAAAATTCAAGCAGATAATCAAATTAGGTTTGAAGATATTGAAAATGCAGTTAGTTCAGGTGGGGTGATTAATGCAGACAAACAAATAAGTGCAAAACCGAAAACTGATGAAAAACAAATTTTACCCGGAAGTTCTCAACCTCAAGATTTAGGAACAATTTCATATAAAGATACAGAAACAAATGAAACTTCACAACAAATACAATCTGTTGAGACTACCGCGACAATTGTAACAGAAACTTTCCAATCAGAGGATAAAATACTTCCTCAAGATTTAAGTCCAAAAGAGCAATATGAGTTCGCAACAAGTTTTTTAAAAGTAGGAGATTACAGTACTGCAGAAAGAGCTTTTAGAGAATTTGTTCTTTCAAATCCAGATCACGAACTAGCGGGAAATGCACAATATTGGTATGCCGAAACATTTAGAATAAGACAATTATACACTGATGCAGCATCAGCTTATTTAGAAGGTTATCAGAAATATCCCAAAGGAAAAAAGGCACCAATCAATTTATTGAGACTTGGAGTATCAATGGTTCAGATTGGAGAGAAAGATCAAGGATGTAAAATGATAAATGGTGTTGAATTACAATACCCTAATGCAAATCTGTCAGTAATACAAAAAGCAAAATATGAGTCCAAAAAATTTGAATGTATCAAGCAAGACTCATAAGTTTTTATTAAATAAATTAAAAGATAAACAAATTTATAAAATTTATAATAAATTTGAAAAAAATCTTAATTTAAATGAAGATTTTATAGTTGCTGTGTCTGGGGGTTCAGATAGTCTTGCTTTGTCGTTTTTAACTAAAATTTATTCAATTAAAAAATCTCTTAATGCAAAATATTTTATTGTTGATCACAGATTGAGAAAAAATTCTTCAATTGAAGTAAGATTGGTAGAATCACTTTTTAAAAAATTATCTACTAAACTTGGAGTTTTAAACTGGACTGGAAAAAAGCCAAATAGCAATATTCAGTCTATAGCCAGAAACAAAAGATATAAACTTTTAATGGGTCAGGCAAAAAAATTAAAAATAAAAAATATTTTATTAGGTCATCATAAAGATGATTTAATAGAAAATTTTTTTATTAGAATTTTAAGAGGAAGTGGTTTAAATGGTATGGTATCTTTTGATCAGAAATCAAGTTATAAAAATATTAATTTAATTAGACCTTTATTAAAATTTTCAAAAAAAGATTTAGAATATATTTCTAAAAAAGTTTTTAAAATTTATGTTGAAGATCCATCTAACAAAAATGATAAATTTAAACGAATAAAAGTAAGAAATTTAATTAGAACTTTAAAATCGGAAGGTTTAGATGAAGACAAGTTTGATTTAACAATAAATAATTTAAAATTTGCAAACGAATCTATTAATTTTTTTGTAGAAAAAAATTTGAATGACAACTCAATTAAAATTAATAAAAACAAATCTATTATTTTAAGTATAAAACTTTTTTATCAACCAGAGGAAATAGTTTTTAGGTCTTTTACAAAAATTATTAAATTTGTTGGTAAAAAATTTTATCCAGTTAGAGGAAAAAAAATTGATAAAATAATTGATCAAATTAAAGAAAATACCTTTTTTAAAACTACATTAGGAAATTGTGTAATAAATAAAGTAAATAATACTATTATAGTATCAAAAGAGCATTAAAGTTGATGAAATATTTGATATTTTGTCACTTGTTAATTTAATAATAATTCTTATTTTAGTGGTATGAATTTAAAAAATCTTGCTATGTGGGGTATAATAGTTTTCCTCACTATAGGACTTTATAACATGTTTAAGAATCCACAGTCTAATATTGGAGGTGGAAATCAAATTATTTTTTCTGAATTTTTAACGTCAGTAGAAAATGGTGAAGTTTTAAAAGTCGAAATTCAAGGAAATAATATCAAAGGAGTTTATTCAAATGGAAATACTTTTTCAACTTACTCACCTAATGATCCAAATTTAATTGAAAAATTATCAGATAAAGGAGTTAGTATTTCAGCTGCACCATTAGAGGAAAAAATGCCATCTTTATTTGGAGTTTTACTTTCATGGTTTCCAATGTTGTTACTAATTGCTGTGTGGATTTTTTTTATGAGACAAATGCAAGGTGGCAAAGGTGGAGCCATGGGATTTGGAAAATCAAAAGCAAAAATGATGAATGAACTTAAAGGCAAAGTTACGTTTAATGATGTTGCTGGTATTGAAGAAGCAAAAGAAGAAGTTGAAGAGATTGTAGAATTTTTAAAAGACCCAAAAAAATTTAGCAGATTGGGTGGAAAAATACCAAGGGGCGCTTTATTAGTTGGTCCTCCCGGTACTGGTAAAACATTATTAGCTAGAGCAATAGCTGGAGAAGCGGGTGTCCCGTTTTTTACTATTTCAGGATCAGATTTTGTCGAGATGTTTGTAGGAGTTGGCGCTTCAAGAGTTAGAGATATGTTTGAACAAGGAAAGAAGAATTCTCCATGCATAATTTTTATTGATGAGATTGATGCGGTAGGTAGAAGTCGTGGAGCTGGTTTAGGTGGGGGTAATGATGAAAGAGAGCAAACTTTAAACCAATTGTTGGTTGAAATGGATGGTTTTGAAACTAATGAAGGAGTGATTATTATTGCAGCAACAAACAGACCTGATGTTCTTGACCCTGCTTTATTAAGACCTGGAAGGTTTGATAGGCAAGTAGTAGTTTCAAATCCAGACATAATTGGAAGAGAAAAAATCTTAAAGGTTCACGTGAAAAAAATAAAAATGGCACCAGATGTTAATTTAAGAACTATTGCTAGAGGTACACCAGGTTTTTCAGGAGCCGATCTTGCAAATATTGTTAACGAGGCAGCATTGTTGGCGGCTAGAAAAAATAAAAGAATTGTCACTTTGTTAGAGTTTGAAGAGGCAAAAGACAAAGTAATGATGGGTGCAGAAAGACGATCAATGGTTATGACCGAGGAAGAGAAGAAGTTGACAGCTTATCATGAGGGTGGTCATGCTTTAGTATCATTTAACATGCCAAGTTATGATCCAATTCATAAAGCTACAATTATACCGCGAGGAAGAGCTTTAGGAATGGTTATGAACTTGCCAGAAAGGGATCAGCATGGCTATTCAATAAAATATCTTAAAGCGAGACTTGCTGTTTGTTTTGGAGGTAGAGTAGCTGAAGAAATAATTTTTGGAAAAGACAATATATCAACTGGAGCGGGCGGTGGAAGTGGTTCAGATATTAACCAAGCTACTCAACTCGCGAGAGCGATGGTAACAAAATATGGAATGAGTGAAGAGATGGGACCAGTAGAGTATGGGGAAAATCAAGAGGAGGTATTTTTAGGAAGATCTGTGACTCAAACGCAATCTGTTTCCGAAGAAGTTGCTAAAAAAATCGATAAAGAAATTAGAAAGCTAGTAGATGAAGGGTACAACCAAGCTAAGAAAATTCTAACTGAGAAAATTGACGATTTACATAAAATTGCGAAAGCTCTTATAACTTACGAAACTTTGACCGGTGAAGAAATTGAAAATATTATTAATAAAAATTTATATCCAAAAGATAAGATGTTAGAGAATCCAGAAACAAAAGATGATCAAGACTCAGCGTTAGGCGCAATGGGTTTAAAACCAAAAATAGTTCACTAAATAATAATGACCAGATATTACACAAGAGCGTGTAATTTCTATTTTGGAAAGCAATCACAGTATTTAGTTAGTAAAAAAAAGTCGATACCGTTACATCAGATTAAAGAAATTTCATTTGATCATATTGAAATAATTTCGCGTAGATCAAAAAAAAAAATTTCAATAAATCAAATAAAAAGGCTACCAAAGAAATTAAGAGAAAAAATTAATTTAGATATTAAAAAAATTAAATCTAAAAAAAAAAATTTTTCTAATTTAAAATTTAAAAAAATACCAAATATTTTAGGAGTATTAAATCTAACACCAGACAGTTTTTCAGACGGAGGAAAATATAACTCAAAGATAAAAAGTGTTAATCATGCAATGAATTTAATAAACAATGGTGCAGATTTAATAGATGTTGGTGGAGAATCAACAAGACCAGGCTCTAAAGCAATACACAAAAAAATAGAATGGAGGAGAATAGAGAGCACAATAAAATTTTTGGCTAAAAAAATTCCATTATCATTAGATACAAGAAAATCAGAAATCATGCGTAAAGGCATTGAATTAGGCGTAAAATTAATAAATGATGTTTCGGGATTAAGTTATGACTCCAAAACTATTAGTGTTTTAAAAAAATATAAAATTCCTTTTGTAATTCAACATTCCAGAGGTATTCCAGAAAATATGCAAAAAAATCCAAAATATAAGAATGAGTTATTAGATATATATGACTTTTTTGAAAATAAAATTGAATTAATAAGATCAAAAGGAATAAAGCACAATAATATAATTTTAGATCCTGGAATTGGTTTTGGAAAAAATTTGAAACATAATATGAGTCTCATTAGATATATTTCTATTTTTCATTCTCTTGGATTCCCTATACTTGTTGGAAATTCGAGAAAAAAATTTATAAAAGAAATATCTAGAAAAAATGATAGTAATTATCGAATAGGTGGTACAATGTCATCTTCAATATATTTAATGATGCAAGGAGTTCAAATTTTGAGAATTCATGATGTAAATGAAGTAGTTCAGGGAATAAAAGTTTTCAAAAAAATAATTAACAATAAATGATTAAAAAATATTTTGGAACAGACGGAATAAGAGGAGCTGTAAACAGTAAGAATATTAACGGAGATATGTTTTTTAAATTTGGACTTGCAAGTGGAACTTATTTTAAATCTCAAAAAAAAAGAAAACAAACAGCAATAATTGCAAAAGACACAAGATTATCTGGCTATACTCTTGAGCCAGCATTGGTATCAGGTTTAGCATCAGCAGGTATGCATGTTTATACTTTAGGACCTCTACCAACTAATGGACTTGCTATGTTAACTAAAGTAATGAGGGCAAACATGGGCATAATGATTACTGCTTCTCACAATCCTTATAATGATAATGGTTTAAAATTATTTGGTCCTGATGGAATGAAATTATCAGATAAAATTGAAAAAAAAATCGAAAGCCTTATTGATAAAAAAATTTCAAAAAATCTTTTAAAACCTGAAAAGTTGGGAAGAGTAAAAAGACTAGAAACAGGAACTAAAAATTATATTAAAATATTAAAAAAAAATTTTACTAAAGAATTCAATTTAAGAGGGTTAAGAATAGTCATAGATTGCGCAAATGGTGCCGGTTATAGAGCTGGGCCAGAATTATTAAAATCACTAGGTGCAAAAGTAATAGCAATTGGCGTAAGTCCCAATGGCTTAAATATAAACAAAAATTGTGGCTCAACTTTTCCAAATAAAATTAGATACGCCGTAAGAAAACATAAAGCACACATAGGCATTTCTTTAGATGGAGATGCCGATAGAATTATTATGTGTGATGAAAAAAGTAATATTATTGATGGAGATCAAATTATAGCTGCTTTAGCCACAAGATGGAAAATTAAAAAAATGTTAAAAGGGGGAGTTGTTGGAACCTTGATGTCAAATTATGGGCTAGAAAAATATTTTAAATCAGAAGGAATAAAATTCTTAAGGGCAAATGTTGGTGATAGGTATGTTAAAGAAAAAATGAAAAAATATAAATTTAATTTAGGTGGTGAACAATCAGGTCATATCATTTTAGGTAAATTTGCAACCACAGGAGACGGTTTGCTAGTAGCATTAGAAGCCTTATTCGCTTTGAGGAAAGGAAAAAAAGCAAGTGAATTTTTTGAAAAATTCAAGAAAACACCTCAGCTTTTAGAAAATATCGTTGTGAAGGATAAAAATATTATTAAGAGACCAGAGATAAAAAAAACCATAAAAATTGCAGAAAAATTAATTAAAGGTAAGGGAAGAATTTTGGTAAGAAAATCAGGAACGGAGTCTAAAATAAGAGTGATGGGGGAAAGTGAAAATAAAACACTTCTATTTAAATGTGTAAATATCATAACAAAAAAAATTAAATAAATTGAATTTAAATTCGAAAATTTTAATTATCGCAGGATCCGATTCATCTGGTGGGGCGGGTATTCAAGCTGATATAAAAACTGTAACTGCTCTAGGTTCTTATGCAATGACAGCAATAACTGCAGTTACTTCACAAAATACTACAGGTGTAAAATCAATTGTTGGTATTAATCCAAAAGAAATTTTTAATCAAATTGTATTCAGTTGTAAAGATATAAACCCTGATGCGATTAAAATTGGTATGCTACATTCTTCAGAGGTTATTAAAATGGTAATAAGGGCTTTGGATGTAATTAAAGTTAAAAAAATTGTTTTAGATCCAGTTATGGTTGCTAAAGGTGGAGCTAAATTGATAAATACTAAAGCAATTCAATTTCTTAAATTAAAACTAATTAAAAAAGTATCACTTATAACTCCTAATATCCCAGAAGCAGAAATTTTGACTAAAACAAAAATTATAACAAAAGAGGATATGATTTACGCTGCTAATAAACTGACAGGATTAGGAGCTAAAAACGTACTCATTAAAGGTGGCCATTTAAAACATAAAAATGTAATAGATATTTTTGTAAACAAAAAGGATATAAAAATCTTTGAAAGTAAGCGTTACAAAACAAAGAATACTCATGGCACTGGTTGTACTTTATCTAGTGCGGCCACAACTTTTATATCATGTGGAAAAACAGTAAAGAAATCTTGTGAGCTAGGAATTAAGTATGTAAATTCAGCAATTAAATCAAACCCGAAATATGGAAAAGGTAATGGCCCAATTAACCATCTCAATTCCTTAAAAGTAAACAGAAAATTCAAATAATGAAAAATATAGTTGTTGTTGGATCTCAATGGGGTGACGAAGGTAAAGGAAAAATCGTTGATTGGTTATCTGAACAGGCCGATGTAGTAATAAGATTTCAAGGAGGTCACAATGCTGGCCATACTTTAGTGATTGATGGTGTCATATATAAATTAAGATTACTTCCATCTGGAATAGTAAGAAAAGGTAAAATATCAATAATTGGTAATGGTGTTGTAGTTGATCCATGGGCTTTATTGGAAGAAATAGAGGAAATTAAATCCAAAGGTGTAGCAGTAAACACAAATAATTTTATTATTTCAGAGTCTGCAAATTTAATTTTGCCTTTTCATAGAGAAATGGACGAGATTAGAGAAGATGCGGCAGGAAAAAGCAAAATAGGAACCACTAGACGCGGAATTGGACCTGCATATGAAGATAAAGTTGGAAGAAGATCTATAAGAGTTATGGACTTAAGATCTGAAAAAAATTTAGATCAAAGACTTGACTCTGTGTTATTTCATCATAATGCAATTAGAAAAGGTCTTGGAAAAAAAATTTTTGAAAAAGATAAGCTTAAATCAGACTTGCTTAAAATAGCGCCTAAAATATTAGAATTCTCTCAGCCAGTTTGGTTAAAAATTGATCAATTTAAAAAACAGAAAAAGAAAATTTTATTTGAAGGTGCCCAAGGTATTTTGCTTGATGTTGATCATGGTACTTACCCTTTTGTAACTTCATCTAATACTGTTGCTTCAAGTGCAGCTACAGGTACTGGCTGTGGTCCTAATTCAATAAATTATGTTCTTGGCATCACAAAAGCTTATACAACAAGAGTTGGAGAAGGTCCTTTTCCTACAGAACTAAAAGATGATATTGGTGAACTCTTAGGTTCACGTGGAAAAGAATTTGGGACTGTTACTAGTAGAAAAAGAAGATGTGGATGGTTCGATGGTGTTTTGGTGAGACAAACTATTAAAGTTTCAGGTATTGATGGTATTGCTTTAACAAAATTAGATGTATTGGATGAGTTAGATGAAATTAAAATGTGTGTTGCTTATAAACTTGATGGTGAAAAATTAGATTATTTACCTGCAACAGTAGAAGATCAAATAAAAATACAACCAATTTACAAAACTTTTCCAGGCTGGAAAGTTTCTACTAGTGGCATCAAAAATATGGACTCTTTACCTGAAAATGCAAAAAAATATATTTTTGCAGTAGAAGATTTTATCGGTGCAAAAGTATCAAGTATATCAACTAGCCCAGAAAGGGATGACACTATTTTAGTTGAAAATCCTTTTGATGTTTAGTTTGAAGGTAATAGATTTTTTGATTTAGCCAAAAGAAGCATGTGTTTTTGAAGTTTTTCAAATGCTTTATTTTCTATTTGTCTAACTCTTTCTCTGCTAATTTTATATTTTTTACTTAAATCCTCAAGTGTGATTGGATCATCATTTAATCTCCTTGAGTATAAAATTTCTCTTTCTCTATCATTAAGAACTTGAATAGAATCTTTTAATAAATCTTTTCTTTGTTCCATCTCTTCATGATGAGCAAATTTTAAATCATGATCAAGTTCTTTATCTACTAGCCAATCCTGCCATTCATCACCATTTTCACCAACTTGAGCGTTCAAAGAGAACTCTTTACCAGACAGCCTTCTATTCATTGAAACTACCTCTTCTTTACTCACATCAAGCTTATTAGCAATATGATCAACATGTTCATCTCTTAAATCTCCTTCTGTTTCAGGAGAAATTTGGTTTTTGATTTTCTTTAAATTAAAAAATAATTTTTTTTGAGCAGTCGTAGTTCCAATTTTGACTAAACTCCACGATCTTAAAATGTATTCTTGAATAGAAGCTCTAATCCACCACATTGCATAAGTTGCTAATCTAAAACCTTTTTCTGGTTCAAATTTTTTAACAGCTTGCATTAGGCCAACATTTCCTTCGGAAATCATTTCATTGATAGGCAGACCATATCCTTTGTAACCCATGGCTATCTTTGCAACTAATCTTAAGTGACTTGTAACTAATTTTTCTGCGGCTTTAATGTTTCCGGTTGTTCTCCAATTTTTTGCTAGCATATATTCTTCCTCAGCTGCTAACATTGGAAATTTTTTTATCTGTTCTAAGTATGAAGATAGACCACCTTCATTGGATAGGGTTGGTAGATTATTACTCATTGTTGTGCTCATAGCAGTGTTTATTTAATTAATTATAACTAATTTTCAATAATTTATTCTTCAGTATTTCTAAGCATTTTTAAAATATTATTTAGTTCTTGCGGCAAAATTGAGGAAAAAATCATCTTCTTTTTAGTATGTGGGTGAACAAAACCTAAGGTTTTAGCATGTAGAAATTGTCTATTTAATTTATTGATTGAATTTTGGATATCTAAATTAACATTTTTTAATTTTTTATATTTTTTTTTATATTTATCATCTCCAACTAGACTGTTACCTTTATAATTCATGTGAACTCTAATTTGATGTGTTCTTCCAGTTTCTAATTTACATTCAACTAAACTTAAAGTTGGTATTTTTTCATTTTCAAAAATTTCAATTGTTTTATAATTAGTTATTGATTTTTTACCTTTGGAGTTGCTAACTTCCATAAGTTGTCTATTTTTTGAACTACGAGCAATAAATGTTTCAATCCTTCCAAAAGATGGTCTAAGTTTTCCCCATATCAAAAGTAGATACTTTCTTATAATTGTATGATCGCCAAATTGTTTTGATAAATTTTCATGAGTTTTATTGTTTTTTGCAATTACAACTAAACCAGATGTATTTTTGTCAATTCTATGAACTATACCAGGTCTCAACTCATTACCTATGCTTGATAAAGAACTTTTATCATAATGTATTAATGCATTAACAATTGTTTTGTCATAATTTCCAGCCCCAGGATGCATGATTATCCCGGCAGGTTTATTGATTACTAATAAATCATTATCCTCATATATTATTTCTAATTTAAATTTATATGGTTCAAGAGAAGCAACTTCGGGTTCTGGAATTTGAAGATTTATTTTATCACCAATTGAGACTTTTTTTGATGGGCTTTTAATAATTTTATTATTTAACTTTAACTTTTTTCTTAATATCAAATTTTTAATTCTAGTTCTGCTAATTAAATCCTCTCTTTTGTTAATTAAAACATCAACCCTTAAGTTCCTCTCATTTTCTTTGACTATAAAATTAATGTTTTTTTCCATAAAATATAATATTAATACTATATGCGCTTGTAGCTCAACTGGATAGAGCGCCTGACTTCGGATCAGGAGGTTCTGGGTTCGACTCCTAGCAGGCGCACCAAATTTATTCACCAATATTTATTAAAGTTCCCTTATCTCTTGCCTTATCAAAAGAGTAATAAAATACATATATTGATAAAATTAGATAAAACCCGTTTAGATAAATTGCTTTAATAATATTGTCGTAATTTACCATTCCATTAACTAAAATATTTCTAGTTTCTTCAAAAATATAAACTAATGGCAGTGCAAAAGCGATTGATTGAAAGATTTCTGGCAAAGTTTCAACTGGATAGTAAATACAGCCAAAGGGTGCTAGCAAAAACATAGTTGACCACGCAATATTCTCAAAAGAAGGTCCAAATCTTAATAATCCTGCTGATACAAATAGACCAAGCGTTATTCCAAACAAATAAAGACTTAAGAAAAGAAAAGCCAAAGGAAGTCCAAGTTTTAGTAATGAGATGCCAAACAATGGAGAAGTTAACAATATTGCAGGGATTAAACCAATTAACGCTCTAATTAAAGCAGTAAAAACTAAAGAAACAATTATCTCACTAATCTTCATCGGAGCAATAAATAGATTTGTAAAATTTCTGCTCCAAATTTCTTCTAAAAATAACATGTTAAAACCAATACTTGTTCTAAATAAAAAATCATAAAGAATCGCACATGAAAGTATAACTCCCACTGCACCACTATAGTAAGAGCTGTGAGCTGCAAAAAAATTAGAGATAAAACCCCAAAGAGTAATTTGAATTGATGGCCAATAAATCAAATCTAATATTCTTGGAAATGACCTTGTTATTAAATAAAAGTGTCTTAAAAAAAGACCATAAATTCTAATCAAATTCATCTTTCTTTTCTCGCAATTTCTAAAAATACTTCCTCTAAATTTCTTCTGCCATATTTTGAAATTAACTCTTTGGGAGTTCCCCTGTCCACTATCAAACCATCTTTCATCATTAGCACAGAACCACATAATCTTTTAACCTCTTCCATGTTATGAGAGGCAAGTAAAACTGATATTTTTTTTTCCTTTTTATAATCCTCTAAAAAAGTTCTTACAAAATCACCTGTTTCAGGATCTAATGAGGCAGTAGGTTCATCTAATAAAAGAACTGTTGGGTCGTTTATTAAAGCTTTGGCAAGACTTACTCTATTTTTTTGTCCAGAAGAAAGTTCTCCAGTAATTTTATCCAGAAGGTCGTTTAATCTAAGTTTATTAGCAAGGTGATCTATACGGTCATTTAAATTTTGAATGTTATATAGTTTTCCATAAACAATTAAATTTTGTTTTACTTTAAGTTTTTTAGGCAATTCAATGTATGGTGAAATAAAATTCATTTTATGAAGAAGTGAAATTTTATTTTTTTCAATATTTATACCGTTGATTAAAACTTCTCCACTACTTGGTTTTAATAATCCTAAAATCATTCCAATAGTAGTAGTTTTTCCACAACCATTTGGACCTAATAAACCAATCATTTCATTCTCATTAACTTTGAAATTTATATTAGAGACCGCTTCTTTGTTTCTATATTTTTTTGAAAGATTAATTACTTCTATTGAATTTGTCATTAATATTTAGAAGCTCTTTTTAGTCTGTCATTAATAGTTTTGCCTAAACCTTTATTTGGAATTTTTTCAACTGCTATCTTTTTAAATCCATCATTTTTAATTTTTCTTAAAGTGGAATATAAATTCCTCGCAGCCTCCTGCATATTTTTTACTTTGGATAAATAATAATAGTTTTTTAAGTTTGATTTTCTTTTTTTTATCATCAAAAAAGCTTCGTCATTTTTTGATTTTTTTATATTTATTCTTAGTGGGATTCCAGGCGAGTAATGTAGTGGAAATAAACCAGGTGAAATTTTATTTTTTAAGTTTGTATTAATTAAAATTTTTTTTTTTAAAACTTTTTCAATTTTTTTGGTATCTAGACCTCCATATCTTAAAAGTGAGGGTTTATCTAAAAGATTTAGTATAGTTGATTCAACTCCAATTTTACTTTTACCTCCATTTAAAACATATTTAATTTTTGAACCAAACTCTTCTTTTACATCAGATGCTTTAACAGAACTTAGTCTTGTTGATATATTTGCACTTGGCGCAGCCACTGGATAATCTAAATTTTTTAATAAATTTCTAAATATTTTATGTTTAGGAAAACGTACAGCAATACTTTTTTTTTTATTAGTAACATATTTTGATATTTTTGAGTTTTTCCTCAATTTCAAAACATAAGTTATTGGTCCTGGAGAGAATTTTTTGTAAAGTTTTACTAAATTTTCATTAATATCACAGTCTTCTTTAAGTCTATTAATATTATAATAGTGGACAATAAGTGGATTATTCAAAGGTCTTTTTTTAAGATTAAATATTTTCTTTACTGCAATGCTTGAGTACGCGTTGGCAGCTAATCCATAAACAGTTTCTGTTGGTACAGCAACACAATTATTATTATCTAAATGTTTTTTTGCTTTTTTGATATTTGATTGAATAGATTTCATGTATTAATAATTATTATTATATGAAAGAAAAAATATTACCACCTGATTATGATAAATGTTCAGTAGAGGAGCTTACAGTAAAAGCGAACAAGATAATAGAGTTATTAGAAAAAGAAAGTGATTTAAATAATTCAGTTGAAAGTTATCAAGAACTTTTAAAACTTAATAATATAATTCAAAAAAAATTCTATAAAAATTTCAAATCCATTGGGGAAGAAACCAATAAAAAAATTAAAGAGATAATTAAAAAAAAATGAAAAAACAACTTAATAAAATTGCCAGAGATACAAATATATTTTTAAAAAAATATATCAATAGTCAAAAATATTCTCAGTTAATCACTCCTATGAAATATGGTTTATTTCCAGGTGGAAAAAAAATAAGATCCAAAATCTTAATTGATTTAGGTTCATTATTTTCAATTGATTATAAAACATTGATAGTAATTGGCTCTGCTGTTGAGTGTATTCACGCTTATTCGCTTATTCATGATGATCTACCGTGTATGGATAACGACGATTTAAGAAGGGGCAAACCCTCTACTCATATTAAGTTTGGAGAGTCTACAGCAGTTCTTGCAGGAAATTCATTATTAACACTGGCATTTGAAATTTTATCAAGTTCTAATTTAAAATTAAGTAAAAAGATTAAAATTAATTTAATTAAAAAATTATCTGAATGTTCAGGTCATTTGGGAATAGCTGGTGGGCAATATTTAGATTTAAATTATGAAAGAAAAAAAATATCGAAGAAAAAAATAATAGAAATGGAAATAAAAAAAACTGGAATGTTATTTAGTTTTTGTTGTGCTGTTCCTGCAATAATCAAAAAAAAAACAATTCAAGAAATTAAATTTTTTGAAAATATTGGATCTAAAATTGGTCTTTTATTCCAAATAGCCGATGATCTAATTGACCTAAAAAGCAACTCCAAGGAAGCCGGAAAAAAAACAGGAAAAGATCTAAAGAAAGGTAAAGCAACACTTATAACTTTAATAGGCTATGATGACTCAGTTAAGTATTGTGATAATATAATTAAAGATATTAATAAGAATTTAAATAAATATGGTTCAAAATCTAAGAAAATTAAAGACACTTTAAATTATATATTGAGTAGAAAAAAATGAAAAAAAATTATCAATTTTTAAATGATATTAATTTTCCATCTGATTTAAGAAAGTTATCTGAAAACGACTTGCAAAAAGTTGCAGATGAGGTGAGAGAAGAGATGATAAGTGCTGTTTCACAAACAGGAGGGCACTTAGGCGCAGGTTTAGGAGTGGTTGAATTGACAGTTGCACTTCACTATGTTTTTGATACTCCAAATGATAAATTAATATGGGATGTTGGTCATCAATCCTATCCACATAAAATTTTAACTGGCAGAAAAGATAAAATCAGAACCCTGAGACAAGGTGATGGTTTATCAGGTTTTACCAAAAGATCTGAAAGTGAGTACGATCCATTTGGGGCAGCACACAGCTCAACATCTATCTCATCAGCACTAGGAATTTCTGAGGCGAATAAATTAGAAAATAAATCATCTAATGTAATAGCTGTTATAGGTGATGGGGCTATTAGCGCAGGTATGGCTTATGAGGCCATGAATAATGCTGGAGCATCAAAAACAAAAATGATTGTTATTTTAAATGACAACGATATGTCAATTGCAAAGCCAGTTGGAGCAATGAGAACTTATCTGGCAAAATTATTTACTGGCAAAATATATTTTAGTCTTAGAGAAACTTTAAAATTAATAACATCAGCATTTTCTAAAAGATTTAGTGCTAAAGCAGGAAAAGCAGAAGATTTTTTTCGTTCTGCAGTGACCGGGGGTACATTATTTAGTTCACTTGGTTTTTATTATGCAGGTCCTATAGATGGTCATGATTTATCATCTCTTGTTCCGATTTTAAAAAATGCAAAGGATTCAAGGCACGAGGGCCCAATTATGATCCATATTAAAACACAAAAAGGAAAAGGTTACTCATATGCAGAAAAAGCAAACGATCATTATCATGGTGTCTCAAAATTTAATGTTGAGACTGGAGAGCAGTTAAAAAGCAAAACTAATCTTCCAGCTTATACAAAAGTTTTTGCTAACACATTAGTTAAACATGCAAAAAAAGATAGTAAGATTGTTGGAATAACGGCGGCAATGCCAGGCGGAACTGGTATGGATATTTTTGGAAAAGAGTTTCCAAATAGAATGTTTGATGTTGGAATAGCAGAACAGCATGGAGTTACATTTGCTGCTGGTTTAGCAACAGAAGGTTATAAACCATATGCTGCAATTTATTCTACTTTTTTACAGAGAGCATATGATCAAGTAGTTCATGATGTTGCTATTCAAAGTTTACCTGTTAGATTTGCAATAGATAGAGCAGGACTAGTTGGCGCTGATGGTTCAACACATGCTGGCTCATTTGATATAACTTATCTATCAACCTTACCTAACTTTATAGTAATGGCTGCAAGTGATGAGGCTGAACTGGTTAAAATGATTAATACATCAGTTGATATCAATGACAGACCTTCTGCAATCAGGTATCCAAGAGGGACAGGAATTGGTGTTGATCTTCCAGCAATAGATGAAAAAATTGAAATTGGCAAAGGAAGAATTGTTCAGCAGGGAACACAGGTTTGTATTTTAAACCTTGGTACTCGACTTGAGGAATGTAAGTTAGCCGCAGAGGAATTAAAAGTAAAAGGAGTTTCAACAACAATTATTGATGCTAGATTTGCTAAGCCTTTAGACGAAGAACTGATATTAAAATCTGCTAAGGATCATGAACTTATGATTACGGTTGAGGAAGGTTCAATTGGTGGATTTGGTTCTCATGTTAATAATTTATTGGCTGAAAAAGGAGTATTTGATAAAGGTTTAAAGTTTAGATCAATGACCTTACCAGATGAATTTATTGATCAAGATGATCCAAAAAAAATGTATGATAAAGCTGGATTGAATAGTTCTCAAATTTCCAAGAAAATTTTAGATATTTTATTTCAAAAAGATACAATAAGAGTTGTTAGAAATTAATTTAGACTAACTACACTGAGCTTTGTTCATTAAGTAGTGATCAAGCAAAACACAGTTCATCATTGCCTCACCAATTGGAACGGCTCTAATTCCTACACAAGGATCATGTCTACCTTTGACGGATATTGAAGTATTTTTCCCAAATTTATTTACAGTTTTTCTATTAGTTAAAATTGATGATGTTGGTTTGACTGCAAAAGATGCAATAATTTCTTGACCAGTTGAAATTCCACCAAGTATTCCTCCAGCATTATTTGAATTAAATTTTAACTTTTTACCTTTTGCTGAAATTTCATCTGAATTTCTTTCTCCACTTAAT
>Ga0310344_10001145_pt1 | contig 20537 bp, 14 predicted proteins | sample HC15DNA20200_MG_FD_203801 | JGI IMG/M metagenome (GOLD analysis project Ga0310344, IMG submission 203801) | Marine microbial communities from station ALOHA, North Pacific Subtropical Gyre - HC15-DNA-20-200_MG | ecosystem: Environmental > Aquatic > Marine > Oceanic | place: Pacific Ocean: North... | reverse complement strand
GTGGTCGCGGTGGTCGCGGTGGTCGCGGTGGTCGTGGTGGACAGGGTGCTCCCGGGCAGGGTGGACAAGGCGGGCAAGGTGCTCCCGGACAGGGTGGACAAGGCGGACAAGGTGCTCCCGGACAGGGTGGACAAGGCGGACAAGGTGCTCCCGGACAGGGTGGACAAGGCGGACAAGGTGGTTCACCAGGTGGCCCTCCCATGCAAGGACCTGGAGGACGTGGAGGTCAGGGTGGACAAGGTGGCCAGGGCGGACAAGGTCAGGGTGGACAAGGTCAGGGTGGTGGTGGTTTCCCCGGTGGCGGCTTTCCCGGTGGCGGTGGAGGACGTGGAGGTCAGGGTGGACAAGGTGGCCAGGGCGGCGGCGGTTTTCCCGGTGGCGGCGGTGGTCAGGGTGGACAAGGTGGCGGTGGCTTTCCCGGTGGCGGCGGTGGCCAGGGCGGACAAGGTGGCCAGGGTTTTGGTGGCCCCGGTGGTGGTGCTGGGCGTACTACGCTTGATGACAGCCCAGAAGGTATAGTGAACCAGTTTCTTGCAGCTGTAGAAGCCGGTGACAGTGAAAAATTGAAAGAACTGATTCATGAAAAAGCAAGAGGTCGACATTTACGAACGCTTCGCGATGAAGAAGATGAAAAGGTGCTGGAAGATGTCCAGGAGGCCTTCGAAGGAGGCTCTGCTGGTGAGCAACTGAGAACAACTCGGGCTTCAGACAGGACTTTTCCTATTACCAAAGGTGGTAGCGGAGGGGGTCTTGGTGGCGGCGGTGGAGGTGGAGGAGTTGGAGTTGGAGATGGTGGTCCCAGCGGTGGCCGTGGTGGTCGTGGTGGTCGTGGTGGCCGACGTGGCGACAAGCCCATCGGTCAAGTCATCGTAAGGGAACTGGATGATGGAGACTGGAAGGTTTACCGCCTTAAGCATAAAGATCTACGGCGTAGAAGATCCCGTTGATGTGTGAATCCTGTATCGCGAAGCACAGTCAGAGTTTTAAGTTCCTTTGCGATTTGGAGCTATGGGAAATTCTGTGAGACTGTCTGCGCTTTCAATGATGTAAGGTTCCAGACACTTAAATTCGTCGGCGAGCACCGTAAAGATAATGTCGAAATTGAGACGGCTTCCCTGAATGCGCCGTTGCAGAATCATGATTCTGAATGGACCTCTTTGTGTTTCAATCACGCTTTCCACACCTTGGTGATTTTTTATATTGACGCGTCTTGACCGAATTATTTTTGCATGTTGATCCGCCGCTGCGATCTTTTCTGGAAAGGATTCAATAAGTGCATTGAAATCCAGTGTTTCGTGTTGTCTTGCTACCACAATCAAGTTATCAGCAAAAACATCATGTATTTTTCCTGATGCAAAAAAAGTTGCCCGTTTTGACACTGGAAAAGAAGGTTTCCAGCACTTCGGAAGCTTCATGCCAAAATGATAGTCGCGTTGCATCCAGTAACCACCAGGTAATAATCGCAATCCCGTTTCGGGAGGCTGGAAAACAGCTGTTCGATTCATGATGCGAAAATTAGGTTCGAGGATAGGAAAATACGTTTCATGCGCATTTAAGATAAACGTATAGAGTTGATTGTTTTCAATTCGGTATATTTTTAATTCGAACCAGGTACCCTGGTCATCGGTCTGAAATTTCCAAAGACATGACAACTGATGTGGTGCGGTTGAACGTGTCGAAGAGTCCTTAGCAATTTCTTGCGTAGTGATCGTTTCAAGACGGTTATGAAGAAGCTGTCTCCGAGATGAATCGTTTTCGGAAATGCGGATTTGATACTGCTCCAACTCGGATGGAGCTACAGCAATTTCACAGGCGACCACTGCTGGACGCATCTGTTCTGGTTGAGGAAGCAGAAGAACAAAAGCACGATCTTCTTGCTCGCGAACAACGGGTAACCAGGTGGAAGGTGTTTTCACCTCGACACCGTATCTCTTCACTGCAATCACATGGAAATTGGGCTCTGATGAGAGTGCCGGCGCGACGTTGCTAATGTCGAAAAAAACAAAAACAAAGAATATCGAAAGAAAGATCGAAGACGCCGTCCGATCTGAGCTCTGAGTTGTGTTCGTCGGAACTTTAGCCACGAGTGAAAACATGGAGTTGTACTTAGGAGGGGACGGTGTTTTCGTGTAACCGCTTTTCGATAGAAGAAAGCACGTCATAGTCGCTAGGGAAAGGTGATTCAAAAGCCGGTCTTAAAGGAATAGGGACATCGTCCATACGATATACCGTCCCAGGAGTATTGATTCCATAGGTTGCTGTCGTGAAATGAACGCTTGCGATTTTTGAAGTGTGTGTCGGTTTGGGATCAAGCACGATGACTGGGATACGTGAAAGATGGTCGCGTGCAGGCTGGCTGAAATTGGACATCGGGTCACTTGAAATGATTAATGCAGCATCGGCCTCACCGCGGGCAAGGGTGTCCGAAGTAGTAAATTCACCCGGGTTAAACCGAGGATAGCCACGGTGGAGACTAACACCGAAAGGGTAACCGGTTTGCCAGCTTACGACATTATCAGCACCGGTGACGTTGCCATGACCACGCATCGGTTTTGCAGTAAAACGGGTATGTTGATTAAGGTCACGGGCTAGGGATAAAGCAGCCTCAACATTCAGGTGCTTGCCTCGGGTCATAGAAAGTCCCATTCCGAAAAGAAGCACACCGAATTTACAGTTTTTCATTTGCTCAGCCAAGGAGGTAAGTACCTCCAGTGAGACACCGGTTATGGTTTCGATATCCGGGTTAACGGGAACGCCTTTGACCAGGGCACGCAGTGCCCAAAGAGCTTCGAAATCCTTACGAGGTTTAATGCGGATGAACAGGTCAGCGGCGCCAGCACTTTTGGTTTTCCTTACGTCTACCAGTACAACCGTTCGATCTTTCCGACCTCGTGGGACGAATTGTCCTTTGGGAGTTACTGAGTAACGGGTGAAATGTCTTGGATGTGATTCCGCGGGATTGGATCCCCAGAAAATCACTAGGTCGGCTCGATTCTTGATTTCACCGAGTGAGCAAGTCACCTCGCCTACTCCTTGAAAGGCCATACCCGAGGGACCATGACACACAGAAGTTGTGGTATCTACGGACCCGCCAATTCGGTCTGCTATGGCTACTGCCTTTCGTTGAGCTTCACAAGTGGTATCTGAGAGTCCGTATACAATCGGGAAACGTGCGTTTCTTAGGATGTCAGAAGCGCGCGTAATAGCTGTTTCTAGATCGGAGGATTTTCCGTCGACAGTAGCAATCGGGTAATCTTCAATGGTGTGTTCTGCAAACCATGCTTTGCCAAGAATACATGCGTTTTTGGATTTGGTGATCCGGTTGTTTTCCACGGTGAGTACCATATCGTCACAAACACATCCACAAAAGGTACAAGTCGCATTTTCAACCGTTCGAGTATCGGTAGACATCAATAAGGTAACTCCTGATCAGCAATTCTATAATGTACGGATACAAAAGAGGTATAAGTCATTTTATAGATAATGGTTCGAGCAAAACGTCAAAACTTTTACTGTCTGGCATCCCGGTTCCGTGCGTGTCTCCTCCCATTAATTGACTGGACATCGGTCCATAGGACAAGAATAAAAGACCCGTGGACAGTTCATCCTTTCTGGATGTTTTGATCGTGAGTTCAATCGCTCCTTGTGCGTTTGAGACCCGGACAGTATCACCGTCGGAGAGCCCCAATTGGTCCATATCTTCAGCACACATCTGTAACGTTGTTGTTTCTTCCTCATAACCTTCGGTAAATTTCCCAGCATTCAGTGTAGTTCCTTGACGTGCTGTCCGTCCAGGAATCAGGATGAAAGGTGTTTTCATGATAATGGGAATTTTCGGAATCAGGTTGATTAAAAGGTACTGGAGGCAGGCGGCGGACCGTCTTCAGAAAGTTTGTTCGTACAGCAAACGTGCGGTACGCTGGAGCCGTTTTTCTGCCAGTTTAAGTGTGTTAGCGGCCACCATGAGGGTCAGCATCGGCTGTCCTTGTCGTATGAGTTCACCTTTATTTGGAATATCAGCAGCATAGGGAAAGGTGCTGTAGTTAGTCCTTGTTGTTTTTGTTGCTGGGTATTTCAGACCGCAGGTTCGGAACCATGCCGATGGTTCCGGCGCAAACCGATCTCTATCAGCATACAAAATGGCTTTGCCTACGCAAGCCGTGGTCCTCATTAGGTTACTGGCATATGAAGACGGTTGTAATGATGAATTGGCGTGACTGTTTTCATTTTGAGGGAAAGCTACGGAATGCGAAGCTTGTTCGCATGCATTTACATGTTGTGTAAAGACATCAAGATTCAGTGCCCGTTCAATAACTTCCAGAGAGGCACTCCATCTAGGATTAATTTCAATAGCATAAGGTGTTGAATTAGAAAGCACACAATCAAGTCCCCATATACCGCGTAACCCAAAAGTATGGGAAAGCGTATTACCGAGAACGAGGAACTTGTCTGATAAACTCGCTTCCAGTGGAAGTGGCCCAATGGATCCACAATAGGAAAAAGGACGGGCATGAAAATTTCTTTCTCCGACGAGTTGTTTGGTAACACCAATCAGCTGCACCTGATTCAAGGAAGAGAGGTAAATTGCTGTCACTGACGGTCCTGAAAACCATTTCTGGCAGAAAAGAGGATAACGGGCCTTATTGTGAGAAATGTTGTTCAATCGTGGGGAAACAACCTCGTCTAGAAACTGTATGTGTGACCCACCTCCACTTCGAAAAGGTTTTAGTAACCACTGGCGTCCCTGATGCTGTGCATTTTTGGGTGTAGTGACTTCAAGGTATGGAAGAGCTGCTTTTTGAAGTGTATCTTGTATGAGAAAGGGATCGCGGGCACGACGCAGGACGTAACCGGGATTACCGATGAGTCGTGATTTACTGGCAAGCTGATCAATCAAGGTCGGATAATTTTCCAGTGCCCCCGTGTACATCCAAGTTGTCGGTTTAATTCTGCAGAAAAGGTCATATAGTCCATAAGGGTATTCATTTGGTGGGATCTGGAAAGAACGGCAGTGTTGTTTGAGATCCCAATCAGAAAAGAGGTCCACGGTTTGCGTTTGCATACCGGAACGTAGGGCTGAGAATGCTGCCGCCCGGGCGCTGGCTCCCACGATTAGAAAAGGACCACATGTCGGCATCTTGTCAGGTCTGTTAATGGGGGATAAAAAACAAGTTATTGATATCTGTGTTGTCTTTGGTATCGTCTGTGAGCGGGTAATTAATCGGAATTGTAACTTTTTAATGAGAGAAAGAGGCAGTTTATGTCTATGTATATCGGAGAGGCGTTGGTTGGTGAAGGCAATGAGATTGCACATATAGATTTACTTATCGGCGATAAGGCTGGTCCGGTGGGACATGCATTTGCGGATGCACTGGCACGGCAATCAGAAGGACATTCCAATCTGCTGGCGGTTTTAACACCAAATTTAGTCTGTAAACCAGCTACTGTCATGATTACTAAGGTAACGATTAAAGGTGCCAAGCAGGCGGTACAGATGTTTGGTCCGGCTCAGACGGCGGTTGCCAAGGCCGTTGCCGATTCCGTCAGTGATGGTGTAATTCCTGCTGACCAGGCAGAAGATCTGGTAATCGTGTGCGGGGTGTTTATACATTGGGAAGCTGAAGATGATGCAAAAATCCGCGAATACAATTATGAGGCGACAAAGCTGGCTATCTCCAATGCCATGAACCATGAACCGCCGATATCTGAGATTCTTGCGAAAAAGGATAGCGCAGAACATCCATTTGCAGGTTCTTGACAGCGATTGTCTGATCGATTCAAGGCCCGGCCATCTTTCTTGGTCGGGCTTTATTCGTTGTTCAAAGACTTCAATGCCTTCAGCACTCACTCGTTTTATGCTATTGAAGGTTGCACGGCTCGTTACGTTACAAGATCCAGGTCTGAAATAAGAACGAGTATCCCTATCCATCGTAATGAACAATGCGTTTGGTGTAATTTCGGAGAGCGGACGAATGGTGGCTTCGATTAAGAAAAAGATTCTCATTCAACTCGATACCGACCGTCACCCAAGTGTGTTCGATCAGGTTGTGGCTGTCGATTCTGGAGTAGATCATATTTTCAGTTATGGTTCTGTGTTACCAGAACATGTCCGAGAGTTGGTCTATGGTGCGATTTTTACACGTGCACCTGAAGAACTTAAGTACACAGCAGTTTTTGTTGGAGGAAGTCAATTAAGGGTTGCCGAGGAGATCCTGGAGACGGTAAAAGACACGTTTTTTGGTCCTCTTTCCACGTCGGTCATGCTGGATTGCGGCGGCTGTAACACGACGGCTGCGGCGGCTGTGCTATGTGCAGGAAAAGAAGTAGATTTGAAGTCAACGCGCTGTCTGGTTCTGGGAGCTACGGGACCTGTGGGACATCGTGTTGTTCGACTTTTAGCACGGGAAAAATCGACTGTATCAGTTGGGTCTCGAGAATTTACACGGGCTGAATCTTTATGTAACAGCATCACAGAGGAGACGCCTCAAGCGAATTTAATTCCTGTGTCGACTGGAACTGAAACTTCCTTAAAGGATGCGATCAAAGATGTGGAAGTGGTGGTTGCTGCTGGGGCTGAAGGGATTGTCATGTTGCCAGAAGATATTCGTCGTAGTGCCTCTGGGATCCGTGTAATGATTGATCTCAATGCTGTGCCACCTCTAGGAATTGAAGGAGTGGGGGCAACGGCAAAAGGAGAGGACCTAACAGGCATCACCTGTTATGGTGCTATTGGGGTAGGTGGGACCAAGATGAAAATTCACAAGACAGCCATTGCCCAGCTGTTCGAATCCAGCAAACACGTACTGGACTGTCAAGAAGTATACGAACTAGGTCTCCGCTCTTAGGCTGTCCTGGACGGTAACTTCAATATAGGTCCGGTTGGAAACGGAGTTCTGTTATGGTTGATCGTGTTTAGCGTTTCCATCGGGCGTGTCAGAATGGGGTATAGGTTCAACTAAATGACTGTTTGGATTGAAAAGGTCGATAGCTTTACAGTATCCGTAACTACGCAGGATATAACTCCGAGTCCAGTTTTCCGGAAGGTTCGGAAGCAGATTTCCATCGTAAACCAGCAGTATTTCATCTCCTGCGTTAATAAGTACGAACCGGTTATCAGGACTATCTGCGAGAGGTAGAACATTTCCATAAGGAGTCGTTTGTCCCTCAAGTCGTAGCAGTGGTACCGAAATAATCTGATCGTTGTCAAAGACCGTAGGAGCTTTTCCATCTGGTGAATATTCCTGTAGATATCCACGATAACTGAGTTGTGCCTGAACAGGTTTTAGGGTTGTTTGTTTAACCTGGTCTTCTGGCTCAAGGTGCGCTATAAAAATCTGATCCCAGTAAATTTCCATATTGGATCGAATGCGCAACTTCAAGGCTGACGGTGAATCTAACTGAGTTATTGTTTCAGCTAATCGACCTGTTAATTCCAGAGTCATCATGCGAGGTAAACCAGCTGGATAACCAAGGTTGCTTTCCAGGGTTTCCCATTGTCCCTCTTCGTTGAGCCACTCCAGAATCGGTGTGCGGAGTTCCGCACCCGCTGTTGTGGCGGCCCAGTTGGTTTGAGAATAGGGATATTCAATCCATCCTGCCAGCATGAGTGCAATGGGATTATTCGGATCCATACCGGAAAATTGATGGCCAAAATCCAGTTCGACAAAATGTTCTTCCGCGTAACCAATCCACATCATCGATCGTGCAAAGTGATCAACGGTATTTCGGTCCCAATCAAGGATATCCTGCAGTACCTTATTTCCTCGATGGTCAGTGGCGTTTACGGGGAAAATACGTCGTTGATAAATGAATCTCTTGTCAGAATGGTGTGGTCTTTCAGGGTTAAATCGCTCATCGGGATACACCGAAAGGCTATTGGGGTGATCGATGACCTCGAGAAAAGCGGCATCCAAGTAAGTAAGTTCATCCATGGGCTCTGCGATCTTAATCAAAAGTCGATTTTGATCATCAGGTACCAGTTGCTGGGCTTCGATTTTAATATCTTCATCAAGATCGGGGTTCGAGTAGAGTCCAGGTTCTATGAGGTATCCCAGTCCACCTCCGCCCAGAAGATCCGTGATGTACTCAAATCGAGAGCCATTCCAGGTAAAGATTAGGGGACAAGAGTCACCTCGGCGTTGTGTTTCGTCGATGATAACCTGTTCACCAGCAGGCACATTGAGTTCTGCCTGTTCAATTCCATCCGGCCATCGCAAACGCAAAGTATCCGCCTTGCTTGCATGACCGACTCCAACGGTAATGGGTACTCTGCTCTGACATAAACCAGTATTAGTAGTAGTATTTTCCCAAGTGATAACCGAGGGACCCACATGTGCCATTAAACGTGCACCGATTGCGCCGGCATTGCTTCTCAGAGTTTTCTTGTTAGGAGAAGGAACACGCAAAGGTTTTCCACTAAGAATGATGCGAATCCAGTGACTGTTGTTACCCTCGGTTTTCAGTATTAAGGGTGGTAGGCCGTCTTGAACAGCGACGAGGTAAGGCCAATCCTGATCAGCTAATGGGATGCTAATAAGGCCTTCTATGGGTGAATTTTCTTGGAACAACGATTGAAGCCATTCCGGTCGAGCTAAGATACCTCGCTTTTGATTGGAACCAAGAACAATATGGTTGTTGTTTGCTGCAAGTCCCAGGAAGTCGATCCATCCATCACTGTCAGCGTCCACTGCCTGCGTAAACTTTAAGGCAGGCATATCACTTGCCTGCAGAGAAAAATCAGGTAAGGCGTCTATGTTTCCGGATCTATCATTTTTTAGAAATATAGGTGAATGCTCATTGGATATTAGAAGAAGGTCGATTCCAACATCATTGTTCCAGTCTGCAACCAAAGCACCATTATAAGTTTGCTTTGGAGCCAGATCCGTATCCAGTGGTAAAGCGTTCCACCGTAACAGCCGTTGATTGATCAATAGTCGAACGGGTGCGTTGTCAGAGAGTTCGACCAGATCCAGGTCTCGGTCATTGTCAAAATCCGCAGCTGCAAAAGTGACCGTAGGCAGAAGTTCTGTCCAGGGTTCTTGCTGAATTTTATCAAATCGAACATCTAGTGGTGGATAATCACGATTTTCCTCTGTGTCGAGTCGAGCTTCCCCGATATTACTGTAAAAGGCATTGGGGCTGCCTCCGTCATAGGGTTCCGTAACAAACATTTTGTTGATGTCCGTTAATGGGCCATAATTTGCGACCACCAAATCAAGATCACTGTCGTGATCAAGATCGAGAAACAGAGCCCCCATACTCACCTGTTCTGAAAGACCAATTTGCGCTTGCTCCGTTACATCTTCAAAAGTACCGGAACCCTGATTTCGGAGTAAAGTGTTTGAGCCTGCACCGGTCAGGTAGAGATCTTCCAGGCCATCGTTGTCAAAATCACCTATTGCGCATCCCAGATGTCCCCGGTAAGTGGATAAACCAGCGTTGTTGGTTACATCGGTAAAAGTTGCGTTTCCATCGTTACGCAGAAGTACATGTCGAAGGGTCTTGTTTTCAATTACGGCATTGAGGATAAGTAAATCAAGATCCCGGTCGAGATCATAATCAAAGGACGTAATGCGGATTCCAAAGCGTGCTTGTACGCGATTCAATATTCCGCCGTGAAAAGCAGAACGATCGTCCGGAGTGCTCCATCGTGCCTGGTCAGGAAGATTAAACTTTGTTTCCGATATCGGGTTAAATTCAGGCAATCGCTCTGCACTGTCTCGCGGTGGATAAAGCGGTGCACCGATCGCCTCCGTCAACGGACCGGACCAGAGGTATTCAGAGGCAAAAGGAGATTGATTGAGCGAGTCAGTTAATTCTCTCATTTCGTCCATGATGGTGTTTGCTCGTTGGGCATCACCCTGAAGGCGTGTTGCCAGTTGCAGTTTATGCATGGCTGTAGTCATATAAGGGTCGAGTTTCACAGCCTTCTCGTAGCAATCAAGCGCCGTTAATCCATTGGGGCCGGTACCATTGCCAATACAGTCACCGAATCGTACCCAGCTATGGGCATCGTCGGGTTTCAATCGCAAGCAGACAGATTCAAAATACGGTAAGGCCTCATTTATTCGGCCGAGGTATTGAAGTAAGAAGCCCAGAGTATATTGATACTTAGGATTTTGATTTTCGTCTATAAGTGCATCACGTAGTAATTCTTCGGCTTTTTCGAGATTTTCAGGTCTCTGTGTGTTAATTAATGCTATCGCAAGGTTAAATTTCCCTGGTGTCCATTGGGGCCATCTTTGAGTGATGGTCTTAAAATATTCAGCGGCTTTGTCGTAACCTTCCTTGCCATCGATCTTATTGACAAATTGCTCCATGTAGCCGAGACCCTGGTTGTTCAGTTCCCAGAGTTCTGCGGGTATGTCGGAGGTTTCGGTTTCAGGCGGTGTAACCATGTTGTTGGAGCAACCGTAGCCTGCAAGTGAAATAAGAATGAAGCTGTAAAGGCTGATAAGACGTAAAGCACCAGGTGTTTGAGACATCTGTATTTTTGGGGTATTCGAATACAAAATCATGGGAAGCCTTTCAGGGAACCAATTCCACCGAAACTCACAATAGAGTACTGTTCAACAGAAATAGTACATAGACCTGTTTCTTGTAGAGGTTTTTGATTAGTGACGGTTAATATGAATGGGAGGGTGGGTAAGAAGACCTTAAATCGGTTGATCGTTATAGCATTTGCAGCTAAAGAACAAAATCAATCAAGGTGCAGAATGGCAAAGGGAAAGTTATTCGTATCCCTTTACCAAGACAGGGTTCTAATTTCAGCGTTCTCGATTTTACAACGCCGCTTCTTATTCTAGGGAACTCGATGCTCTGTTGCATCGATTTATCCCAATCGGTAAGCTACGCGCCGGTTGAGTGAATGAGCACTATCCCTGTAGTAAGCCGATCAGGTTACACAGACATTCCGATTGGTACAAACGGAAGTACGGAATGGGGCTCTCCAGCGTTCTGTGATGAATTACGTGTGTCGGGAAGGAGCTGTATGTGTTTGTTGCTGCATCAACTTTATGTTTTGAATCATGTTCATTGGAAGAAGCGGTGCGCCAACTGGCCGAACTTGAATTCGTTCGGGTTGAAATATTTGTCTCCGAGACCGGTCAGCATTTAAAACCATCTGAAATACTCAATAACTTCGAAGGGTCTTTGCGAAGAATTCGCAACGCGTCACCCTTGGAACCAGTTAGTTTCTTCGTGGATCTCAACGGATTGTCTACGGGTTTGGAACAGACCTTTCGTCAAATCTGTCGGTTTTCAAAGCAGGCGATGGTGCCATCGATAACCATGCAGGCTTCACCTATCGGGACTCCCTTTAACACGGAGATAGATCGACTGAAGCAATTGTGTAACATTTCAACCAACGAAGGGATTCTGCTTTCAATCAAAACAGAAGTAGATCGTCTTACCAGAGATCCAGATACAGCTGTGGAACTATGTCAGGCCGTTCCTGGTTTGGGTCTTACACTTGATCCCAGCCATTACATTTTTGGTTGTGGAAGAACACTGAGTTTCGATCAGGTGTTACCGCACGTGTCCCATGTTCATTTACGTGATACCAGTCCAGATCATTTTCAAACACGTATTGGACAGGGTGAGATTGAGTATGGACGCTTAATCACGCAACTCGATCGTTTTGATTATAGACGTGCATTATCGGTTGAAATTCTTGAACGTTCTGACAACGATTTCGAACGAGAACCTGAATTGCGTAAATTACGTTTATTGCTCGAAAGTCTGGTCTGAGATTTTCTAGTGCTCGTGCGAACAATAAAAAAGCTACAAATCGTTTTGGCTCTTATTATCCATGCGTGGGTCCATCCTTATTGCTTTAACGGTGCATGGTTCTGTGAAGCTGAACAGGTAACAGCGAATTCAATAGTTCGATCACAATCCGCCTTGTTGAAAGCCAATAGATGAAAAGACGGTAGATGCGTTTAATCGATCGTTTGCTTAGCGATTTGCTCGTTTTGCATCCCACAGTAATTTCAGTTCACCGAAACTACGAGCGGGCTCATCCCCTTCGAGAATATTAGGTGGTAACGGAGTGCGGGGTTTTGATTGCCGGGGTTTTCTGGGACGTTGTTTTTGATGGGAAGTGTGTGGTTTTTGCTTTGGCTGTGAGAAGTCTTTCTGAAAGGATTCAGGTGAAATCATCGTAAGCGTAACTCTTCGCCGTTCCGTGTCGATATTGGTTACCCAAACCGTAATAACCGACCCGACACTTACCACATCGTGCGAATGTTTCACGTAATCATTTGAAAATTGACTGATATGTACGAGACTGCTGTCTTTCAATCCAATATCAACAAAAGCACCAAAATCCACAACATTCAATACCGTTCCCTTCAATTCCATACCTTCGCGCAGATCTTCCAATCGTAGGATGCCTTTCTTGAATATGGGTGACGGAAGATCATTCCTAGGGTCACGTCCCGGGCGTTTTAACAAGTCCAGAATGTCTAGCATAGTGGGGAGGCCGACATTGAGTTCAGTCGCGATATCAGTCTGGCTTGTCAGTACCAGTTTACGGTTAAGCGCATCTCGACCCTCCTTGGATTGGAGGATATCGGTAGTGAAGTCAAACCTTTCTAAAAGCTTTTCAGTTGCTGGATAACTTTCCGGATGAATCCATGTTTGATCCAATGGATTATCGCCACCAGAAATTTTAAGGAAACCCGCAGCCTGTTGAAAAGAAGCTTCCCCAATTCCGGGAACTTCAGTAAGTTGTTGGCGATTTCGGAAGGGGCCATGTTCCCTTCTCCAATCTACAAGGCGTTGTGCCGTAAGCTGGTTTAACCCCGATACTCTGCGCAGTAGGGCTGCGCTTGCGGTGTTCAAGTCAACTCCGACGTAGTTGACACAAGATTCTACTACGGCAGACAAGGATTCACGAAGCAACTTGCTGGGTAAGTCATGCTGATAAAGTCCAACTCCAATGTTGGGTGGATCGATTTTGACAAGTTCACTCAGCGGATCTAGCAAACGTCTTCCAATGGAGATGGTACCTTTTAGAGAAGCGTCAAAATCAGGAAATTCCTGTCGGCTTATTGCGCTGGTTGAATAAACGCTTGCCCCTGCTTCATTGACAATACAATATCGAAGGTCAGGGTGTTGTTCTTCGATCAGTTCTGCTATTAGTTTTTCAGTTTCGCGGCAAGCGGTTCCGTTTCCAATAGCAATAATCTGGATGGCATGCTTCTGAATAAGTTCCGAGATACGTTTCTTTGAAGGGGCTTGTTTTTCTGGTGAACTGTTGACATAGACCACGGCAGAATCGAGTACATTACCAAATTCATCAAGTGCTACTATCTTACAGCCACTGCGGAATCCAGGATCAATCGCCAGCGCTCGCTTATCGAGAACAGGGGGCTGTAGAAGCAGGTTCCGTACATTACGAGCGAAGACATCAATGGCGTGGTGTTCAGCGGATTCAGTTAATTCTCGGCGAATTTCACGGCAAAGACTGGGTAGCAGCAGGCGATTCAGTGCGTCCTTTACGATCCGGCTCAAGTATTCTTTATGTTGGCTGTTCTCAAGGTCGAGTTTTCTGAGCAGTAATTGGAAAAAGGAAGTTTCATCATATTGGATTCGGACACGAATCACATTTTCACGTTCTCCGCGATTGGCCGCGAGAACGCGATGAGCCGGAATGGACTTTAGTGATTCACTGTAGTCGAAGTAATCCTGATAATCCGTTCCTTCATTCTCTGGTATGTCGGCACGAGTGGTAACAAGAGACCCTGATTTCCACAGAAGTTTTCTCAGAATGTCGCGAATTTCTGGAAGCTCACTGATACGCTCTGCAAGGATGTGTCCTACCCCAAGCAGAACATCCTCAGTTGAAAAACGTCGATGTAAATTCTGGACGTATTGGGATGCAGCTTGCTCGAGATCAGAAACGGCCGTTTCCATATTCCAGATTTGATTGGCCAGGGTTTCAAAACCGTTTTTTTTGGCAGTGGTGGCCAGTGTTAATTTTTTGGGCTTGTAGGGAAGATAAAGATCCTCGAGTCGTTTTGCAGTATTTGCTTGTTCAATCTGGCTGCTCAATTTTTTAGTCAGCTTACCCTGGGCTTTTAGGGTACGTAAAATTGTCATTTTGCGATCAGCTAATTGGCGCAAATATGCAGTTCGAGATTGAATTTCTCGTATTTTCTCTTCGTCTAAATTGCCGGTGACTTCTTTACGATAACGTGTAATGAATGGAACCGTATTGCCAGCATCGAGCAGCCCCAGAGTATTTTCAATCTGGAGTTTGCTCAGCCGTAGCTCTTGTGCTATTCGGTTCAAGTTGATGGGAAGTGGCCGATCCATCAGACAGGGTCCCCGTATGAAGGGCAAATGAAGTACTCATAACAAAATTACGATTCGTTCAGAGTACTGAGGACACAGTCAACGAAGTGGAAACTAAAAGTTAATTATAATAGTGTCAAGACAGTACGTTACAGGAAAAAAGGATCCGCTTTGTGTATTGGTGCTAGCAGAACATTCAAATGTGTAGCAATCCTGTTGTAGGACGGCGGGAATGAAGGTTTGGTTTCAAGGTTTTTCAGAACTTATTGATCGAGCAGATAACATAGGTAAGACTCAGTAGAGATACTCTATTTCCCGAGCATTTCAATAAAGTCATTGGCCTTATTATTGAAGAGTGAAAACCATTTCAAGCTAGCTGGTTCGCCAGAGGAGTTGCCGTCTTGAAATTGTAGTTAAGGGATACTTTCAAGTCTCCAACTGCCCAAGATAATCCACTGAGCAGAATTTGTTGAAAGCTGGGGTTAGTCCATACGTCTTCCCGGTGTCCCATTGAGGTGAAAAACACGCGACCCTTCCCATGATTACGCGCCCAGGTTTGGGGATACGGAGGCCTGAGATAATCATCTCCATCCATGCCCCGGGTATCTTGGACTAAGATGACTTGCATGTCACGGGAAAAATTCTTGAGCGCATACCATTCGTCAACGATATCTAATCCGTTTTTTAACGGATTGATACCGGGTGTTTGGTCAGCAGCGACAGTTAGAGTTCCTTTCTGTTGTGGACCGTGACTGATGAACTCTCCTCCGATCATTTGTATGTAAGGATCTCTTTGGTCATATGGTTGATTCTGATCACTGGCGCCTTGACTGTGGAAGGTGTCGCTTGCGCAATGCGTACCCACAAAACCTTTTCCACTTTCGATAGCATCCAAAAGAGCGGTTTTCCCTTTTGTACTGATTCCCGGGTGACCATCGATTCCGGGGGTCATATCTCCCTGTGTGAAAAAGAAAATCGCATCGTAACGGTCCAGATCCGTATCAAAAATACGGCCATCTTTGGTTGCGGTAACTTCGAAGTTGTTTTGTTTGCCTAGATGGGTAATCACTTGTTCAGCATGACTTAATTGACCGTTTTTACGTTTCACGACATCATGTTGGTATTGTGATGATTTGGTGAACAGGAGAATGTTTTTTTTCCGTCCTTTTGTTGTTTTTGACCAACCTTCGGTAAAAGGCCAGGATGCCAGTGCAAGTCCACCCATCACATGCAGGTAGTTTCGGCGATTCATGATCATTCAGTCCTCGACAAGAAATACATTCGATGTCTGGTTATTTGCTTTCGAAACGACGGGATGATGAACTGTTTTCAATCTGTAACGAATAATGTTCGCTACTCTTATGTACCCGTGTCACGATGTATCGTGCAGTACAGGGATCCATCAAATTCGCTATGAATTTTTTGTCTGTGTTTTGCGCAATCGTCGCATCAAGGTTCAGATGTAGCTGATAGATGGCTTCTAATTGATCTGAACTTCGAAGGGTGTTAATAACTTCGGGGTGGGCACCTTTATGCGGTCCGTTACAAGCCACAGCTACGGTGGGTTTCACGGCATGCACCAGTACGGGGTTGTTACTATTGCTTAAACCGTGATGTGTAACCATATACAGGTCCACTTCACCTATTCGGTTTTCGGGGCATACTAAATCGTGTTCCACATTCCAGGTCAAATCTCCCAGGCAGAGGAAATCAAAATCACCAAAAGATAGCAATACTCCCAGACTTTTTGCATTGTCGCTTGGGTCTGGCTGTTTGGCCTGGTGTTTCTCACAAAAGCGATTAGTTTTGTTTTTTGTACCAGACGGGATGAACGATTCATTCGATACCATTACACGGATTATTACAGAAGGGATGGTGGGATCAGAAGAGGCACGTAGTGGTAATACGTCTCCCGGAACTAATGTCTTTGACTGACCATTGGAGACCTTTTGATAGAGTGCTAGCCGTTCCTGAAAATCAGCATCTTCTTCCAGTTTTTCCGGAATACCGCGGTCCCAGTAGTGCTTTACGGGGATGAAATTAGTGAGCGTCAAGATGCCGCCATAGTGGTCACGATGCCAGTGTGTGGTTACGTAGTGATCAATATGTTTTAGTTGGGCTTCCTCGATGGCTACGCGTGCAATGCGCTTGGGATCTCGATCATTGAGACCCGGATTGCCGGAATCGATAAGGATGGATTCGCCTTCCGGTGTAACTAGTAAAGTAGCAGCGCCACCTTCTACATCGATAAAGTAGATATCCAGAGACCCTGTTAACCGTTCTGCCGAAGCGCTTTTGGTCAGGGGAAGTGCCAGAAGAAAAAACAGTGTTACAGTGGAAATTAGTCGCATGAGGGCAACCCCGGACAAGGTGGTTACAGTGAAGAGACGATTCAATACGTCAAACAGTAACCGATGCATTCAGGATTAGCTAAGAGAAATACAGGTTGTTGTGAAAAACCACAACGGTTTCCTTGGTTTCAGGGCAACAGCGACTGGTGAAGGCGAAGCGTTTATCGGATCGGAATGCTGTCCTCCCTCAAAGCTCTTCACCACGCAGTCTCGAGACTTCGTACGCATCTTTGTCTCCTCGACCCGACAGGCATATGACGAGCGATTCTTTGGGAGAACGCTGGGATGCCACTTTGATTCCTTCGGCTATTGCGTGGGCACTTTCCAATGCCGGTTGAATTCCTTCCAGACGAGCCAGTGTGTGAAAAGCATCCAATGCTTCAGAATCAGAAACGTGGGTGTAGCGAACACGCCCAATACTGTGCCAGAAACTGTGTTCAGGACCGATGCCCGGATAATCAAGACCGGCGGAAATTGAATGGACAGGGAGGGTCTGACCGTCGTGATCCTGCATGACGTAACTTAAGCTGCCATGCAGAATGCCTGGTTCTCCATAGCAGGTAGTGGAGGCGTGTTGTCCTGGTTGATTGCCTGTGCCTCCAGCTTCAACTCCAATGAGTTCAACACGCTCATCTTCAATAAAAGGAAAGAACATACCTGCTGCGTTAGATCCACCTCCAACAGATGCGATTACAATATCCGGCAAATCTTGGTTTCGCTGTTGAAACTGATCTCGTGTTTCTTTACCTATTACGGATTGAAAATCACGAACCATCATGGGAAAGGGATGTGGACCTACCACACTGCCAATGCAATAGTGAGTATCGTCAACGCTTGCCATCCAGTCTCGTAATGCTTCATTGATAGCATCACGTAATGTGCGGCTTCCACTGGTAACGGAATGTACCTCGGCTCCCAAGGTTTTCATGGTGAACACGTTCAGTTTTTGACGACGTATATCTTCTTCTCCCATGTAAACGACGCATTGCAGTCCGAAGCGTGCACAAGCTGTTGCAGTTGCAACACCGTGTTGTCCTGCACCCGTTTCAGCAATGACCCGTGGTTTACCCATACGAAGGGTCAGCAGCGCCTGACCAACGGTATTGTTAATTTTGTGTGCACCCGTGTGGTTCAGATCTTCACGCTTGAGGAATATGCGCGCGCCCTTGCAGTAGTCCGTCAATTGTTTTGCTGAGTATAGAGGGGACGGTCTGCCAACAAAATCGTTAAGATATCCTTGCAATTCACTATGAAAATCAGGATCTTGACGTACCGACTGATAGACGGAAGTTAGTTCGTCTAATGCGTGCATCAACGTTTCAGGAACAAAACTTCCTCCAAACGATCCAAAACGGCCTCGTTCATCCGGTAGGGCTGTTAAGCGGAGTGTATCCACCATGTGGGTCTCTATAGATTAGTCGAAGAATTTGGGAACGTTCATGGAGCGGAAATGAAAACCGGATAAAGGCAGTCGGAACTGGAAACTCTATTGAATTGCAAGGGGACAGTTTGTTCCAGGGTCTTAAAAACGATTTCAAAAAACATAGAAACAGGTGTAATGATGCCAGAGCTTCCAGAGGTAGAAACGGTCGTACAAGCGCTTAGACCCTGCCTTCAGGGATGTTTGCTGACACGTGTTATTGTACATGATCCTCGCGTACTGGAAATACCTCCGAGAAGCTTTACGGAACGTTTGAGAAAACGCCACATTCAAAAGGTATGGCGAAGAGGGAAGTGGATTCTTATTACGCTGGACGGCCATGAAACGATTTTGATTCAATTGCGAATGACCGGACAGATGTTGTTGGTGGCTCCGGAAAGGGATCAACATCTGCGTTTGTTCTTTGAGTTGGAGAATGGAAAGGGATGTTGGTATTACGATACGAGGTGCTTGGGGCATATCACTTTACTAACCGCAGAACAACTCGAAGAACGTGTATCTGAACGATATCTGGGACCGGATGCTCTGGATATTTCTCAAAGTGACTTGTTCGGCCGTCTACAAAGCACAAAGCGCAATATTAAATCGACTCTTCTGGATCAGCGTGTAGTAAGTGGTATTGGTAATATTTATGCAGATGAAATCCTGTTTAAGATGGAAGTACATCCGGAAACGCCTGCTTCTGGTTTAAATAGGAATCAGGTCAGCCAGCTACGAAGAGCTATCAGAAGCGTGTTGAGGAAGGCTATCAAAAAGGGGGGCTCAACACTACGGGACGGACAATACCAGAATGTTAATGGAAAACCGGGGTACTTTCAGATGGAGCATTGTGCCTATGGGCGAGAAGGCGAACCGTGCCCGCGTTGTGAGGGAACAATTGCCAGGAAGCGTATTCATGGCCTTAGCTCAAGGTCGAGCTATTATTGCCCTTTGTGTCAGGAAAAGCCTATTGGAGTATGAACAATACCTAAGTGATAACTTAATGACCATGGGGTGCTGTAAACCAATTCAGTCGCCTTCACTATTTTCCGACCAAAGTTTCCTCCAGTTGCTTTCGGAGGTGAAATAGAACGGGATCTGAATGAACGGTAACATCACGGTAACGAATGATTTCTCCTTGTGACTTATCAGTCTTGAGAATAGCACCGGAGGCCAGTCCGATAGGAAGGGCTGCGTGTTGTACACTTTCTTTGGCAGTCATCAGCCTTCCAAAAATGGTGTAACCTCCCTCACCGTCAAGCGTTTCATGCGCTTTGAGATTACGTTTTGCGCAGGCTGCGACATCAGCGACAAAGTTCGTGCTTGTACCAGTCGGTTGGTTCAATAGCACAGCAGAGGCGACACTAACTCCCAGTTCTAGTCCGACCAAATGATGTGAGCGTGAGAGTGCAGCATATTCTCCAGAAGAATCGGTATGACAGCCGTATTGTTTGAAACATTGCTGCGTATACGGATCAGAGGATTTGAAAGTAACATAAACTCCCCATCTAAGATTCTGCGGAACAGGGTTACCGTCGCGCTTTACGCTGGAAATAACTTCAACAATTCCGGGTTCGGAAAGAATGCCTCCATGCTCGGCCGGTTTAAGGGCAGACGCAAGTTCATCGATTCTAACTGGGGGAAATCGAAGTCCGTATTCTGAAACTCCTAGACCTGTTGCGTTAGCGACGGCACACATTTCGATAGCCGATTTGGTTCCATCAATAAAAGAATTAAACATCTTCGCATTGAGATGATCCTGTTTAGCTTGACTCGAAGAAAGACCGTAGTAATCCCAAACCGTATCGGGCGTCGAAAAGTGGTACTCCGGTAAAAATTTGGTTCCCTTTCCAGCGGCAACTACTTCAAAGCCAGAAATTCTTGCCCAATCGACCAGTTCGCAGATCAACGCTGGTTGGTCACCATAGGCCATGCTGTAGACAACGCCAGCGTCTTTTGCTTGCTTGCTCAATACAGGACCAATCAAAGCGTCAGATTCTACAGTTACCATGATGACGTGGTGGCCCGCTTCAATAGCTGCCTTGGCATGGGCGGCCCCGGCTTCTGGATTTCCGGTAGACTCAATAAGGACATCAAGATTGGATTCAATTAAAGCAGATGTGTTTTCCGTGAGGGATATTTTCTTGAGTCGAGCGGAATCATTGATTCTCGTACTGGTTGTTTGAACGGTTATTTGTTCATGGTCCCAACCCAGAGTTGTTAAGGTTTTGTGCGCCGTGGAGAGTTTCAAGTCAGCAACGCCGATTATCTGAAACCCAGGTGTTTTACGAGCCTGAGCGAGAAACATGGACCCAAATTTTCCATCGCCAATTAAACCGATGCGAATCGGTTTCCCCTCTTCTGAGCGTTGCATTAAATTATGGTACAAATTCACGGGAAGCCCTATGCAGGCGAATGATTATTGCAGCGTTATGCAAAATGAATCCGTCGCAGGTCGTGTTACTTAA
>Ga0310344_10001144_pt1 | contig 20545 bp, 13 predicted proteins | sample HC15DNA20200_MG_FD_203801 | JGI IMG/M metagenome (GOLD analysis project Ga0310344, IMG submission 203801) | Marine microbial communities from station ALOHA, North Pacific Subtropical Gyre - HC15-DNA-20-200_MG | ecosystem: Environmental > Aquatic > Marine > Oceanic | place: Pacific Ocean: North... | reverse complement strand
CCGGATGAAGGAACGGTGTCATTCACTACCGCTTTGAAGACCTGCTCTGCTGCCACACGACCACCTCTGAACGGCCTCCCGACTAAAGGCCCCTATAAGAGCGGTTCGGAAGCGCCGTAGGCGCTTGAAAATCACAAGAAATCTTTCTCAATACGATTCTCAAGCAGAGCGGGCTGTGTATTGGTCATAGTGATGTGTTGAGTTCGACCCCTCCCAACTGATGCATTGGCAGTACGCGTCTCAATAAGGCCAATTTTCTCCAATGTCTTGAGATGCTTCCAGAAGGTGGTGTAACTGCGTGGCTTTATTGTGAACTCCTCGCAGACTAGGTTGTACAATTTTTGAGCATCTCCGCTTGATACTGCATCGGCCTTCTTCAATCGTCTACAGATTCCGAGTAGAACCAACTTCTGATGATCTCCCAATTCGTCAACCTGGCTAGGCTCGACAGATGCTGCTCGTAGTGTACTGGGATGAACATCCTCAGCTAGAACATCCCCTCTTCCATCTTTTTCGACACGAATAATCGCAGCTTCAAGCAACTCGATGGCGAGACGAGCATCGCCTGACTCAGCTGCGAATCTACCTATCTTGGCGAGGGCCCCGTCGTCCACCGAACCCGGCCTGCAGGCTTCCTCGTATCGCTGCTTGGCGATGTCAATCAACGCGCTCTCACCATATCCTCTCAGAGTTAGCATGTTACTCTCCCCCAGGCGCGAGATAATTGCAGGCTCAAACAGTTTGATTAGAGAAGTATCCTGACTTACCAGAATCATCGAAACAGAACCCTGTCGATTCTGCCCCTCATCTATTCTCAGTAGTTTGTAGATTAGATCTCCCTTGTCGTTTCTAATCAGAACATCGACTTCGTCGAGAACTAACAACAAATGTGCATCTTGACTTCCGAGATTGCGTCTGATTGACTGAATTACCTCACTCGAGCTGAAACCTCTCTCAGGATGGCCAGAATCCAGAGACCTCGCAATCTCTTGCAGAACCTGTGAGGCGGTTGGGTGATTGCGACAGTTTACATGGGCAAGGACTAGCTTCCTACGCCCATCTAGCGCACGTTGTAAGTCTTCGCCAAAGCGACGAGTCATCACCGTCTTGCCGGAACCGACTGGCCCCGTAATCACCGCTCTTCCACTCACTCCTTGATGCTCAATTCCGACAAACATCGAGGCCAAGCCCCGTAACTCCTCATCACGACCCACTAGCGCCGGAGGGGTCCAGTCGAAGGAGAAAGGAGTCCTGTCCAATAGAACCTTGCCCGCTCCAATTCTGTCGAGGTAGTCGGCCATCATGCGACTCGTGCTCACATCGTTATTAGACATATTTGCAGCATTGCGCGCGCTTACGCGCGTTCTGTGGCGCGTGCGTGAATCAGGGTATCTCGTCGAACTGGTAACCGGTTTCCCACTTCTTCTCTCCTAGAGCTACTTCAAGCTCGTATGGAGTGATAAGTGGCTTAGAATATCTGACCGAGTCATCGATTGCAATTCTGGGGCACGCTGTGTTCACATATGCATCTACAGGATAGAAGTCAATCAAATCAGGACTGATGTGATCGAGTGCGAGCAGATATCCCTTGCGTCCGTGTTTCTCCAATAGACGCTTCATGCGAATTGCTAGGTTACGCCTCATCTGCCCCGGCTTTTCTCCAATCAGGATACCGAAAGAGTTCGCTTCATCCACCGAATTAATCAGTCCGAAACGTTGCCTCAATATCCTCTCTACTCTCTCCAGCGACATTTCAGTTGCCCCTCCTGTGTAAGGGTCCAACATAGCCAGAGGCTTGCCAGTATGCAATACAAGGCCGATGGGATGGAAGTCTCCTGAGCCTAGGAAAAGATAGTGGCCAATTGAGGGGTCATCACCAGAGTAGTTGCATCCGAGAACTTGCCCAGGAAAAGTCAACCTATCTCCGCCAACTGGTATCTCGACTTCGAAACCAGCCTTTTCCAATCTGCCCTTGAATTCCTCAAGAAGATGAAGATGCTGAATTGAGCCAACTAGGCCCAGTTTAACTCCGGTCAGGGGTGCCACGCGCCCAACCGCGTCCAGAAATTTATCCTTAGCAGATTCTTCATCAATCTCGACGATCTCATCAACTGACTCAAGGCGAGACTGTGCAATCGCGCGATGACCCTCAAGGATAGAAAGGACAGGAGTCAGTTCGGGATCTCCATCGTATGTAACAGGTATGAAATGAGTCGGCATGCCTGAGTCTATGTTCATCTGACTGTGTCCCATGTGTGCGACCAATTCGACTCCCATCATCTGCATCTTATCATGCACCAAATCACATGCCCCATAGCACGGATCGGCGGCAAGAATCACTCTCGCACCCGACTCATCTTCGATTGAATCCATCATCTCGAGAGCCTGCATTTTCAGTCCTTCTGGGACTTGTAGGGCTACCAATCGGTTGTCGTTGGCCTTGATTCTCTCTACTAATTCGCCCAACTCGAAGTCATGTCGTTCCAAATCCATATGATCACTCGATTATCTCGACCTTACCATCTATGATGTCGATACGCGCTAGAGTCCTAATTGGCCATGCCGGACGCTCCTTAGCTAATCTCTCACGACCCTCTCCTTTCTCAATCGCGATGACGATGTCTTGTAGTATGACTCCCATTTTCTCAAGAGTAGCGAGTATTGGCTCAAGAGTCCCTCCTGTAGAGATTACATCATCGACAATCAGAATTCTCTCTCCGGGCGAGATATCATTGATGTAAGTAGTAGAATGAGAGTAACCAGTTGATACATCGACTCTCACTTCACCTTCCATCCCATACTCTCGCTTGCGAATTACCACGGTCGGCTTTCCGGTGACTTCACCAACAGCAGCTAGCAATGGCAAACCCATCGCCTCGACACTCACTACTAAATCAATCTTCGACCAGTCTACCATCTCTACGATTAGGTCTCGTGTAGCGCGCAGAACATCTGCATCCATGCGTGGAATTCCATCCGAAATTGGATGGATGAAGTAGGGATAATCCCCCTTCCAGATTATCGGCGAGCCTCGCAGCGAGTCTTGCAGAATTGAAAGCGGGTCAGAGGGCGGCATGGCCCGGCAACCTCACACTAAGCCCTTCAAATGCTCGGAGCCCTTTGCTACTCTAATGGTGCAAGGGGTCGGGAATTTGCAACTAGCCTTTCTGAGAGCATCCCTAGCTGTGAGATAGTGCTCTGGAGAGGTGTAGATTGAGACAACGGTCTGATCTCTTTGCACTCTAGCGGCAGTGCCCACATTCTTCCCAAAGGACTGCCTCATCCCCATTGAAACACGGTCGGCACCGGCTCCAGTAGCCTGCTTGTTCTCTCTTAGAATCTGATGGGGATATGTGTGCATTCGAAGAGCATAGCCTTGATCTCCAGCAAGCTTCCTGATAGTGGCGTTAGCAACTTGCCTCGCCGACTCAAGGGCTGAGTCACGAATCTGGCATGGATTGTCTGCAGTCAGTTCGACTACCACTTCGAATTGGCCTGCCTCAGCACCCTTTCTGTTGCCCATGAAGTAGCGCAGAATACGGTTGTTTGGGACACCACCAGTATACTCTCTACGAGTGTACGCCTGACCCTTAATCTGGCGATACATCTTGGCTGGTTTGCGTGCCATACGGATACCTACTTCGCGGCCCACCGACCTTCTCTATTTAACCATGAGGCAAGCCGGAATGAGTCACTCAATCAGCACTCAGCCTTTCACTCTCGCGCTGGACTTCCCTGACTCCAAAGACAATCAGACAGAATCCTATAAGCATCGATAGTCCAATGTTCTCATCAAGTAATAACCATCCACTGAGAACTCCAAAGACAGGCACAAGGAAAACATAGGATGCTGCAGCCGTAGCTCCGATCCTATCAATTCCTCTGGCGAACCATGCATAGGTGAGGACCGTGGAAATTAGCCCAAGATATGCCACAGATATCCATTCGGTAGTATTGGGAATAGGTATTCCAGACTGCCATACTTCGGCCAGCATCCAAGGAGTGAGAAGGATCCAGCCGACTATCGAATACCATACTACGATTTCTAACGATGTCCCAATTGTTCCATCAATTAGCGCCATCTTGGTCAAGTTACTGGTCGCAGCCCATGTAAGGGCAGCAAGAGCAATCATCACAGCTCCAATCAATCGATGGTTGAATGGAATCTCCGTATTCGGACTCCATCCCACTACAGTAGCGACACCGACTAAGCCGATTAGTAGGCCGAAAACCATCCTCAAACTCAATTTCTGACCCAGTAATGGGATGGCGAGAAGTACCGTGAAAACAGGATTCATTGGGATGATTAGAGAAGCATCTCCAGCAGCCGTCCACTTCATTCCATTCATAAACAGAAGTTGGTACCCCATGGTTCCCAGTAATGCCATCAAAAATGTGTATTTCCAGGCCTTGTTTCCTTGAGGTAGAAATCGCGGACCTCCTTTATCCCTGTAGAGCCAACACCAAGCCATGAATGCAATCACCGCGAAGACATACCGCAACCAAGCCGAGGTAGCGGGCCCCATACTGGCCCTGTTTGCATCATCGAGACCGTAACTCAGAAATCGACCCACAGCCCAAGTCGAGCCCCACACCGCAGCAACCAGAATTAGTAGTAGATGTGTACTCAGATTCTCTCTATAAGACAACTAATCACCCAACTCAAGTAATCTCGATATGAAACCAGGGTCGCTGACTGCGGAAATCTCGGGCTCGCAGATTTCTCCGCCGAACTTGCTTGCCAGTATCATAGCAGTCATTGCTAGACGATGATCTTGGTGAGTTTTTACTGGATCGCAAGGAGACTCAGGTATCTGTCCGCCAGGAATCTTCAATCCTTCCTGTGTGACTTCAGCATGCATCCCGAAGCATCTGAGGAGATAGACGGTAGAATCGAGCCTGTCTGACTCCTTTCCACGAGAATGATTGGCCCCGATAATCTGCCCTCCCTTGCCTATTGCCATTAGTGCAGAAGCCGGGCATATCAAATCACTCTCATCCCGAAGATCTAGGATTTCTGACTGCTCAGCCAAACTCACAATAGCCGGACTGGACTCGGCCATTTCAATTTCTAAACTGACATCATGAAGCTCTGAGATTAGCATAGCAATAGGCAGAAGACTATCCTCCGTTGGAATAGTTACAACTTCCGGAACTAGCACTTCCCAAGGGACAATATCAATCGACTTCGATGAGAAATTATTCTTAGATTCGCATCTCCTGGCAATTTCGAATGACATCTCGTAGTATCCTCTACTGACTGCCTTTCCAATTATCTCCAAATTTATTGGAAAGGGAAATCGAGGTGCGGCCAGTAACATTGCAGATAGGGGCTGGCTGGATGTGCTAATGTCAAGACTCGCTGAACTCGTTTTCAACGGTCCAGTAACGGAGAGGGGAAGATTATCTCCAGACACCGTGCAACCCAATTCTCTCAACACTCCGGACAATGCCGACATATCTCTTTCCCGAAGTGACTCGTCCCCGTCAATATGGATCTCCTCACCGATACCTGCGGCGATTGCCATCAGGAATCTTGCAGCAGTCCCTGAATTGCAACAATCAAGAATCTGTTTCGGAGTTGTGAATCCTTCCTTACCTACTCCTTTGACAGTCCATTCGTTCTCATTTCGCTCTATAACGGCCCCCAATAATTCTAGACATTCTGCCATGGAAGAAACATCCTGGCCCGGTTCATTTGAGAATCGTAATGTCGATTTCTTCGATGACTGAGACGCCATGACCAGCCAGCGGATCATATGACTCTTCGAAGGAGGAAGAGACCACCTAAGGGGTCCCTTGAGTTCCATGGGTTCCAGACTAAGCACACCCTTGGCACAGGACTTGGCGTGTTAATGCTGCCACCTATTCGGACCGAATCCAGTCTCCGTAATCTGTCTCATTATCCCAATCTAACGACTTCTGATCGATTAGGCTTGACTCTAAGGTATTGTCCAGATTCTTATCAATATGAATCAGATTGTTCCTTTCGAGCAGTTTAGGACTTAGTCCAGGCAGTAAAATCGAGACAGCCCGAGGGACCCTACCAGGGTATATTTCGTTAACATGCTCAACTATGTTAGTGGTGCAAGTGTTGGTGATGGTGTTGTACCACTCGGGTCTATCGTGGAGACGGTTAGTCCTACGAAGGAACGACTCTAGAAGGCGCTGATGATTCCCCTCTCCTAGGACTACTCCTTCGAACAGATGAGTCTTCGACTTCCTCCTACATCTGGCTCTGACGCCTATAGAATCGCTTTCTGTAGACCAAACATAAAGCAATTCGTACTGACGCAGCATGCCACGAATCGGATGGTAAGACTCGCCCTTTTCCCTCCTAACTTCAATTGAACAAGCAAGTCTACGCCCATCATTGAACTCGAAGCTGACAAGGGTGTGAGCAATCGGTTTTCTTTTGGGATCGAAGTACTCCAGAATAAGCCATATCTTACTGACCTCGCTAGGCTTGAATCTCGACTCAATCCATCGTTCGTCATAGTCACGAGTAGTCCTCCAATTGAAGTCCCGAACATTCCTCAATAGAACCTCGTCTCCTTCATTTTCGGAATAAGCAATCCTATCATTCTCGGCGACCCAGTCGCGTTCATTGGAGGGTTTCTTACTGAAGTGCCAGATTAGAACAACGACCAAGACGAGCCCGGCAGGAATCTGAGCCGAGCTCCAGTCCATGCCGTCGCTGAGTGGAACTGGCGAATGAAACCTATCTCCATCAAGTGGCGCGGCAGGGGAGATTCGAACTCCCGAGGTGAGACACCACTGGATTAGCAATCCAGCGCAATGGCCAGGCTATGCGACTGCCGCAGTAACCAAGCGACTGACACCATTCGCTTAAGGCGAGCGGTTTCATTCCTCTTCGAAGTCCGCCTCATCGACATCAGACGAGTCAACCAGTTCTGCAGGTAACCGTGCTACGAAGATTATCTCGTCATCGTATCCGGTTCTAGCACGATTGCGTAATTCCATTATCCGAGTCCCCTTAGTGACCTTACCAAGAGTCTCCTTGGTCTGACCTGAGGTCATTCTAATCATCATTCCAGTCTTAGTAAGAATGAATAATTGATCGTCTAAATCAGGTATCTGTCTGACACTTACTATGTGATCATCATCGCGTAGGGACATCGTTCGCACACCCTTAGTGCCTCGATTTGTACGCCTATAGCCATCTCTATGGCTGACTCCTTCACCTTCATCATCGAGCATCTGCGCACCATCCTCATCGAGGAGAGGGACCATCTCTCCGGAGCCTAAACGGCTTCGCTTTGCCATTCCGAACTTGGAGATAGTTAGCACACTCGTATCAAAATCGTCTGTTACAATCATTCCGATTACACGATCGTCCTTTTGCAACTTCATGCCAGAGACGCCTTGACTTACTCTACCCTGTACTCTGACAACACGAGTCGTCACGATGTCTCCTGAGTTTGGGTCCGTACGTGACTTCTCTTCAGCAGGCATGAATCTGCAAGCATTGCCTCTGGCCGAGACAAGTACGACATGATCGCCCTCAGTAGCGGGCCTTACTGAAACAAGAGCATCATCCTCGCCATCAGCGAATTTTAGTGCATACTTGCCGCTTCTGTTTATCTTGACGTATTCAGATAGGTGGCTCCTCTTTATCCTGCCATTCTGAGTCGAGAATATCAGGAAGTGCCCCTCTGGATTCTCAATCAGATCCCTGCTCATCGGTAGAATCGATATCACCTTCTCGTCCTCCCTGATTCCTCCCAGCAAGTTACGAACATGGGTCCCTCTCCCGTACCTGCTAGCTGACGGCGTTTCCCATGCTCGGAGACCATACACCCTCCCCATGTCAGTAAAAATTAGCAACCTGTCCTTGGAGAAGCAGGTCACTATCTTGGAGGGTGCGTCTTCCTCCTTCGTGGAGACTCCCTTGAGCCCCTTCCCCCCTCTGTTCTGAAGACGGAAAGACTCAACAGGCAGGTGCCTCATATAGTTGTCCTGAGTCAGTGATATAACGATAGACTGCTCTGCAACTAGATCTTCTCTGTCCATCGAGAGCGGTGTCGGATTAATCTCTGTTCTGCGGTCGTCGCCATGCCTCTCAACTACCTCTTCTAGCTCTTCGACAATGATATTCAGGCGCTTTACCCTGCTATCCAGTATCCCTTTGAAATTCTTTATCGCTTCCTTCAGTTTTTCAAGCTCCTCTGCGACCTCCTTTACGTTTAGCTTGGTCAGTTGGTAGAGCCTCCTCTCTGCGATAGCCTTGGACTGCCTCTCTGAGAAGTCAAACTTCTTTATTTTCGGGTATTTTTCCTCTCCTCTGAGGTATTTTTCGAATTGGTCTCTAGAGTCCGAGTTACGGCCAACTACAATGATTTCATCCATCCTCTTCTGTGCTTTGATCAAACCGTCGAGAATGTGGGCCCTAGCTTCCGCCTTTTCCAAATCGAATTGCGTCCGCCTCTCAATTATTGACTCTCTGTGCCTGACATGAGTGTGCAATATGGTACATAGGTCAAGCTGTACCGGCTCTCCCCTCAGTATTCCCATCATATTCGCCGAGTATGACTCCTGTAATCTGCTGGATTGGTATAATTGATTCAATACCGCCTGCGGGTCAGCATTCTGCTTGATCTCGATGACTACCCTAATCCCCTCTTTACTGGACTCATCCCTGATGTCCCGGATTCCTTTCACGGATTCCTTCTGAACAAGTTCAGCTATTCCCTGTAGCATTGGCGCCTTTTTCACTTGATATGGAATTGAGTGAACTACCAGCCTCTTGCCGCTGGAGTCGTCTATCACCTCAACGTCAGATCTAATGTGGAATCGTCCATGCCCAGTTCTGTACATATCTACAATGCCATCGATGCCGTACAGGGTGGCGCCCGTTGGAAAGTCAGGTCCTCTCATATATTCCATATATTCGAGAGCGTCTATTTTTGGGGGGTTGTCGAGACCGATCTTTCTATTCTGTTCAATCACCCTTCCAATGTGGAATTTTATCGCTGCAGCAACCTCCCCAAGGTTGTGAGGCGGGATTTTTGTTGCCATGCCAACTGCAATGCCATCGCTCCCATTTAGGAGTAGGTTTGGAAGCCTGGAAGGCAAAACTGTGGGTTCGATCTCACTCTCGTCAAAGTTCGGCTCCATGTCGATCGTGTTTTTGTTGATATCTTCTAGCATGTGCAGAGATAGGCGGTCGAGCCTGCTCTCGGTATACCTCATTGCAGCCGGTGGATCCCCGTCAATCGAGCCAAAGTTACCTTGTCCGTCAACAAGGGGGTACCTAAGTGAGAACTCCTGTGCCATCCTGACCATCGTATCGTATAGCGCCTGATCACCATGGGGGTGATACTTCCCCATGACTTCGCCAACCGACCTAGCTGACTTACTGTACCCCTTTTCATGGGTGTGTCCTGCCTGGTGCATACCCCATAGGATCCTCCTGTGGACCGGCTTTAGTCCGTCCCTTACATCCGGCAGGGCTCGTCCAATAATCACGCTCATCGCGTAATTGATGTAGCTTTCTTTCATCTCGTCGGAGATGTCCCTTCTCAGTAAATCTTCACTCATTGTTCACACATCCAGTGCCGTAACCTTCGAAGCATTAGTCTCTATGAATGAACGCCTGTCAGGAACATCCTCGCCCATGAGTATGCTGAACAGTGAATCAGCTTCCTCGGCATCTTTGATTTCAACCTTCAGCATAACCCTGGCTTCGGGGTCCATTGTAGTCTCCCAGAGCTGATCGGGATTCATTTCTCCGAGACCCTTGTACCTCTGAACATCTATCTTGGATGTAGGGGATTCTTTCTGCATTCTCTTAATTGTGGCATCTCGCTCTTTCTCACTGTGGACCCATTCGACATGCTTCCCCCTGGAGATGGAGAATAGTGGGGGCGCGGCAATATACACATTTCCATTCATAATGGCACGTCTCATAAAGCGCCACATGAAGGTCAGAATCAATGTTCTGATGTGTGCCCCATCGACATCAGCGTCTGTCATGATGATGATTTTGCCATATCTCAACTTCTCGGGATCAAAGGCCCCCTCTGCCTCTTCTTCATTGCCAACCCCCGCTCCAAGGGCCCTGATCATCCTCTGAATTTGCTCGTTCGAGAAAACCTTGGTGAGGTTTCTTTGCTGCCTCTCCACATTCAGAATTTTACCTCTGAGCGGGAGTATTGCTTGCGTTCTTCTGTCTCTGGCGTTTTTCGCAGACCCGCCCGCACTTTCTCCCTCGACTATGTATATTTCACATTCAGCGGGGTCTCTCGACTGGCAATCTGCAAGCTGTCCTGGTAGTCCACCGCCTTCCAGTACGCCCTTTCGCCTAGTCAAATCACGTGCCTTCCTTGCAGCCTCCCGGGCCCTGCTGGCCAGAAGGGCCTTTTCGACGATCTGCTTTGCAACGGAGGGATTCTCTTCGAAGAACTCGCCCAATTTGTCATTCACGATCTGCTCAACTATCCCGGCCACCTCGCTAGTGACCAATTTTGCTTTGGTCTGCGCATTGAATGATGGATCCGGATGCTTTATCGAAATGACAGCAGAAATACCCTCTCTGACATCATCTCCAGACAGTCCTTTCACATTTTTGAGCAGGTTTTTTGACTGCGCATATCCATTCACTGTTCGCGTCAGCGAGCTCTTCAGGCCAGAAAGATGAGTCCCCCCGTCCGTATTGTGAATTATATTGGTGAAGCAATGTATTGACTCCGAGTAAGCATCAGTCCACTGCATTGCAACCTCCACGTAAACCTCTCCCTTGTCTCCCTGCTTGCTGCCAAGTACATGCAGCACATCTTCGTGAACCACTTCCTTGTTCTTGTTCATGGATTCTACATACTCCTTCAGACCCCCATCGTACTTATGCTCGATTTCCACAGCAGACTCACCTCTGAGATCTCTGGCGATAATCTGAAGTCCTGCATTCAGGAATGCCGTTCTCCTGAGCCTGGTATTAATCTGCTCGAAGTCAAACTCTATGATGTCGCTGAATACTTCTTCCAAATCAGGCTTAAACGAGATTATGGTCCCAGTCCTATCTGAGCTTCCTATCGACTTTAGCTTGCCCTGGGGGACTCCTTTGTTGTAGGTCTGTTGCCATTCCTTGCCTTCTCTATGAATGGTCATAATCAGAGATTCTGAAACTGCGTTTACGGCACTCACGCCTACTCCATGTAGGCCACCGGCCACTTTGTAGGCCTCATTGTCGAACTTCCCGCCTGCATGCAACTTGGTCATGATGACCTCAGCAGCGCTAACTCCCTCCTCGTGCTTACTGACGGGAATCCCCCTCCCGTGATCAGTAACCGTAATTGATCCATCTGGATTTAGGTCAACTTCGACCGTTGGATTGTGACCCGCAAGGTGCTCATCGACAGCATTGTCGACCACTTCCCATATGCAGTGATGCAGAGCAGAACCGTCATGAGGGTCTCCCAGATACATGCCAGGTCGCTTTCTGACGGCCTCTAGGCCCTCTAGCACCTGAATGCTATCTGCATCATAGTCGTCTACCATCAAATCACAATTCCTGAGGGTTCCTATAGGGAACCCTCATCAACATTCTAATCCGTACGCTGGAGGTTATTCAATCCTACTCTAAATCACGATAAAATAATGTATTTTTACCGTTTTTTCCATTGTTAACAATGGAAACAATATCTCTCGACACGATTATACCAAATCGCAAGATGGGGCGCCTAATGTCCCGTCCGCTGGTATGTGTAACTCTCAGAGGCTACACTGTCGACGACGTCCTCAAGGATGCCGCTGTCGCCACTGCTGCAGGTGCGGATCTAGTTGAGGTCAGGCTTGATTTGCTTTGGGCCAGGGAACAGGATAGGGATGTCACTGCTAGCGGTGCTGATGCAGACTCTAATGACTCTAGGGGGCCGAAGTACGAGCCGCCTGAGATCATTTCTCAGCCTCTGGAATCGGTCGATATAGATGCGGCCCTAGCATCCCTGAAGCAGGGAATTGACCTCCCAGTAGTGCTGACTTGTAGGCCGGAGCGCCAAGGAGGATATTACCCGGGAGAAGAGGCAGAACGTATCGAAGTACTATCCAGTGCAATATCTAGTGGTGTTAGCTGGATTGATTTGGAAGTAGATATCGTGGCCGAATCACGAAAGTCACTGATTGAGGCCACCAAAGGTAAGACCAAAATAATCGCTTCTTTGCATTCAGTTGAGAACCCTCCTTCTGCTTCGGAAATCATTCAAGATGTCGAAGACTCCTCAGATATGGGAGATATTGTCAAACTCTGCTACAATACATCCGGAAGAGCCGACGGGCTGAGGTTGTTCGAAGCTTCTTGGGACTTGAAGGAGACAGAATATGACTACGCAATTATGGGTTCAGGGTGGGGCGGAGACTGGACCAGAATCCATGCTCCACTATTGGGACAGGCCCTAGTATACGCCACCATGGAGAAGGGATTCCACCTATCCAGAATGGGCAGAATAAATGCCTCCGATCTGCAGATGGCTTGGAAACTATTGGAATACGAGTAATCAATCGTCTCCGGACCTCTGATCACTCTCATCGTCGAGATATGGCATCTGCCTAGAATCTTCATTTTCTGAAAGTCCCATCTTCATGTATCTACTATGGATAATCAGGGGCCCGATAATGCAGGCTATAGGCAAGGCCGAAATCAGAATGTAGGCAATAAAATTAGGAAGAGTAGTTCTCTCTTCTACATCGACCAGTACTTCAACATTCATGATTCCTCCAGAAGCCCCTCTATCAGAAAATCTCTCATTATCCCAGCCGTCGATTACTAGGAAATACTGAGTTTCACCTGAGCCGAACAAACCAACTGACGACCAAGCAGAACCGGTCGAGTCTATTGCGACTGAGAATACTTGTTCTGAAACTCCTTCATATGCATGCACATCCCTGTAAGGTAACCAAACCAAAGTGTCTCGCCATTCTACAGGAATCTCTCGCACCATCTCCTCAAGATCGTCCCATTCTCTGTTTTCATAACTGATTGAGTACCTATCCCAGTTTATGTCATTCATCAGATAAACATCCCCAATGGCCCCCATCTCGGGCTCATCAGATGAATCCGGACTCATGGTTATACAGAATGTGTATTGGTAGCCAGGGATAAGCTCCATTCTTACCGCGTTTGCACTATCGTTGGAAATAGTCATGTCGACACTAAAGTCGCTTCTGAGAGGTCTGAGGTCATCCCTGTCGCCTCCAAAACCCCAATCTCCCCACCAACCATCGTCTTCTAACGAGTGCTCTTCGTAGTACTGATTCATTCCCGGAGGATTACTGGCAGGGACATCACAAGAGCCAGCAGCAGAAACAGTTGGAGTTGCAATCACAGCCACAAGAACGGCGAGCATCGGCATGAGCAGTGAGGCGTTCAATGCGATTGCTATGCGCGCTTTACGCCTGTGAATCACCCTCAGCGCCTCCTCGTCCGTATCGGCCGGACGTATCCTGACTCCTTGTTTCTTCGCTCTTCTACTGTCAGATACTTTGGTTGTGGAGGAGGGCGGTGTTGATCCATGCCAGGGAGCCCACCTTCTACTTCTACCTCGGCGACATCATAGTTCTCTAGCATGTCCTCTGCATCCATCTCTTCCTCATCCTTTTCCCGCATAATCAACCATCCCAGAATCAGGACAGCCGCAATGAGGGCCAACAAGAGTGCACTCTGTGCATTCGGAATCAAATCCTTCCAAGTCAAATCTGAGAGAGACTTAGGAAGATCGTCTTCCTGAATTGAGAGCACAGTGATTACATATTCTTCTGTAGTGCAAACGCCCACTCCGTCACATACTTCCATCAGGATTCTGATTTCTCCCGCTTGATTCCATGTTTGATTCCCCCAAAGCCAGTCGTTACGAGTATCTCCATCCAAGTCAGAATCCTGCAGAGCATTCAGATCCCACCTCACAGTTAGTGGACCCGTTAGCGGCCTGTCTCTGTCGTTAGAAGAATCTCCATCTCCGTCACTATCGTCTGTGTTATCCAAATCCATCCAAGCCTGAATGCCGTCAATAAGGTCGCTATCGATCGCACTGGAATTCAGAAATACAGGGTCTCCAATTGTGACATAGTCAGCCGAAATTGGATCATCAGTCAGGATAACCGGGGCCCTTGAGACATATACTGTCATACTTGTTGAATTGGTCTCCCCACCTTCGAATCCGTCAACAACAGTCAGCGTCACAGTATAGGTCCCAGGGAGTTCGAAAGAATGCCAAACTACGGGTCCATATTCTGTGGAACTGGCATCTCCGAAGTCCCAAATCCAAGAAACAATACCATTCCATTCCGAAGACTCTTGGTCAGTAGAGGTCCTACCGACGAACTCCGGATCGGCATCATAACTACTAGAGCCATCGAATCGAATCGGATCTCCGGCAGAAACGAAAGCATCACCCTCTGCTGTCTGAGGTACCATCCATACGACACCATCTTGGTTTTGGGGGATTCCACTCAATACAGTGCCATTGATTCCCGGACAACTGAAATCCAAATCAGGTACAGGCAAGGGGTTGGCGATATTAATTGAGTAAGTCTTGGTTGCGGATACCAGCCCTCTGTCATCAATCACAGTAAGGCTCACAGTGAAGAGTCCAGGCTGTAGGAAGGTATGGCTGACAGAGGAGACATTGTAAATCTGCTCGTCCATATCGGATATTTCCCAAATGGTCTGTAGTAGAGCAGTGTCTCCATCAGGGTCGAACGACTGGCTGATAAATGTGTATTGGGTGTCTATTGTTCCATCAGCAGGCCGTGAGAATACAGCTACTGGTCGTTGGTTGAATACTTGAACTACGAGTAGTGCAGTAGATGAGTTCCCATCATCATCAGTAACCTCCAAAGTCACATTTTTCAGGCCCGGTTCCAACCACCCTACAACTGGATTCTGCAATATCGATTCTGTAGCAGAGAAGTCGGAAGTCAAAGTCATTCCAGAACCGCCCATATTGACTCCTCCTTCGAAGAACCAGTTGTACTCTACAATCATTCCATCCGAGTCCTCAAAGATTGTAGGCATCGCCAGAGGAGTCAAGGTACTGGTCTGTAGAGGGTCATCGAAGATTTGCTCGGGTAGCCGATTTAGTACCTTGATGTAAATCGAATGCTCGACTTGGTGAATTCCATCGTCTACAGTCAGAGTTAGTGTGTAGATAATCCCGTCTGCACTCCCGTCGACCCACGAATGTCCAGCTTCCACCATTCCCTTTGCCGATTCGATGCCTCCATCTCCCCAGTCCCATGTGAAAACCAATTCCTCTAGAGGTACATTGTCTGTTGTACCTCTTGCAGAGAATTGGACTCTCTGGTCCGTAAGTAGAATCAGTTCATCACTAATCACAACCCCGTCTACAGAAATTTCAGGAACAGGGTCAGAGATGTCACTAACTGTGATGTTCCAACTCTGAGACTCGGAGTAGTAACCACCTTGATCTTGAACGATTAGTACGACCTCATATTCTCCTGCGTTGAGGTATGGGTGAGTCGGATTCTTCAGACTGGACGAATTGTTATCTCCCAAATCCCAAACATATCCAACGGGCGTATCATTGTGACTGAATGTTCCGTTTAATTGTCCGAATCCCCATGAATCATATCCGGAACCGAACATATCTACGGGAAGCCAAGTCTGAGTAATCGAAGTTGATACTGACCCAGATGCTATTGGCTCCATATTCGCAAGAGATAGGGGCAGTGTAAACGCTTGGTCGACTAGTTGCCCAGTGACATCGCGTATCTCCACCCCGAATGTCCAGTCTCCGGTCTCAGGAGGTGTGAACCATACGCTGTTGGGGGCCGGGATACTGTTTCCTGCTGTTACATCGAAGATAACCGTGTCAGCCAGGGTGTTGTTCACATAAGCTTCGACAGTAACTTCTAGTATCTCAAAGAAAGCATTTGACTGTACTTCAAGATCAACTTGCACACTGTCATCAAGTCCGTTCTCATCACGATCGAACGGAGTAATGGTATCGATGTAAACTTCAGCCGGATCGGTAATTAAGCCCGCGTAGACCGTGGCCGATGCGGTTGGATAAGAGCCAGTTGTAATTCCACAAGTAGCATAGTTGTAATCGCAGTCGCTGACCATAGATTCGTACCAAGTCAGTAGCCATACTTCGTCACTTGAGTTTCCAAATCCGTGTACTAGGCCCGTGGCTGCACCAGTCCCCGAATCCACTCTCATATCGGTCATGGTCCATGTTCCAGTGACAGAATCACGAGCCATTATTGCTCCTTCAAATCCAAATTGAGTAGGCTGAACCATCAAATTGAGTGGAGCTCCTGAGCCCTGTGTGAACTTGTAGGCCCTCATTCCCCAGCCTTCGAAACTCTGACTAGAGCTATTCCAATCATTCACCCACTGGTCATTATAACCACTCATCTGAGCCTTGCAAATGTAAGCGGCAATGCAACCCGAGGTCAAATCTAGGTTTGAGAACCCGAATGCACCTTGCGCACTGTCGAGTGCAACTGCAATACTGAAATTAGCGAAAATCTCACTCATGGTTGTGCCAATCGGAGTCGATCCAGGCTCAGGATTCTGGGCTAGGTTCTCAATCGAAGCGCCGCCTGTGGTTGTATCTGCTACCAATCTCTGGATGGCAATTCCTCCTCCCAGTTTATCTGCCAAGTACATCATGAACATGAATCCGGCCCCGTAGTCAGCTATCCTGCCGTTCCACCATCTCACACTGAGGCTACTATCCTGAGACCAAGCATTGGCATGACCAGTCAGAGTGCTGGTTACTCCGAAGCACAGGTATGCTGCCATATCCGCTGCGCCCTCATCAATCCAAAGGTACTCGTAAGGATCTCTTGCATTGTGCAGTAGATGCTCAAACTCATGAGCTAGGATTGTATTCCTCCAACTTAGATCATCAACATCGATGAACACTGATTCTCTAACGGATGACAGTCCGGGCGAGAAGTATCCTCCAACCCCTCCTCCTCCATCTACTGCGATGAAGACCAACTCAATCTGACAGTTGTTGTCAATATCTGGAGGGGTGCCGAAGTAGGTGGTAACTGTTGGAAATATCGTCGATTCCCATGTCGAAGCAATATCATTGAGAGTAGTTGATGAGATAATTTGCCCGTTCTCAACTAGAATCACAGAGTTGGCAGAAATCTTCTGAGCAGTCACCCCAACTGTGCCGCTAGCGGTAGAGATGTTTCCTGTATCTCCTTGGCTCCAAGCGTTAGCACACGAACGTACACTAGACTTCGCGCTGAGATAACCGGGAGAGAACGGCATCACCAGTCCCGGATAACCCGCATCCCTCCATTCCATCTTTAGGTGGCCAGTGGCCGAGAATACCGGTTCAGAATCGTTTGTGAACATGTACCGCTTGCCCTCAATAGAGGGAGTAAAGTCGGATAAATCGCCAGACATGACCGTAGGACCAATATCTTCCTGGCCGGATTCGGCCAACGCCAAAGGAGAGAGACTGGCCATGACCATGCACAGTACCAAAAATACCGAAACTCTCCGGGACATGTTGCCAAAGCCTGAATTCATACTCAACACTCCGTGTTGTAACCAATCACATTGCGCTCAAAGACCTATTTTAACATCGATGGAGCATCGTTCGTACATGGGCCGCGGATTCTCTGACATTAGCCGCCTTTGCGCCCTACTGCTCGGCGCCCTAATCATTACTTTCTCATCAACCGCTACTGCCCAGATAACAACAGCTGAGATAACCATAATTTCGACGCATACGCACGACCAATCTGCCTTCACACAGGGTCTTGAGATGCATAATGACTTCCTCTACGAGAGCACCGGCCTGTATGGGCAATCCAGCCTTAGACAAGTAGATCCGGATAGTGGAGAGGTCCTACGAATTAAGATGCTTAACGAATCCTATTTCGGCGAAGGCATTACAATCGTCAATGATAGCATCTATATGCTTACTTGGAAACAAGAAATCGCCCTGATTTTCGATATCGAATCTTTTGATTTAGTGGCCAATTTAAGTTACTCTGGAGAGGGCTGGGGGTTGTGCTATGATGGCACCCATCTCGTGATGTCAAACGGAAGTTCCGATTTAACAATCAGAAATCCATCGGACTTTACTATAATTTCTACCATCACTGTAAGCGACGGTGGGTCTGAAGTCGACCTGCTGAATGAACTCGAGTGTGTCGGAGAAGTCGTTTATGCAAATGTATGGGGCAGTGATCTGATTGTTGCTATCGACAAATCATCAGGAGATGTCTTGTACACTATCGACGCCTCTTCATTATCTCACGGCGAGTCGGATGACCCAAATGCTGTCCTAAACGGGATTGCATACATTCCAGACCGTGATGCCTTTCTCCTCACTGGAAAGAATTGGAGCTCAATGCATTTGGTTTCATTCTCCTATGATGAACAGGTTATCGAGGAAGAACCAGAATCACTGATCATTTCGGTTCTGAGCGTGGTTTGGCCCGTCTTCTTAATCGCTATACTAATTGTCTTCCTTAGTTCAATGAGGCTGTTGAGTGCAGTCATTAGATTCCTAATCGTATTATTCACCAAGCGACAACCTGAACAGCCTTCTCAGATTAGCGATACATCGTCACAGGGGGCCGAGGAGCAATGACAGAGTCCGCAGAGGATCAATTCGAGGACTATAGCGCCATGGAACTGTGGCTGCATGATCTCTCAATTGATTCAGCCACCAGAGTGGCTGGTGGATTGATGATTTTCGTTGGAAGCCTACTTGGACTTCTTTTGGGTATTGTATTAATCTCAGCTAATGTTGGAGAGATTCTTTCTGGCCAATTGGACGGTTCTGACGGCGTAGCAGATGTCAATGGCACTGTCATTACTGCTCTACAAGACAGCGGTACTGGCGGCGATCCAGCAGAAGGAGTCACAGTCTCCCTGATTGATTCTGATGGCCTAGTTATTGGCGTTGATGAAACTGATTCTGGAGGCCGATTTTCTGTGAAGGATGTCCCTAGAAGAACCGCTACTCTAATGGTTGAACATCCGGGTAATATTACAGTCGAGATCAAACTAGTTCCAGGTGATCATGCTCAGATTTCAGTCACTCTAACTCCGGGCAATGGGGTAGATAAAATCGACATTTCCGGTGAAAGCCACCTTGCCGAATCAGTCCTAATCGGTTCGATGATTGCAGCAATGACTCTGCTAGCCGGTCTAGCGGGAATGGTTGGAGGTTTGGAGGCATACAGAGGTGATCGCTACCGCAAGACATGGTGGTTAGCATTCTTTGGTTTGTGGAGCAGAGGAATGCTCTTCATCGGCCCGATGTTAATCCTAATTGGCATGGGGATGGTGAGTCTATCAAGAGATCAGTTCACCGATTACACGAGAGACTAAGGGAGGATTTCCGTGTATCTAATTACAATAGAAGGCGGAGATGGAAGTGGCAAGGGTCTGGCCACAAAGATAGTCTCAGAAGTTCTGCATAAGGAATTCTCATTCACCTCGGTAGAAGTGACGGGCGAACCTCGAAGAGAGCACCCCTTAGGCAGGTTGGCAATCGATGCTGTTCGTGAGAGGAAGATGCCTCCGGAAGAGGAAGCCGGCCTCTTTGCAGCCGATAGAGTAGACCATTCTCATGGGTGGATACTTCCTAGATTGGAGGAAGGCAAAGTAGTAGTTAGTGAGAGGAATATTCACTCTTCTCTAGTGTATCAGGGAATTGTTGGAGGAGCAGGGGTTGACAGAATCGCGAATATGAATTCAGCAGCCTTAGTGCCCGACCTATGCATTTGGGTTGATTGCGACCCCGAGGTTGCCATGAAGAGAATACAGAGTGGAACTCTCAGGGCGCTTAGCGATAAAGAAGAGTACTTCGAAACTACCGATCTCCAAAGAAGCATTAGACAGGGCTACGCATCTCTATTATCTGGAGAGATTGAGATGCCTACCCCATTCGACATGGGTGCCCTTATCGGGCCCATTTTGAATGAAGGTACTGAGTCCGAATTCAGGGCCGAACTTACTAGGAGAATTCGCAGATTTATCCATAACAGGCATCCGCCGCTGAATGTCGATGTAGAAACTGTAGAGAGGCATCTGATTCGCAGACTCCTCAGGACCAGAAAGGGCCAGACCACTCTGAGTGGTATCGGAGTAGAGCCCTCTGGCTCGAGCCAAGATTGGCTTGGAGGAATCGCACCCTGGCGAGCCGTTAGAGACGCCCAAAAAGAACACTCCTCAGTACTGGCTAGCCTAGGCGACAACACTAGGGCAGACATACCGAAGAACATCCTATCTCACTCAATGGCCTCAGTCTGCGGAACCTTATCTCTAGTGCCATCTGCCGATATCTCAGAGCTTCGTTCTGCCCTAGGTCCCGTGAGAACTGTCTCCGAGCGTCATACTCAGAGGATAGTGAAGTATCTGCATGAGCATACAGATTGGGTCCACAAACACAAATCTCTGCTTGGGAGGGAAGCACCGAGATCAATTCTCAGGCAACGATACAGGGCTGTAGGGATGACTTTGCTTGCTATATGGCCACTCAAAGAGGCAATCAGGAAATGGATGGAAGACAACCCTACAACTCAT
>Ga0310344_10001143_pt1 | contig 20561 bp, 15 predicted proteins | sample HC15DNA20200_MG_FD_203801 | JGI IMG/M metagenome (GOLD analysis project Ga0310344, IMG submission 203801) | Marine microbial communities from station ALOHA, North Pacific Subtropical Gyre - HC15-DNA-20-200_MG | ecosystem: Environmental > Aquatic > Marine > Oceanic | place: Pacific Ocean: North... | reverse complement strand
ATCATGGATCATATCTTCAAATTCTCTTTTTACAGCTTCAGTTTTTGGCTCACCATACTTCTCAATAAATGCTTTTCTATCAAATCTTGTGCCTCTCCATAACGTGCCTAACATCATAGCATCAAACAAATTAGCTTCTTCAGCTGTTAAATTCTTTTTATAATTTGTTATTCTAGAGTCTATACTAGCTTGATTTAAAGCTCCAGATTGCTTTTCACCGTATATCGACTGTTGAGCAGCTTCAAGATAAGCTAACTCTATAGGGTCTAGCGTAGAGTTAGTATAATCAATTTTTCTTGACTGGTTAGCTAAAACATAGCTATTTTTCTTTAAGTGATCAGCAGCTTCACCAAGTTCTCGTATTCTTGTTGGAGAAACATTCTTAGAAAGTTCTGCTATTCTTTTAATACTAGCTATATCGGAGAAATCATTAACGACAAAATCCTCAGCCTTTTTAACAATATCATTAAGATATCTAGAGCGTTGCTCCAAGTTGTCTGGCTCAAACTTCTCACGCTTATTCTTATTATAAGAAGAGAATTTTTTACCAGATAAAAGATTCCTTTGATAAGATGGATTATTAGGGTCTAGTTGGGCTTCAATACCTTCCTTCTCAAAAAGTTTATACTTTAAAACTAAATCTAAATAAGGGCTTCTAGGTACAGCCATTGAATCTCTGCCTAACAATTTCTTTAAAGAATCTAGTAATGTAAGATTTGATTCATGGTTCTTATATATTTCTTTAACTCTTTCGTAGTCAACACGTTTTAATATACCATCACTCCAATCAAGACCTTTTAAATCACTAGCTATTTTAGGTAGAAATGTATTTCTATACTTAGGTAAAACTCCAGTTTTAGGATCATTTATCAAATCAAGCTTTTGTTGTATCTCCCACATATTAAATCTTCTATTCTCAGCCCAATTCCTACTGTATATAGCTTGATTTATATTCTTCATAAGGTTAATTACAGCCTGCTTCTTATGACCAGAGTGTATTACCTTATTTAATCTAGGTATAGGCTTACCGTTTTTATCAACAATAGTATACTCAAATAAAGCATTTGTTTGTTTCTCAAGAAGCTTTTCACCATACTTACCGAAGTTTAGTCCAGCTTCATCCATAGGGTCAGAAGCTAAACCTACGGCAGCTCTAGAAACACCTCGAAATGAACGAAGATTATCATCTCCCTTTTTAGCACGAACTCTTAATCTAAGAGGATACTTAAAATCTTTATGATATACAGTAGTATAATAAGTACTATCCTTCATAGCTCTTATAGAAGAATATGCTGACTTAACATAAGCTGTTTGAGTAACGGCAGTACCCAATTGATTTCTACCTTGAGAAGCTGCATCTGAAGCTATTTGGCGAGCTACGGGAGAATATTGAAGTGCTGGATTAACTACTATATCCTTTACATCTCCCTGAGTTGTTAGTTCAGTCCTATATGTTTCACCTTTTTTGCTAAGAGGGTTGACCGTTTCTTTATTGTGTTCTTCAAATCCATTCTTAACAAACTCATTTCTTGACCAATCATAAGCATCTTTCCATTCTTTTTTAAATCCTGTACCTTTTCCATCAGACGATCTACCGCCAAAAAATACAAATGCTTTATCACCGTCAAGATCAGCACCACCCAATGCCTCCATAGTCCTTCCATGTAATAAAGAACCAAAACCTCTTACTCCAGAAAAACCAGCAAACTTTAATACATGAGCACCTGACATAGAATCCATAGGTACACGAACTACAACTGCTCTAAATAGCTCCTCTAACTGCTTATCTTTTTTCCCTCCATCAACATATTCTTTCCAAAGCTCTTCTAAAGGTCTTTTCCCTTTTTTACCTATACCAGATACATCAACTTGCATCTTTTTAAATCCGTTATCTAGAAAAAATATATCATCTTCTTTTTGAAGTCTTTTTGTTTCACCTTCTTTTGACATACCTATTTCATAAGGCCTCATTCTTGTAGAACCACTGTTTCCAATTTCAGGTCTTGTTATTCCATTAACAATATAGTTACGTATAACAGACATCCTATAATCACGACTAAATTTATGTAAATGACCAGCTAAGCTGTTTGGCATAAGAGATATAATTCTATCATGAACAGTCTCAAAATCAGACATTTCATTTCTCATTTGCTCTATTTGCTTATCAGTATACTCACCATCAGCTCTCATTTCCTCAATAATATCTCTATTAACTTTCTGTATTTTAGAATAAACTGCATTTGCAAATTTCTCATTACCTTTAGCCTGTACAGCTGTAAGAAGCTCATGTACACCTACTTTGTCAAGATTGTTAAGAACTTTAGGTATATCTTTTTCGTAAGCAGAAGGATTTAATTCTATCTTTTTTACTAAAGCATTTATTTCAGGATCACCTTTTACTCTTTCACCGCCAAGACTTGAATACATGTCATCTATTATTCTACCCATTTCCTTATTGTACTCAGCTTCTGTTTTAAAAGGAGCCTTTGCAGGATCAAAGTAAGAGTAAGGAGTAAAATTTGTAAACATTTGTTTAGGCATATGCTGAGGCTCTATACTATGAGTATCAGTTTTCTCAGACATTATAACTTTAATGTCTCTTATTGGAAGTTCATAGGTATCAGCTATAACTCTTGGATTATTTCTATACCAATCTAACTTACCTACCTTACGCTCACCAATTTGCTTAGCTGCTGATTTAGGTATAATTAAGTGTATATTATTCTTTTGCATATAGGCTTCCATCTTAGGAGTGACGGAATGTATCATATACTTGCCTAATAGAGCTCCATATTGGGGGTTAGAAGACACGATAAATGATTTATTGACTCCACCTTCAGTGGGGAGCCCTCCCTGCCTATTTAAGCCATCTATGACGTCAGAACGCCCCAAAATAGCACCATCCGTTACTTGAAAATATTTATCATTAGCAGTTCCTAGCTTATGAGGAATTTCCTTACCATTATCTTCTACTAATTTTATGTTTAAATTATTATTAACTACATCCGCTTTTCCTTCTCCTCTAGCTTTTTCAATAGCCATAATAATATCTTTAGGATCAGAACTGTAGCCAGATGTGAGCCATATCTGAGACCTTTTGTTAAACGCTTTTGCATCATTTATATACCCCTTACCTAGAACTTTAGATATATCTTGTAAACCCCTGTATCCATTGAGTCTAGCATCATATATAGCATTAGAAACGAAAGCTTTATCAAACATTTCTGCAGCTCTTTCTTTGCTTCCGATACCAGAGCTATATTTTTTTATAAATTCTTGTTTACTTTTTTCTATTTCTTTTATATGCTCAGTAGTATAGCCTGCTTTTCTCATAGCTGTTTTAATTTTAGCTATAGCTTTTTTAACCCCCGTCTTACTAAAAGGAGTTTCTGGGTGATATTTAACAAAATAAAGCCTTGAAGCATCTCCCCTACCACCATAATAATACATATTATTCTTCTTAGAGTTCATAAAACCCATAAGGTTCCCAAGTTCTTTACTATATTGCTGTTGTCCAACCTGGAGGTCTTCTCTGTTAGGAAAGCTTCTCCCGTTTCTAGCAGCTTCTCTTTGAGCTAAGTAATCTGGATATTTATTAAGCTCAAATTCTCTTTGCCCTGTAGGTGTTGATTTTACAATATGATCTAATAAAGCATATACTCCACGAGGTTCTTTTTCTTTTAAACCAAATTTCTTATTATAGTCTTGTAGAAAAACTTCCTCTATTAACTTAGGTTCTTGACTTAACTGTTTTCTATTTCCAGCACCATTAATGGCTGACCCAGTAGCATCTGTACGCATTATTCTAGGCTTACCATTCTCTACTGTAATCATATTTACAGGACGTTGTTTTATTCTCATAAAACCAAGGCCTTGCCAAAAAGCCCTATCTTCTTTTAGGGTACTAAACTCAGGATGTTTCTTAGTTATATAATCCAACATCTCTTGGGCAGGGTTTTGTTGTGACTTTCTACCTTTTTGTATTAAACTTATCCATTTATTATTTAAATCAGAAGCTACTAACAGTTTTTCTCCAGTAGTTCTACCTTCCATATACTCAGCCATATTTTTTTCTACAAATGATTTCGCATTAATAGATAATCTAGCTGGAATAATTTGAGGGTCAACATCACCTCCACTGTCTTCCATTTCTTTTATTTCTTCTTTAGTTAAGTCTCTAAGGGGTTCACCTTCTTTAGTAAAAGAAATAGATTCTAATTCTTCTTGTTTTTTAAGTATTTCTTCAGCTCTTATTTTTGCTTCTTCTGGTGTAATGCCTTTTGTATTTTTTAATATTTCAGCTGCTAAAACATTAACAGGGGCTTCCATTCTTTCTACTTGTTTTACAACCCAATCTTGCCCTGGCTTATCAATCTTATCCCAGCCTTTTACTAGTTCAGGGTCTTTAATATCTTTCTTTATCATCTTAGCAAGATGCTGCTGTCCCATTCTTCTGTGAACTGGCATTTCATTCTTACCAAAATAAGCACCTAATAGATATTGATATATCTGCATTGGAGTAGTCTCACCTCTTAACGTAGAAGGTAATCCAGTAAATAACGATCCAGAAAGAGTTTTTAATACGGTATCTGCAGTTTTATCACCAGTTTGGACAAGATTACCTATTCCTCTAAATGCAGCACCAGCAATTGCTCCATGTTTTAAAGATGCCATCATCTCATCTACTCCACCCTGCCAAGAGCTAACTGCACTAGCAACACCAAGATGAAAAGCTCCTGAAGCCAAGTCTCCAACAACATTATTCTGTAAGAAATCAGTAGCTGTTTTACCAGCAGCGGCTCTAGCTCCTATAGCCTTACCATATATAGGATTAACAACCTTTTTAACAGCTTTCTCAGCCCCTTTTGCTGCTAACATAGGTATAGACCTACCTTTTAGCCTTTTAGCAGCTTCTGCTAGCCTTGTTGCCCCCATAAGCTTTAATGGCATAGAAGGAACATATCCAACAAAACCTGCTAAATGCCCGATATTACGAGCGATAGCCTCAGCATCATCCTTAGGGGGATCACCAGTTCTGAAAGTCGTAAAGCCTTCAAAAAAGCCTTGGCCAGTTTGTTTCATTACACTACCTACTTTACCCATAAACCCATTATTGTTTTCAGCAAAAGGCAGGCGGTAATATTCAGCATGTTGCTGTAATTGTTCTAATGTCTCTTCGTTGAATTTATCAGGCTGTTGTTCGTATAATTGCCTGAATTTACTTACTTGAGCAGGAGATAAGCTTGGTCTAAATCCTTGAGGAACAGCCACACGTTAATCCTCTTCAAAGAGTTTGCTTAACGCTCCTCCAGCAGCAGCACTTCCTAATATACCAGCAGATATAAGTCCTCCATATCTTGGTATTTTTCTAGCCCATTTAGAAGCTCTTAATGCAAGACCTGGTTCTTTTGTTACATATTTAGGAACATTTCTTAAGACTCTTCCTCCAGCACTTTTACTACCATCTAAGGCTTTTCTTAATTGTCTGCTATTTTTTACTCTTTTATCTACATCTTTTTTATAATCTGAAATTTTCTTCCTATCTTCAGGAGAAACACCAAGCCTTTTCTTAAATCTTTTATTTGGAGTACCGTCTTTTTTCGGAGGTCTTAAATCAGTATCTCGCTTAATTCCTAAATCTCTTTCGATTTGTCTATCGCTTAATCTTTTAATTCCAAACTTACCCTTTCTTTGAAATCCTTTCTCTCTTAAAGATTTAGAAAGTTCATTATCAGCTCCAACAGCAAAAGTTCTATTCATTAAATTTGCTGCAGCTCTTTCAGCTCCTATAGCTCCACCAATACTTCCTAAACCAACAAGTGCTGTTGCACCAACTTTACCCCAATCAGTAGGTTTGGCTCCTGGCTGTAAACCTATTTCTTGGTTTCTATATATATAATCTAATAAATCTTTATTTCCAGAGAAAGCTTTCCTTATCTCTTTATCAGACATACCATTCTGACGCATTATATTAATTTCATCAAAGATATTTTCATTGAACATTTGCGTAGCTTGGTCATGCTGTTGAGATACAATCATGGGGTCAACATTTCTTCCTGTACCAGCTAAGTCTTCTTGAAGCTGTGCCCACATATCCCATTTACTTTGAGGAGGTTTCCTGTTCTTTATAGCATCATAATCAACATTACCTTGGTCATCAATCATTCTAGTTATTGGAAAAGCAGATTTTGCTATATTTTGTTTAAAAATATTTCCAGCATCCTGAGCTTGTTTAGCCATATCTCTTTCATAATTAGGCATCTTAGCCCTTACGGAATCGAAATTTATATTTAAATCAGTCATCATCTACCTCATACAAAGTTAAATACATTTTGAAAACCTCTATCATAAGTTTCACCGTCAATAGTATCTGACCACCATCCACTTTGTTGAGGTTCTTTTGGTAATTCTTTCTCCCCTTGAGCAACTTGAGTCTGCTCTTGAGTAACGGGAGATTTATTGTTTTCTAAAATCTTTTTATTTTCTGCTAGTGTTTGGTCAGCAGTCATCTGTGGCTTCTGGTCATAGACTATTTGATTTGCATTTTGCTGAGTTGGGTCTACTATTGATTGCGCAGGATCATTACCAACATTTCTACCCACAGTATTAAGTACACTTCCTGGGTTAAGAACAGAAGCTACCATGCCAGCACCTGGGAGAGGAGTAAGAGATTGTGCGCCACCAGCTGATTGATAATTAGGAGCTTGTTGATAAGTACCTGTTTTAGGGTCAAGCTTGTACATCATCTCTGATGATTTTTGATTACCTAAATAATAATTGCCAAACTGGTCAAATTCTCCCTGACCGCCAGCAGCAATTTGGTCTATATATTCCTTTGATAGACCTTGAGGAGGGGGAGAATTTTCAGTATTAGCCCCTGGCTGTCCTCCAAATAACTCTGCTACGCTTACAGTATTGCTTTGAGGAGTTCCTTGAGTAGCTGATGGGGAACCTTGGCCTGAACCTGGCTGATTAGGGACTGTTTCAGCTTCTTCGTCGCCAAACATATACTTCCAAATACCACCTAAACTTTGTCCGTAGTTACCAATAGGCATTATGGGGTTTTCTTTCCAAACTTAGCTGATAAGATATCACCAGCTTGATTTAATAAACCGCCTTTATCAAATATACCAGACATACTAGGCATCATACCTGATCCAGTATCAATCCATCCTTGAGCTTTTTGAAGAGCTAATTTATTCTTTTGTCCTTGCTCTGCCCACATTTGACCAGCAACAGATTTGTCTACGTTCATTTGACTAGGTAATACTACATTCTTCATTGCATCTTGCCAAGAACTATACATGTCTCCAACGGCACTAGTCTTTAATCTGTTTTTAATAGCATTCATAGCACTTCCGCCATAATTACCCATTTGTGCCATTGTTCTAACAGCTTGGTTACCACCTTGAGTAGCAGCGTCTAATGCTGCACCACTGTATTGACCTATATCTTTCATTCTATCTATCAAACCTTGAGTATTTGAAAACATACCTTCAATAGCTTCTTTATTAGCAAGTCCACCCATTACCTTATTAACGCCTTGTATACCCTTATTCATAGCCATACCTCCGCCAATCATACCAATTAAGCCACGACCAACTTGAGAACCTAACACGCTTCCAATAGCACCTAACATATATTCTTATCTCCTATAGACGGTTTAATACCTTGCAATTTACGAAGGTATGCATTATTTACAAATAGTTTTTTATTATCCTTCACCATCTCCTCCTCCAGATGATCTACTATAGCTAGCTGTAACTCTTCCCATAAAATCAGCACTACTATCATCACCAAAAAATTTCTTCCAAGCAGAACTACCATCTAGCGCTTGCCTAATATAAACACTTCCTAAACCTGTATTGTTTCCTTGAAACGTAGATGTCCATGTACATGTAGTAGGGGTTCTGTTAGAGCTAGATATAGTATGATAACTAAATATAGAACCACTAGCCGTAACAGCTTCCCATGTATTTTGTATAAATGTAGTATTTAAATTCCAACATCTTGACATAAAATAAGTCCCTATTCCATAAGTACTAGGAGAATCCATTGTTACATCACTAGTATGACTAGAATTGCTTGTTGTAACATTAAAAGTATCATCTTCAGGTTCATCATCTAAATTAGTACCCCCCATTAATTGTGATTGAGTTGGTGACTTAAAAGAGTTCCACATACTTACATTCGTAGCACTGCTACTATTAGCACAATTAGCTCTTAAAGCGGTCTGACTAGTAGAAGAACCTGATGTACTACTGCCATTACCTGCAGTTATTAAACCTAAGTCGCTTAATCTACAGTTATCAGGACTTCCAAATGCCACTATAAAGCTTCCATATCTGTTTTAAGTTGCTCGTAGTCTTCTTTTTCTGATGTTAAGCTTTCAATGTTTCCTGTCAATGCTGATATTGTTGAGTTTATAAACTCTAATTGTTGCGTTGAGACTTCATCGTCTATTGCTTCTCCAGTATCAGGATTAAATGCTTTCTTAGTAATTTTAAAACTACCATTTTCTTCTTTAGAAAGAGTTAAGTTACCCTTAGATTTTAATGATTTATAATTCTTCATCTAAGACACCTCTTTGTATTAATTTATTAGTTAATTCATTAACAGCAGCTATTAACACAGCTGTAAGTTTTTCATATTTTACTGCCTTATATCCATTATCTCTAGTTTCAACAAGATCAGGATACATAGCTTCTATTTCATCAGCCATTACACCTATATCTGAACCTTCATTGTAACTATTATATTTTTTTGCTTCTGGTAACCAATTAAATGTATAACCTTTTATGTTAGAAAGTTTATGCAAAGAACTCTCTAATGGCTTTTTATTTGTTTTAAGTCTTGGGTCAGATGAATAATATGCTATTACATCACCAGGAACATGAAAGTTTGCTTGTCCATCGTTTTCCGCAACAAGACCACTAGATGCATATACAGATAAATTATCATTAGCATAAGTCAATCCTACTGCATTTGCAACATTAACACCTGAACTAGCTTCATGTATTAAAAGATGTTGACCAACACGAATAAACCCTTTACATTGCATAACCGCACTTGAATTGACCATATTTCCTGTCCCTCCAACTACAAGATGTGGATTATTAGTAGTATTACCATTACAAGCTACCCCACCTGTAAAAGTAGCTCCAGCTAAAGCTGCCTTAGCATCAAGAGAGGTTTGTAAATTGTCTACATTTGCAATTGTATGATTATGAGAATCATCAGCAACAGTTACTGATATACTAGTTGTTCCACTACCACTTGCATCCCCACTTAATGTAATTGTTTGATTTCCACTAATATAGTTTTCATCATTTGTCCATTGTGAATTGCTTCCACTTTTATTCGTTAATGTATTAGTAGAACTTGCAGTCATATAACCACTAGGATTAGTATTGTTATATGGCGTAAACCCAAGTGCAGTCGTTACCATACTACTAGTAATTCCTGTTAATAAATGCTCACCTAAATCTACTGTAGCACCTGCACTCCCAGTACCAGTTAATGTCAGTAAACCATTAGAATTACAACTTGCACCAGTAATAAAATTATTATTAGAACTTATAGTAAATTTATCAGCGTTTGTTCTAGTAACAGAAGTTGCTCCACCCCCTACAAATTCTATATCATCAGTACCTGAACCTGAACCACCCGCAGTTAATCTAAGTTTTGTTGTAGCAGAGGGAATACTAACACTATAAGTAGTATTTGTATTTGTAGTGGTAGGAGCAGTGATTCTTACTGCTGGTTTGTTATCACTATCGACAGTTACATTGCTAAATGTAACATTAGAACCTTCGTCATCAAATGTTATATAGCCACCAGCTCCAGCTTGTTGTATCCAATCTATACTATCACCAGAAAAACTCCTTACCCCAGCAAGCCTATTAACACTAGTAGTTAAAAAATTAGTTGTATTTATGTCACAATCAATCTGAACCCAAGTTTGTCCTCCACCTGGATCATCTGTAGTTATAGTAATATTATCTCCTCCGCCAAGTCTATACAATGACCCAGTTGAAGCTTCTATTAAAGTTTGACCAGAAGCATCTGCGTTAGTTAATGAAGCAACAAAAGTAGTTGGAATAGCAGTACTATTAAAAGCATTAGAACCAAATTGACTAAATGTTATATTAGAAGAAGTATCTGTCATGCCAAAGACTAGATTATTACCAGACTTAGTAACAGATGTTAGTCGACCAGTATCTGCATATCCTTTAGTAGCTAAGTGTAAAGCATTGCTAGGAGCCACCCCTGTAATTGTTGAAGTAAATGGTACAGAACCATCAGGCTTAATGTAACTCTCAGTAGAGCTAAAGTTTATAGATTCATCTTGAGTAGCATCATCAGCATCAGAATATAAAAGTTCACGCTTAGCCCATCCATCTTTAAACTTACCTTCGATAAAATATTTTGACTTAACATTATCTTTAAAAAGCCTAATATTTCCATCTTCACCATCAGAACCTTTAGTTCTACTTTCATCTGTGGATTTTCTATTAACAGCTTTTATAATATCATTTATATCATCATAGACTTGCGCCCATGCCCTCTCGTTTGAATTAACAGCTGGGGCTCTTTTTATAACTAATGACATTACTTAGGAGTTCTTTTGGTCTTATATAGGATACCTAAGGCACCGCAAGTGTCTATATTGGTATTAGAATCAAGCCTTACTCTTATTTCAGTATCTTTTAAATTAATAACTTCTCTAAAAGTCCCTTTTTTATCTCCATTGGTAATAAGAGAACTTGCCTTAGAGGGAAAACTACCATCAGTGGTTTTGTTATAATAAATTCTTTTATTTGAAGCTGCATATGGAATTAAAAAAGTTTTAAATTTCTTTTGCTGAGTATCATTACCCATAGTTAAACTTTTAGATACCCAAGTCCAAGGTCTATAGAAATCTGTAGTAGCCCCATCTTTTCCTAAAAAATGTTTTAATTTTTGTTTACTAGTAGAAGTGGTACTGTCACCATTACCATCAATTGTTGTGGTAGAATCATCTGATCCCCAGAATATTTCTCCACTATCTATAGTGCAAACTCCCTTTGGTTGTAAAGTAGAGATATCATCATCAAATGAAAACAAATCCCATCTTTTCCTAGGAATATTCCAAGCCCATATATAGTATTTATTATCGGTTCCTTTAAAAGAAAAGTAAACACTTCTTCTAGTTGAATCATAAACAGCTCTAGTGTGATATGTTTTATCTCTATTTTGCCAAGCTGTTATATCATTACCAGTACCTGCAGCATCACTTCCTCTAACTATTGACTCACCTATTGGCTCAGCCATATTGCTTGTTAAGTGATATATATTCTTATCATCTGCAAAATACATTCCAAAATCAGTTGAAACAATAGCGTCATCATTTAGGCAGCCAACTCCCTCATGAATGTCCTCTATGAACATATTATTAGGCTCTATTTTATATGTATTAGCAGCATCAAATGCCCACAGTCTACCGTTAAAAGAAATTAAGGCAGTAGGCACAGTTGGAAGCTTGACGTAATCCAATAGCCAATCGAATGTGTCAAACTTTGATACTTTAGACCTAAATACATAAGTAGTAGCATCATCTATTTTTGGATGTTTACATTTTCCAATAAAATGGTAATTATTTAATTGAGCAGAGACAGAATATTGTGGCATTGTATCTGTTAAATCTTGTGGTAACTCTGAATTAGCCTCATAAGAGACTCCTTTAAATCCATTATCTCCTTGAGTTAAAGTTGCGCTAGTAACATTTCCAGTAGTACTCGTTGTCCAAACAGTATCTAATGGTATTTGCTTTACTAATCTATATAAAGAGTCAGGTTTAGTTGCGCTTGCAGTTGGGGATTCAGCCCTATATATCAATAAATCAGTTGCTCTTCTTGGCAATTGAGATGTATCTGCTATTGTAAATGCAAGAGATACTTGGTCTTGATTATTGCTTTGTGTATAACTAAACATTTCTGTAGATAAATTGGTTTCTTGATAACCATCAAATAAAAAAGTTAATTTATAAAAATATTCATAACTAGCTAAATGTGAGCCAGTATTCCCAGTATCCGCTGACGGAGTACAGCTTACAATACTATGATCAATTAAATGAGTTTGAGTAGCATTTGCGCTAAATGCTTTAGCTATTTTATCCAGACCAGCAGTTCCAGACGCTCTAAGCATAGCAATATCATTGCTAATATTATGACCTAAATTTACAGAAACACCAGTTCTTTGTTCTTGATTAGTAGGAGTAACTTTATATGTTGTTGCATATTTCGTTCCAAGAGTTTTTGTGTTTCCAGTACTACTTAGGGAAGTAAATGTATTATCAACAGCTGTTCCATATCTTTCAAGAGTGGAACCAGTTGATAAATGCAATTTGTTATCAGGGTCAAGAGTTCCACTATCTATACCACAAGCAGTGTTACTTGGATTAGTATCGTATTCATATGAACTCCATCCTGAAGATGAACCTGCGGCATTATTTGGATGATCAATCATTGTTAAAGGAACTGAGTTTCCACTAGTATGGTCATGCGCTATTCTATTTAAACATAAAGTTCTTATCTCAGTATAAGCAGCAACTTTAGCAGCCCAATCTTCTGCATCTGTACCAGAATTAGTAGCACTACTAGCATCAGCATTTAACCATACTTGTTCAAATACGCCATCTTGATAATCAATTGTAACATCTTGATATCTTGCCATCCAATATATAGCACCATTTTCTCCAGAATATTTTATTAAACTCCTAGGAAATGTTTCTAATATATAATTTTCAGTAGCTGTAAAACTTGCAGAACCAACAGCTTCTCCTTCTTCAACTCCAACTTGTATCCATGTTCCAACGGTACTATTATTTCCCCCTGATAACCTAGGCATTCTAGCATCAAGAGTAACAGTACTACTACTACTACCAGGAACTGCAAAATTCCATAAAAACTTCTCATTTGCCTTACTTGCTGAGCTAGTTGTTCCTGGATTAATCCTATTATCAAAATGAGCTGCTACCCAAATCTTTGTGCCTGTTGAAGTATATTCAATATCAGAATACTGGCTTCCAGTTGGCCCAGGATAAGTAGTAGGAAGACCTATTACTTTAGCTTTAGTATTTAAAGCTGCTGGAGCTATTTGATATATCACTCCTTTATAACTACCGCTATTCGCTCTATCTAAAACAAATAAATTAGTACCGTCTGTGCATATTGATTGTAAATTTTCAAATGTTCCAGCATCTGAAGATGAATCATGTGCCCCAGTAGTAGCGTTAATTTTCCATACCCTATCTCCACCTTTTTCAACTCCATAAGCATAACTGCCAATAACTACTGTTTTAACTAAAAAAGGTACAGCTGAAGGATATTTAACTTCAGCATCTTCCACAATAACATTAGCTAATGCTGACCCAAACTGTTTGTGATTAGCATATCCTATCCACTTAGGTCTAGCCCCATCAGTTATGCCAAGCCCAACATGGAGCTCTCTACTATGAGGTTGCATTGCAACATCTTTTAACTCAACACCAGGTGCGGAAATTCCACTATTTGCACTAAAATCAGATATAGTGTCTAATGTACTGTCTGTAGTTGCTATTTGGTTTACATAATCAGCTGAACCAAGTGTCGAATTTTTATCTATTTCAGCTATAAAATGAAGCTTTTTAGCAGTATCATCCCAATAAACAGCATCAGTCTTCCCATCTGATCTAATTAAAGCTATCTTATCTATATCTACAACTTCTCCTCCTGCTGTTCCACTTGAATTATAAATATATTTTATTCTATTCTTTGGAACACTTTGTAGGGAACCGTCTCTTATAACAGCATCTATATTTAAAGAATAGCTAGCTGACTCTTCTGGGGTATCAGAAATATCAGGAGTGGTAACTGTACCATTCATGAATTTATTTATTTCTAATAACTGTTTTGCCATTTTATCCCTCTATAAGCTTACCCCACAATGAAGTCTTACCTTCTATAATGTTTATTACATGAACTGTAAATAACCCTTTATCAAAGTAATCCACCACTGCAAAAGCATGTGACCAATTATGTTGTCTACCACCTAGCCATGAATTTTGTTCCGCTGTCATATCTTTTAAGCATCCTATTGACCAAGCTGACTTTACTCCGTCAAGATGAGTTACACTACTCTGCTGTAAGTCATGGTGGTGGCCATACATTACATTAGCACCTAATCTAATTAAGTGGTTTCTTGTATGTTGTACGCCAGCAAAATGATGACCATGATAGTAATTCATTCTACCTATCTTTAGATACTTACCTGCTGGATAATATTTATAACCTCTTTCGTCAAGCTTGACTGCTTTTCTAAAAGTATAATCAGTTAGATATGGATTCTCGAATACAAATCGATTTAACCAATCATCGTGATTACCTTCAGTTATGTATTTTTCCTTACAGTTAACCTTATCCAATGCTTCGTCTATAATATCCATCCCAGCATTGACTCCTTCAATCTCTTTGTCAACAAAAGGTATTTGGTATTCTAAAGGTGGACGCTTCTTTTTCTTCCACTGCCAGTGACTTACGCTTTCAAACTCACCGACATCACCCAAATCTATATAAAAATTAGGTTTTATTATTTTTATTGCTTTGACGAGACAATTTATAGCCTTTTCGTCATGTAGAGGAAAGTGCTTATCAGGGGTAACAATACCTCTTTTTGTAACTTTCGCATCTAGTTTGGCAACTCCTCGCATATATGATCCATCCATTTCTCTTCTATGCAAAAGTGAAGGTCTTTCACTTTGCGTAAGTGTTTATCAGTCGTTCTTCGACTGAATCTTAAAAGTTGGATACCACAAGTTTCGCATTCCCAAAACAAGGGGCCATCATAGGCCCCAAGTACTTCAACATCTTTCATAGCTGTACTGTAGCAATGAGGACAATGCTCTGGTCTATCTGGGAAAGCTTTATGACCAATTACCTGGTCAAAATCAGAAACAGTTATGGTAATTAATGCGATATTACTGACCTAAAACTTTTTTCATTACATCTTCTACTACATCATATATAGCAGTAAGAACTTTTTCTTCAGTCTTTTCATTAATGATAGGAATATCAATTCTATCATTTAATCCATCAATAATTGCTTGCTTAGTGCTGTCATTAAATAAATGACTAGACACCATATCTACTAAACTCATATGAGCTCCTTATTTCTTTGTTTGCTTTTTGTCACTACTATCCTTATCGCCATCTGTATCGCCTTCTTTTGACTTTTCAAGTAGTTGTTGAGTCATCGCAATAGCTCCTGCTATCTGATGAAATTGGACTTCTGCTTGTTTTTGCTGTTCAGTCAAGCTATCTAACTGTTCTTGTAATTCAGCTGTAGTCATAGAGATTACTCCTTTATTTTAAGTTTAAAGTTAAACAATGTTTATGGTTTTTTCAAACCCAATCTTTGCATCAAGGTTCTGTTGGTTTCTTCAAGCTCTTGAATGTGTTGTGTTTCCATTCCCTCTACAGAAGCAGTTAAGACAATAATTTTATCTTCTAGGTCTTTAATTCTATTTTCATGCTCTGCAAACTGCATTTGAGCTTGATACCATGAACCTACAACAACGGCTACTGCAATCATAGCCTTAATAAGAAAAGCTATTGATATATGTATTTGAGCGTCTTCGCTAATTGCTTTTGCCATCTCTTAATCTCATTACTTCTACTTCTATTCTTCTAATCTTTTCATCTTGCCTAACATCTGAAGGAATAGGTAAATCTTGCATTGCCTTCATCTCTTCAATGGCTGTTTCATTAGCTTGTGCCTGATGCTCTAAAAAAGATATTCTACTATCTAATTGACCATAACCCCAAACCATTGCAGCTATAAAACCTACAGCCTGAATAAGCATGGGTAAGCTTATATTTAAACTTGACTGATCTCCTATTGGTTTATTAGTGGCCATTATTAATCCTTTGTGAGTCTATATAGATTCTATTAAAATCCATAGCAGTGCTATCTAATTCTAACTGTATTCTCATTATTAAAGAATCAACTTCAAACATTTCCCTGGCTAATTCTTCTTTAGTTTTTCCAATTCTTATATCTTCACAAGCCGTAATAATAATAGCCCCTAAAAGAATAAAAATAGAAGTATACAAAGCCCCTTTTATAAAAGATGGTACGATAGTTATTTTTAATTTTTCCATTAAAGTTTATACCTAATTATTATTTCATCACTTACTTTAGTAGTATCTGTAGTATCTGATGGGACTTCAGTCCTAATTCCAAGTTTTTCTTCAAATTTATTTACTGCAGGTTCTAATGTGCCTTTCATATCAGCAGTTACAATTATAATCGAAATCACACATAATGTATAAAACCAAGTCATGCGTTCTCCAATGCTTCAACTTTAGCTTCTAATGTTTCTATCTTAGCCATAGCTTCTTGTAAAGCTTTAATAGCTAATCTATGTATATCTCCTGTTCTAACAGTCAAATACTCTGGGTCTTCTACTTCATTTTCTATATCTTCTTTTGTTTGAGGAACAATACTTACTAACTCAGGATATTTTTTTTGCACATCTTGAGCTATCCATCCGTAGCTATATTTATCACCTGCTCGTTTATCTTTCCATTTAAATTTTTGTAATGGTAAATCTTTTAACATTTGCCATTGTGATTCGGCTGAATCTATATCTTCTTTTTTTCTTTTATCAGAATCTATATCATGAATACTGCCATCTGTTGAATAAACATATCCATCAAAACTTATCCTAGACCTTACATCACCACTTTGATTATGGTCAGTAATAAAAAGTGCATAACTACCTGCACCATTTAACTTCATTCCATAGTTGTCACCACCACCAGTACCTATAAAACTCCAATCGTTAGCACTATTTTTTGATACATAAACTTTAGCGTCATTAGGAGCTTGACCTGTGCCAGTACCTACAATATTTATAGATGCTTTATTATTGCTATTTGCACTTATATTAACTGAACCATCAGCACCAATAAGCATCCTTCTTGCTACTCCATCAGTACCTCTTGTGCCAAAATGTAAAGATGAAGAGTCAGAAGCTTCACCTCTACTTACTATATAGCTTATACCTGAACTACTGCTTCTAGTGACAAACTGTATACCGCATCCTACTCCTGCGTCATTATGAGCATTAGCAATAGACATTCCTACAAATGTACCTGTATCAGTAGTATCCCAATATGTGCTAGTAGACCAACCCATTGATAATTGTTTTAAAGTACTACCCGCTGAACCTGAATCAGCATTATAAAGCCTAACCATACTTGTACTTATATTTAAACTATCTGTACTACCTGAATTGTAAAATTGCCAAAAATCAGTGTTGTTGCTATAATAAAGTTTTCCACCCGTTTCTGCACCATTAGAATCTCCAATCCAAAAACCACCAACACTTGTTGTTCCTGTTAATAACTGAATACCTGCTGTACCACTACTTTCTACTGTAAGCTGAGTATTGTTACTTGATGATGTTTGCCCACTACTTGCTCCTCTAATATGAAGTTTAGCATTAGAGTTAATTGATGATGTACCAATACCTACTGAACCTGTGCCACTCATATATATATTGCCATTATTAATATGATTAATATATAATTCTGCACCTGTCCAGTTTGCATTATCTGCAAGACCTTCTAAGTGTCTAATTTTTGCTCTATTAACTCCTAATTCTTTTGTGTCGTTTCCTGCTCCAATAGTAACATTACCAGCAGATGTAATACGCAATCTTTCAGCAAAAGTAGCATCTTTTTCGGTATAAAAAGCCATGTGTGCTGAATCATCATCTTCTTGTATATGTCCAATAGCAGTTGCGTTAGAACCATTGGCAGATTCCATTTTAATCATTGTGCCATTACCATCAGAATCAGTTGTGTTAGTTAAAACCAATCCTGTAACAGATTCATCTGCTATATTACCTGCACTTGTATTTGAACCATCTGCAAATTCAAGCTGAAGCAAATTGTCTGGGCTATCAGTTCCTATACCCAATGAACCACCATTCAAATAAGAATCACCTGCTGTATGTAGTGCTATCTTGTTTGAACCTCCACTTTTCATACGAATATAACCTTGGTCTAAAGAAGCACCTGAGGAACCTGCTCTACCAATAGAAATAAGTTCTTCGTCAGCAGATTTAACATAAAATCTTGCACCATCTCCTGTAATGCTTACATCTTGCCCTTCTCCTATTTGGACTATATCACTATCATCAATTTTGATTAATTCTTTGGCACCTCCACCTGTAGTATAACCAGTGAGTGCTTTGTTGTTGCCTTTGATATATATATTACCATATATAAAATCAATAACATTTGTACCACCTGTATATAATGAAAGAGAATCTGTGCCAAACGAAAGATAAGTATCTGTATCTCCTGAGTGTACAATTTTTTGTGGTATTGTTAAATCTCCACTAAGAGTTAATGAGCTGAGAGTCCCAACTGAAGTAATAGCAGATTGAGCTGCTCCAGTTACAGTTGCCGCAGTACCACTAGTATTTCCTGTTACATTACCTGTAACATCACCAGTAAGGTCTCCTATAATGCCACCAGAAGCCCGTAAACGCCCCGTAACGGTTAGTTTATCACCTGAGGTAAGGCTACCCCCTACGCCAAGATCACCTACCTGAAAGCCTGTGCCATCATCATCTAACTTTGCTGCTGTTACAGCATCATCGTCAAGCTTAGCTGAGCTTACAGCTTTATCGTCAAGATAAGCACCTGCACCAACAACGTATCCAGTAAAAACAGTATTAGCTACTGGAGCTTCTGTAAATGTGATTGTTGAACCGCTTATCGTATAAGCATTCCCAGAACCAGGATGCTGGAATACACCATCAAGATATATCTCAACATTCTCTTGGTCAGGAGTTATATTAACACCACCAACTTGAGCAGTAAAGGTAGTATCACTACCGTCAAATCCACTAGCTATATTATCTAGGTATCTAACTGAACCTGTATTAGTTGCTGCTCTTCCTATATATGGCATTATGCACTCTCCAATGCTGTTACTTTAGCTGATAATTCTTTTACTGCTTCAACAAGTAATCCTACTACGTTTCCATATTTTAAAGACTTTATATTGTCTAATCCATCTTTATCAAAAGAACCTTTAACTGTATCTGTTTTAACAAGTTCTGGAATAATTTCTTCTACTTCGTCTGCTATCATTCCTAGCTGCTTTATTTCAGTATCTTTACCTGATGCTTTGTTCCAGTTATAAGTAACTCCTCTAAGTTGATTAACTTTACTTAAAGCATTATCAATAGTTTTAATATTTTTCTTTAATCTTACGTCAGAACTTTCTGAAAGAGAACCTAGAATATGCAAATCTCCATCTGAGTCTAATCTCATTTCATCACTACCGCTACCATTTCTATTCCATCTATAAGAATCATCACTATAAGTGTACATAACATAATTATGTGCATTACTATTTATTTGATATTGTCTAAAATATCCATCACCACCTTGACCTATTCTAAATTCACCATCAGACCTAAAACTTCCTCGTTCATCATTGTCTCCAGGAGAAGTCATATTAGTAGTTGTTGCTTTTACTCCAACAGTATAAAATTTAATTTCTCCAGCTTTTTGAACGATAGCTGAAGCTTGGTCTTCGTAAATTGTTTTATAATTACTTCCATTATGATAAAGATTATTTCCCCATCCACATGACCTATCAGCGTAATCTCCTACCTCACACCAATATGAAGATGAATGCCCTACATTTAAAACATCCCAGTTAGTGCCCCAATTAGAAACAATTGCACCTATTCCAAAATTAGCATGGTCATCAGATATGTAAGAACCTGAACCCATAACAATTGCACCATTAACAGTAACTTGTCCTGCAAAAGTGGCATTTTGTGAGCTATTAATTGAAAGAGCTAAAGTTGATGAATTTCCATCTACTGAACCGTTGTAAAATTCCATAGTTCCATTACTTCCACGAATTTCCAAATCATTACCAGCTAATTTTACGTATCCTTTATAATCATTACCATTTGAATGATTGTAAAACAATTCAACTTCAGGAGTAGCATTTTCTCCACCTATAATTACATTATTTGGAAAAGTAACGCCACCACCATCATTATAACTTAAACCTGTTTCATCTGCTGCTCTATTTTTAATATTAACTTGATCACCTTGTAAAGTTAATGAACCACTGCCGCTATCGTGTTTTATAACAGATACATTAGATGAAGTTGGTATTATATCTAAATCACCTAAAATTACTGTACCTGCAAAAGTAGAATTTTCTGAACTATCTATTGTGAGTGCAGTTGTGCTGCCTACTCCTAATTGTAGCGTACCATTGTAATGATTATAAATTTTTGATGCATCACCACTGTCTTGATAAATTTTTAAACCATTAGAATCACTACTAGCATTTTTAATAGTAAATGTACCTGCGTTTTGTGTAATCGCACCTGTAGTTAAAGCTGTAAGAGTACCAACTGAAGTAAGAGAACTTGCAGTTACTCCACTTGCTAAAGTTGCACCAGTTAATGTACCAGCTGCTGCAGTTACAGTTATAGC
>Ga0310344_10001142_pt1 | contig 20582 bp, 21 predicted proteins | sample HC15DNA20200_MG_FD_203801 | JGI IMG/M metagenome (GOLD analysis project Ga0310344, IMG submission 203801) | Marine microbial communities from station ALOHA, North Pacific Subtropical Gyre - HC15-DNA-20-200_MG | ecosystem: Environmental > Aquatic > Marine > Oceanic | place: Pacific Ocean: North... | reverse complement strand
AAGCCCGAAATAAATACTTAATCGGTACCTTTACCAATCGTCAAACCAGAAGAGGTATCAAGTTTCTTAATAATGGCTTGAAGTTTATGTATGCAGCCGATCAGGATTATGGGACTAACGGTGCAGAGTTTGTGCCCTTTTTTGGAGTACCAGCAGCCACAGTAACTCTTCCTTCGGATCTATTTAAAAAAGGCACTAAGATTTTCTTTTTTAATGTTGTGCGGGTCGGTTCTGGTTACGAAATTACCTTGGAGGACATAGGTGCTAAAGCCAATGAAGAAAATTTCTTAAAGCTAATGAACGCAACTTATGAAGAAGCTATTTTAAAGGAGCCCACGCAATACTTTTGGATGCACAGAAGGTTTAAAAATAGACCGGAAGGCGAAGAAGACTTTTACCCTTACTGGAAGAAAAGAGAAGAGAGAAGAGAGAAAAAGAGAAATAAGAGCGCCTAATAATCTTTAGTGTGCCTAAAGTTATCTAACCATAAATGGGTAATTCGTCTTTCCTCTTCTAATACATGATTCCAAAGCTCTAAAGCTAGTTTTTTATCTTTGTATTCTTGTAGGTTAGTAAATACATTGTGATTGGCTTTGCGATTAATTAGAGCAATGGCATAGAGCAACTTAGCCGTTAACAATTCCTCATACATTTTCGAGTTTTCATACCAAAGCCATCTAATTCTTTCATTATGAGTGGTAGTGTGATGAACAGTGGCGGGCCATCTTAAAGGGCTGTCGTCTCTGTTTTTATTGGGATTTCTTTTAAAGTCTTCTTTCATCTTTCAATCCACTCATCTTAGTATCCAGATAGACAAAGTAGCAAGTATCAGTAATTAGAATTAATTATTAGCTCTACTCTATCCAAATAAATTCTACTTTAAATCGAAATGATTTAAGCAAAACCTTCCTTCTAGTTGAAATTCTTTAGCTTTCTCTTCTTCCTCAGTAATTACTAAGAAATTTGACTCTTGTTTAAATAATAAATACGAGCTTAAAGGCAAACCAATCGCTGTAAGAATGAATTGTCCTAATAAAGGGAAGCTAAAATCCCTAAAGGCAAAGGCTAATAAGACTGTATTAAGTATTGCTATAAAGAAGATAGTCCAAAGAAACAATTTAAACATCAAACTTCCATCTCAAAAGCCGTTTTACTCTTCTGAACTTCTTCAAAAGGATATCCAGATTTACACATAGCTTCAGAGGACTTCATGGCATTATCTATTCCTTTACTTAGAAAGACCTCTTTACCAAGTTCAGATTTAACTTCTATGATTGAAGAGCTTCTAAAGCTAGGAAATCCTTTAGGTGCGAAAAGAATATAACCTGAATCTAATTTAATCCATGCACGAAGTATCACATCCATTGGTCTTTTTAGATCTACCTTAACCGTGGCTTTCAATGATGAACCTTCTTCTATTCCTTCCTCTGCTTTAAGAGAAAAGACTGGATCTGTACAGACGCACCAAGGTTGCTCCATTTTAAATCCGAGGAACTGTTTTCTGTCATTACTTCCTTCCTTGCTAATTATTAGAGTACTTTCTGAGGATGAGAAGATGTTCCAATCATCTACGGTTCTAAAATCAATCTCAGCTGGAAGCTGTAAGCAAAAAAGAATGAATATAAATATAAATAATCTCATACGCTCTCCTTAATTAATAACAGTGCTATCTGTTTTAATGAGACTCTTAAATGACTCCACTGTTGATTCGTTACCCTTGTCTTTGATGAGATAATTCCTAGCTCCAAATTCTGTTTCCACAGCATCTTTTAGGAGATCAAGTGCCATCAATCTTCCTTTTTCTAAATCGGTGCTTGATTCAAGAAACATTCTCAAGGAAACATAAAGAAGTGGTGGGAAGATATCAGCGTTATGAAATCCTTCTACTTTCTTAAAATGATCTCTTAACCGACATAACTCTTGAACAACTTGTTCTTCCTTGGTTAAAGTTTGGTATTCAGAATCTAAAGCTGGGTCAGTATTATGTTCTTCCTTTTTATCTTCTGTTTGCTTTTCTTTTGATTTAGCTTCTTTTTTTTGTTCTAGGGCTTTAGCTTGCTTTAGGGCTTTAATAGGCATGTAATTTCTCCTTCGTTATAAATCTTAGACATAAGATATCAGGACCTACGACATATTTCGTCGTATAAAAACTTAACAGTTAGCTTCCTACTATCTAAAGAAAGAGAAAAAACTCAACAGGAATAATGAACCAAATCTAGGTAAAAATTAACTAAACGCATTTCTTTAACAGATCTGGCATAGGGGAAATTTAAGCTAGGAGATCCAACTATAATTGAAAGGCTCTGAGCCCTAGTTAGTGCCACATTCAATCTATTTCTATCTAGTAAAAATTCCGCTCCTCTTGGGGCACTTTCAATATCACTAGCCGTCATCGAGATAATGACTACAGGAGCTTCTCTTCCTTGAAATTTATCTACGGTTCCAATATTAAACTTTTTTCCCAAACTCTCCTGTAGATTTCTTACTTGATGATTGTATGGAGCGACAATCAATATGTCCTCTGGAGAAACTTGGCTTTCTGACCCACCTTCTTCGGTTTTTTTAGCTAAGGTCAATTCCTTAACCAGATCTTGGATCACTTCTATTTCTTCTCCACTGGACTGTTCATTGCCAAAATGGTCAACAGGAATATAGAAAATCCCTGCGCCTTTTGAAATAGAACTGCCAGGTTGAAAATTTAGCATTCTTTCTTCTGTGAGGCTGTCATGGCTAAGTCTTCCTTCGTAAACTCTTGTAGATACAAATTCACATATATCAGGGTGGAGTCTATAGGTTTTTGGTAATAGCAATCCTATACCTTCAGGTATTGTAGCCACTTCACCTAACAGGTAATCAAGAGAAGAACTGCCTGTTTCTTCAGGGTGAATGCCTTGTGTCGGTTGACCAAGTTGCATCTGGTCCCCCATCAAAATGAGATTTTTAGTGGAACGACTCATACCGACTAAATTAGCCAGCGATACTTGACCGGCTTCATCTATAAATAAATAATCCAACTCATCCCACATTAGTTCATTTGCAAAAACCCAAGCTGTTCCTGCTACTATTTTCACTTCCTTAGTGAATTCAGCTTTAGTAATTGAAGGAAAAAGCTGAATTCTAGAATCTTCATAAAGAGGATCATCTTGATCTCTGTCTATTCTTCCAATCTGACCTTTAACTTGATCTTCGTCCATTACTGAAATAACTTTTTCAAGTAAATTATTAATAGCCTTGTGACTGTTTGAAGAAACTCCTATTCGTGCTCCCGATTTGACTAAAGCAGAGATTACTCTAGAACCAACATGAGTTTTTCCCGTACCAGGAGGACCTTGCATACAGAAATATCCTCCTTCCAACTCCTTTGTTACCTTGATAGCTGAATCTAAGGTATCTGCGCCCCAAGATGACAAGTCTTCTCCAAGATCATTCTTAAAATTAGGTCTGCTCCTAGAAAGAAAGTTTTCGAGACATGGATTCAAAGCTTTTCCTTTAATGTATTCAGTTGCAGTCTGCTGGATACTCTCCTCTATAGGTTGTGCTGACACCACCCTAAAAGGAACTAAGCTTAAATGGCTGGGTAATTCAGATGTAGACTTTAATACTATAAGTCCTTTACTAAGATTCAGCTCTTCTATAGTTACATTTATAGAAGGGTTTTGTTTAACCCTTACAGAATCACCTATTTTTAGCTTACTATCTTGATTGGGGTCAAAAGTAAATTCATAGCCATTGGATCTTGATGTTAATTCGAACACTTGTCCTGTAGAGATTAAATCACCCAAACAATCCAAATCATCTACTAAATCCTGATCAGTGGCTTCAAATCTATCAAACATCCTCCAGAATACAGGCTTGTTCTCTCTCCGATGGTATAGGCATAAATTAGCCAAAATTCTTGCGTGCGGTTTTCTTTCTTGATTGTGAAGAGAATTAACTAATTCTTCAATTCTTTCTGAAGCGGCTATCTTCTCAGCTTCTCTCTCACTGCCAGATCTAAAGATATAGTTAATTCCATTTTCACTTTGTCTTTCTCTTAAAAAATCAGCTAAATGTATGAGAGAAGTACAATCATCTTTGTTGTAATCCCAGATCTCTTTGAGCAACTCACTATCTGTATGATCTCGTGAGTCTCCTTTGTCAGCTGACCAAACTTCGTATGTCACAGTTGAGTCCAGTCCACTGGTAACTTCACCAACCCGATCTTCTCTGTATAGGGGTTCAATTTCCTTTAATCCATAACCTTTAGCCCCAACACATAAAGATTGTTTTACCACCCTGATTAAATCTACGAACACTTCATTCCTAAGCAATTGGTCCACCTTTTCTTCCCTAGTGCCAAAATGACCCATAAGTGTCCTAAGAGCTGTTATTTCAAACTGACCATAATGATAGATATGCATACCATTGTCCTCACTCCACCTCTCAAAGACCCAATCAATAAAATCCTCAAAGCCTTGTTTCATTTCTAGTTCTGAATGTGCCCACCAACAGTTAAAACCTTCTTGATTATCTTCATGCGCTGCTCCCCACAAATAATGCAAAGGTAGCTTTGTCAAAAGCGTATTACTTTCTATATCGAAATAAATATCTTTGTTAGATTTTGGAGGTAAGGAATATAAACCCAAACCAGGTTCCATGTTATCAAGCACTCCATAAGAGATCCTCCCGGTTTCTTCGGATTTAATTTGCATTTTGGCTTGTGACTGAAGCCGATTAAAACTTTTTTCGTTTATCTTTGAACTCTCAATTAAATCAGTCTCTGCTAATTGATGCATTGTAGTAATGCCAACTGAATTGAGTTTCAAGACTTGAGATTGTCTTATTCCAGCGATCTGCAATAAATGATCCCTTTCTTTTAGTATTCCTTTGGCATGATTAGTGAATCTTCCCCAATCAGTATATTTTTCTGGGTTAGGCTGCTCATCAACATTAAATGATTCATGAAAGTTCAAGTAACGTTCTTTAATAGCCCTATAGAAAGTGAAATATTCCTCAATATTGAACCTTTCTCTTTCAGAATTTCCATACACAAGAACACATGAAGGAGTAAGTTTCTGTTGCAGAGAACTTAGAAGTTCTGAATAACAACATAACTGTAATAAATATTGGGGTTTTGATTTATTTGCTAGTTTTGCATCCCAAATCTCATAACAATAATTTCCGAACCCAGAATGCCCTTCCACTTTAAATAAAAAATCTGCTCTTCCAAAAAAAGTATCGTCCTTTAATGCGCCTTGGTAAATTAAGTCAATGCCATTTCTCATTGCTTCTCTGGTTGCAGCAAACATATCTTCTGGATCTGAATTAACTATAACAATTGAAGTGTCAACTTCATCTCTTAAGTCGTTAAAAAGCTTTTCTTCATGGATATCTCCTTTTCTTGATGCGACTTGCATGAATGGATCTTCTGGATCCTCTTGAGCTGCATCCGGGTCAACTTCCTTTAAATACTTATACATTGATGCTTCATAAGGTGAAACGAAGAATCTCATTAATGAAGATGGAGAATGTTTCATATTCAAATTACTTATACATTAGGACCATTTTTTTTGTCATCTCGGCAAATTCATCTCTCAACGATTTAGGACCGAGTACTTCAACTTGATCTGAAAATCCTAATAGCCACCAACGAAGTTGAGCAGTATCTTCTAGAGTTGCCCTAACTCGCATTCCACCTCTTTTTTTATCTTCAGAAATTTGTTGATCTTTACTCAAGGGAGTTTCTGATAAATGAAATCCAGCTGATCCGTAAAACACAACATCTAGGGCTACAGCTTTTTTTGAGTAGAGGTAGCCTAGATTATTTTCTTCTAGATATTTATCTATTGAAAAGCCCTCAGGTTCATAAGAATCTTCTCCGCTCCATTCTGCTGATTTAAATCGATGCAAAGGCAAAAACCTAGGGTTCTCTAAATCTTCATCCATTGTGCAAATTAAGTAATGAATTGAACCCCTAAGTACCAGACCGAGAGGATTAATTATGCGTCTCTTAGCTGATTTTGCATTACGATTTAAATAAGTTACTGAAAGCTGTTTTTTTCGTAAGAGGGCATCGTAAATCTCAGCTTCAACCTCACGATCTATATTAGCAGGCAACAATCTTTGCCACTGAGGCTCAACACGAACCCTTTTTCTCCAACGACTAATTTGATTTCTTTTAACCTCTTTTAAAACCGAATTCGCTCTATCAAAGAATATCTTAATTCTGTTAAAACTTTTTCCGGGCATGATTGGCTCTAAATATTGTTCAGCCAAAGAGAATGTTAAAGCTTCAATTGGATCCATGGCAGGTTGAACTCCCAAAGCATCTTTGTGCCATGACCAGCCATACGGTTTTTCCCTGTCATCACATATAAGAGGTAAAACTGAGGCTAACATTTCTAAATCTCTTTGAACCATCCTCATGGTTGGTAAATAACCTAAATCTTCTAGTTGCTCTTTTAATTGTGTGGTTGAAATCTTGCTTGGATATCTGGGCATTAATTTCATCATGTCCAGCTGCCTTAAAGTACTCTCTGACATTGATCACCTCTCTTAAAAAAGAACATAGTAACAGTTTATAGCGACATTATGTGACGCTATAGAGAATATGATCTTACATATTTTTTTAATTTAGGAGAAAGTTTTAATGAAAGAATCAAAACCCTTTACCAAGGATGTATTGAGAGAGACTCTAAATAATATAAAGGTAGGGTTTCCAGTAATCAGGAGGAACATCTCAATGTTTCCTATTGAGAAACAAGAAAGTTCCAATCTCAAATATTTAGATTTTACTGAGCAAGTAAATCTAGGGACAGTTAAAGTAAGGGAACTAAGCGATCTAGGATCAGTTCCACAATTAACTCTAGAAAATAGTAATTCTCTGCCTGTATTTATACTAGATGGAGAACACTTGAGTGGAGCAAAGCAAAATAGAACAGTTAACTTATCTATCTTGGTACCACCAAAGACCTCAATGAAAATTCCTGTTTCCTGTGTAGAGGAAGGAAGGTGGGCTCATACTTCTGAGCACTTCTTCTCCGAAGGAGAATTGCATTTCAATAGAGGACGTAGGTTAAAAGCTAGAAGTATTGCTAGATCTTTAAAAGACAGATTATCTAGAAATGTTGATCAAGGAGAAGTATGGGATGCAATAAAAGAGAAAGAAAGAATCATGCAATCTAGGTCAAACACTCACTCGATGAAAGAGATCTATGACAAGAATATAGAACAACTAGACTTTTTCGAGAGCAAGATAGAACCCACTCCAAAGCAAGTTGGAGCCCTTTACGCAATCGGTCCAAAAATATTAGGATTTGATATTTTTGACCAAACAAAAACACTAAAACAGCATATTAGAAAACTAACAAGAAGTGTTGCTATTGATGCACTCGAAGACTTGAAAGATATTTCGAAACGCCCTTCCCTTGATGAAGTGAAGGAATTTATAGATAGCTTTTTAACGTTAGAAGTAGATCGCTATCGTGCCATAGGGTTAGGAACCGATGTAAGGGCATATAACCAACATCTGACCTTGAGTGCACTGGAGTATGACAGGTGTTGTGTTCATTTAGCTGGCTTTTCAGTTCAGTCTAATGACAGGGGCAGCAGATTAAGAAGAGAGAACTTTTATAGGAGTGCGTAAATAAAAAATTACCTTATACCACTTGACAAATGTAAAATGATATGTTAAAATATTCGGTGAATTTTAAGAATATCACCTCACCGAAGATTTTACTTGAAATTTTACAATCAAACCCCATATAAGTTAATAGAAAGTTCATGGATGACCTTCTACCAATAAAGGAGAAAATTTATGACATATAAAAATAACAATGGTTGTAGCAGACCTTTTCTTGAATACAAACTTCCTCAATTAATGGCTGAGTTTAATAAGGCTTGTTTTGATAAAGATACGGATGTAGCTCATGATATTTATCATGAATTAACTTTCAGGAAAACCAAAAAAGCCTGTAGGTTCAAAACAACAACAGTTGAACCAATGTTAGATCGTTTATAGATCTTTACTTAATTGATAGCCCATAAAACTAAATGGGAAGGTGCCAGCAGAAGGTGTGCCTCTCATAGAAAACATCTGCTGTTAGAGCTTATACCTCCTAAAGTGATCTAACTGACAGCCCGGAAAGACGGGCAATTCCTTTTAACTAAAGAAAGATAAAAATATGAAAAAAAATATAGTTTCAGAAACATTATTGGAAATGGCAGAAGAAGAGGAAGCAGATCTCCTTGAAGCTGATTTAAAGACAATCCTAATAATAACTGGCAGTTACCTTTATTCAGGTTCAGATTTAACAGATATTGAGGATTCAGTATTTGCAAGAATTAATGAACTGACAGTGAAGTACTTGGTTGAACAAGAAAATCAGGTCCCTTCAGGTGTGACAATACAATAAAGAAAGAGGTAGGAAATGGATGAATTTATAGTCAAAGCAACACTTGAAGAAGGTGAGAAAATTAATTTGTTGGTTTTTGGACAGACAGTAGAAGAGGTGGTTGATAACTTAGTGCAAATGGATACTGTCCAGAGAGTGGAGGAAGTCATTAGAAAAAGAGATGGAGCCTCGTGGCATTTAAATGACCAAGATGCCATTTCAAAACTTAGGGTATTAAGAAGTCAAATTAAAGATGAGGTTCTGCTAAAAAACGTGCTAATAGGCACGGAGGGTCTTTAATTGAAACATTACGACTTTGTTAAGAGAAAATGGGAAACCGTCCGTAGCAGATGGAATCTTTTTTCATTTATAGCTACAGGGATATTGGTGCTGGGTTTCTCTTTGCTGGCTTTATATTCAGTAACCGGCAACAACAGTTTCCTTATCTATTCGGGTATTTTGAACATTAGCCTAATAGCTCTTTTGATTTTTCTTTTCGCTTCTTTTGGGATGAAATTCGGATTTTTTGTTCATATGGAAATCGATGGAGAATTCGATTTTTCAATGATGATTATGTATCTACTTTATGTAGGATCTACTATATCTCTGTTTATCTTCAGCACTTAGCAAGCTTAAGTAGTATCTAAATCCTTAATTTTTTTAATTAAAATGGAAGTTGACACTCCTTTGACTAGTTTGATGGTTTTTACCTGCCCTCCTTTGGAAAGGACTTCTTTGGAGCCAGCAATATCTTTCACTTTATAGTCCTTGCCCTTAACTAAAACATCGGGTTCCAGCTCCTTGATTAATTTCAAAGGGGTATCCTCAGTAAATGAAATCACCCAATCGACTGAATCGAGAGCAGCTATCTGTTTAGCTCTCTCTTTCAGTCTATTGATGGGACGCTTGGCTCCCTTTAATTTTTTTACAGAGCTGTCTGAATTTAAGGCGACAATTAGCCGATCGCCTAATTTTTTAGCTTCCTCAAGGTAAGTGATGTGGCCGACATGCAACAAATCAAAACAGCCATTGGTGAATACAATCTTTTTTGAATCTTTCTTAGCTTCCTTGACTAAGTCTTTGATCTCAGATTTTGATAAGACCGAATCGCCTGAATTTAGGCTAATACTCAGCTCTGCCAGCGAAGGGGAAGCCGTTCCGGATTTTCCTACCACGATTCCCGCTGCTGCATTGGCTAACTGCACAGACTCTTCTAGGGTCATGCCACTAGATAATGCCGAGGCCAAACTGGCGATTACGGTATCTCCTGCTCCTGAGACATCAAACACATCCCTCGCTTCTGTGGGGAAATCGTTTCGATTTACTTTGCCTTTTTCTTTTTGAAATAAAGTCATACCTTCCTGTCCTCTGGTTATCAGAAGCGCCTCAAGACTCAATTTCTTAATCATGTTCTTGGCTTTGTTATTTAACTCTTGTTCACTTGCAACCCCTCCTACCTCACTGGAAAACTCCAAGAAGTTAGGTGTAATGATGTAAGCGCCTTTGTACTTACCAAAGTTATTGCCTTTGGGATCAATAAAAACCGGTATGTTTCTTCTTTTAGACTCTTTGATTATGAAAGGAACATCCTGCAGTGTCCCTTTTCCGTAATCTGAAACAATCACCGCTCCAAAACCCTTAAGTTTTTTCTTAAAAGTACTTTTTGTTGAAGACCAGTCTTTTTTATCGAACGATTCCTCCATATCAAGGCGCAGAAGTTGTTGTTGTCCAGCTGAAAGGCGAAGTTTATGAACAGTGGATTTATCAGAATAAGTCAGAGCTGTTTTGATGGCTTTGGTTTTAAGTAACTCTTTAAGTTCTTTACCAGCTTCATCTCTGCCAGCAACGCCTATTAATTCTACTTTTGAACCCAAGGACTTAACGTTGGCAGCCACGTTAGAAGCTCCCCCTAATCGCAATTCCCTTTCTTCAGGTCGCAAAACAGGCACAGGCGCCTCAGGGGAAACTCGACTCACGGTCCCCTTTACATATTCATCGAGAATAATGTCTCCGATTATGAGAATTTTCCCTTTTTTTAACTGATGAAGTTCCATAATTAAAATTATTTACTCATGAATTGATAGATACGGTCAATTAGAGTATCAATTTGTTCCATCGGCAATGAGTGAGTCGCCTCTGGAAAAACATCTATATGCCAGTCTCCGTTTAGGTTATTTATCGCTTCTCTAGCACTCGGAGTGAAGGTTGAAAGAATATCGCCACATAAGATATATCCCGGAATACTTAATTTTCTTAAATAAGGCCATGAGTCCATGTCTGAGGCTCTAAAGGTTCTGCTTTCCCATAAGGGAGCACAACTTAGTTCCACTTCCTCTTCACTGATTTGCCTGGTACCCCCTATGACGTAGTCTTCAACAGAGGACTTGTCCCAAGTTGAAAAAACCCCTCTGCCAAAATACGAATCAATTATCTCTTTCTGATTATTAAACTTAGATCGTCTATTTGCTGCCAATTCGACAAGCTCTACTTTGTTTCTTCGACCTAGGTTTCTCATCAGCTTGTATTTAAAGCATTCAAACGGGCTATACAACACAGGCTCCAACATGATTAGTTTTTTAACTTTATCCTGTCTTAAGCTAGCTAATTTAGCTGCCACTATTGAACCCATAGAATGACCAGCACAATACAAAGGACCATCGAGCTTATCAGTAATCTCAAGTGCGTCTTGCACATAAATTGACCAGTCTTCAAGCTCCTCTGGCTTTGTTTCAGCTGTCGAAAGGCCATGCCCTCGTTGGTCAATTGAAATGAAATTGATGGACTCTTGAAACTTTTTGGTCAGCCCGTCAATTAATTGCCAGTAAGTTTGCCCGTTAAAACCCGTAGCATGAAAGAAAATAAAAGTGGGAATTCCGGTCTCTATAGGACCAGCAGAAACATAAGAGAATTCTTCACCAGAATTATTTGTTAAAGTGTTACGTATCATAAATGACAGGGCATACTCTCATATTTTTGATAGCATTTCCTTTAATTGGCTTATGAAATTAGGTATAGACCCAGATCAAGTAAAGGGATTCTTAGAAAAGCAGGAAGCTGAATCTTTGTATGAGTATGCAAAAAAGTACTCTTCTCTAGGACCGTGCTTAGAGATAGGCAGTTATTGCGGGAAGTCTGCCGTCTATTTAGGTGCAGCCGTGAAAGAAAATAACCAGATCCTTTATTCGATAGACCACCACAAAGGTTCAGAGGAGCAACAACCGGGGCAAGAGTTCTTTGATCCAGACCTATTAGATGAAACAGGAAAAGGCATCAATACCCTTCCCTCTTTTCTGGAAACTTTAGATACATCAGATTTAAAAGACAATGTGGTTGCGATTGTTTCTTCATCAGTACAAGCCAGTGAAGTGTGGTCAGAGCCTCTGGCTATGGTTTTTATAGACGGAGGCCACTCGGATCAAGCTGCCAACGATGACTACGATGTGTGGCATCCTCATATAATTCAAGGGGGATTATTAGCTATCCACGACGTGTTTCCCAATCCAGAAGATGGAGGAAGACCTCCCTTTAACATATATACAAAAGCCAAAGAGAGCGGTCTGTTTAAAGAAGTGGATATGATTAATTCTTTAGCTTTTCTGGAAAAGATCTAAAAAATGATTTCTAAAATAAAAGATTTTAGATTAGGTCTGTGCGTATCAGTTTTACTTTATCTTTGCTTTACCTCAACTAATTTAAGCTCAGAAGAGATAAAAATACTTGTATACAACACCCATGGATTACCATCTGCTTTTGTGAGTGATGATCCGGAACGAAGATTCCCTTTAATTAGTGAAAAAACAAAAGGTTACGAGCTTTCACTTCTCCAAGAGGACTTTGCTCACCATGAGCTACTTCTCAAGAGTTTAAATGAAGAAAGTGTTGCTGTACGTGGCAACGGTAATAATAAGTCCCTTTGTCCATTTTGTTCAGGATCGGGGCTAACGATTATTTCTAATCTTGAAAAAGAATGGCAAATACAAATAGACTCTCAAGCTTTCAGTGTTTGTTCCGGGTGGTTCGGAGGACTTAATGATTGCTTTTCTTCTAAAGGCTTTCAGCTGGCTCGTATTAAGACACCCTCTGGAAAATATTTTTTTGTTTTGAATACTCATTTGGATGCGGGTCGGAAGTTATCTGATCGAAAAGCCAGAGAAATTCAACTCAAAGAGATTATTGATAAAGTTAAGTTAAAAACAAAAGGAGAGGCCCTCATTGTTGCTGGAGATTTAAACCTTAGATGGGATGATCCAAAAGACCAAACCCTTCTAGAGGCTTTCAAAAGAGAGCTTGATCTAGAAGACCCCATTAAAGGCGCTCAGAAACACAGAGGATGGCCAATTCTAGACTACATTCTTTATCGAGAAAGCAAGAATACAGCCATTCAAATTCTTGAATCTGGAGAAGATATTGCTTTTGAATTTGAAAATAAGCCGTTAAGTGATCACCCAGCTCTTTTTGTAGAAATTTTAGTTAACTAAGATAATTTAAAAATTATTCTGACTTAATTTAAATATCAAGCTGCTACATCCTGTTCAATATAATATCGATAATAATCTGTTATATATTGATCAATTAAACCTTCATCAAACTCCCAACCTAAAGAACTTTTATAGTAAGTTCGACCATGCTTCTTTAGTAGGCGAAATCTTCCAAGAATCTGTTGTTCTGATTGTAGAAATTTCCTTCCACCAGAAGACTTTCTTTCAGGATTTAATCCAATTGAACCATTACTAATAAAAACTTCTTTAAGTTTATCTTTATATTCAACACTGCCGCTATGATTAATTATTGCTTGACCTTTTTTAATATCTAGAATTAATTCATACCACTTACCAGGTACCAACATAAGCATAATCATCTCTTTCATGGGGTCAGCACCTTGATCAATTCTTTCAATAAATTTCTCACCTAATTTGGTTACTTCCCAAGTTAAATTGTCCCAAAGACCGACATGAGAAATCAAATTTCTTCTATTTTTTTTAACATCCTCATAATCATTATCAGTACTAATGTCCGCAGGTCTCCTCACTGCAATATTTTTTATCGTGTTCCCATAGCGAATTTTTTCTTGATGGGTTGCAGCTGAAGCCCACTTGAGCCTATTTATAGCTTCTTCATAAGAGACTGATCCATTTTTAACAGCTTTACTAAGATCTTTTTTTACATCTTCTTGCCAGATACTTTCTGTTTCTCCCCATACTTTCAGTTTATTAGGAATTAGATTTAAGGTGTTATTGGTCTGAGGTGGATAACAATAATAGTCAAAGTAAAACCTATGCCAGATATTATCTCTTCTTTCTTTAGAATTAGAATACTTTTCCTTATAAAGGTGGGCTGTTTTTAGAAGATGATAGTTATATGTAGGATAATTCTCTCTCCATGCTGCCCAAAAAGTTATCATGTCTCCTTTTCTGTAAACAGCCGGTTTTCCTTCTACTTCTAAGTTTTGCCCAAAATTTGTAACAAGCTTTACTTTAGAGGGGTCTGTAGGCGAATAAGTGACTAATGCAATTGGATTTTTGTCTAATACAGTATTTAAAAATTTTTTCTTATATATTTCTTCAACTTTATCTCCGTTTTCATTAACTTCTGGTATTACTAGAATTGAAGCTTGATTTAAAAATTCTCCTTTATCATTTTGATCAACAATGTAATCAAAGCATTGAGTGAATCCCTTTCCGATTTCATCTAAATGTGAATACGGAGGCTTATATTCAATAGCTACATGACAATTTGTTTTAATAGAATGAAGCCTTCCATCTGGAGCAGGTTTTGTTCTTTTACATCGAGATTTGATGGGATTTCTATCTAAAAATTGATTATCCCAAGTCGGATCTGATTTAATCTTCTCTTTGATAGCATCTCCGGCTAATCTTGCACCCTCATCGTGGTCAAATTGTCTTAAGCTATTCATTTTGTTCAAAATACCATTTATCTAGAATACTATATTTTGCCAGATTGCTTTCATTTCCTGGTTTCCAATCATTATCTATCGCTTTGATAATCATTTCCCCTAACCGTTGGGCCATTAGGCATGGAAAAGCATTTCCAACCTGGATGCACTGTTCTTTTGAACTGCCTTTAAAAACTATGTCATCTGGAAAGGTTTGAATCCTTGCTGCTTCTCGGGTAGTAATTAATCTATTCAAGAAAGGATGTATAGGAAAAGCATTGTGACCAGGTACCAGAGTGATGGAAGGTTCATTTCGGCTTAAGCGTCTATAGACGTGGCTGAAATTTTTTATTTTTTTACCTGTAAATTTTGCGTACTTCAGTTTTTCAGGTAATTTGTCCACATCCATTTTTTTTCCTTCTTCGACATAGGAATACCTTTCTTTAATTTCTTTAGAATGGTTCATAGGTTCATGGTTAGCCACGTAATTCTTTGAGTCAGGTTCACTTAAATCTGTAATAACCTCGCCGACTGTCCGCATGGGTAATTGCCAGTCTTTTGGATCATCGAAATATTTTGGTTTAGGCCAAGGTATGAGATGCCCTGTTTTATTGCCGATGAACAGAAAACGCTTTCTTTTCTGAGGAACGCCATAGTCGGCAGTATTGATTACCCTGTAATCGTAATTCTTATACCCCAGCTTTTTTACATACTCTTCTAGTTTGACAACAAAGTTCCCCTCATCAAGAGATACAAAACCTGCTACGTTTTCCATGATAAACCAGTCGGGTTGAAGTTCTTTTACGTAATCGAAGAAAGTGAATACAAGTTTATTACGTGGGTCTGTTTTAGGGTCATAATTTCTGGTATTGATGAATCTTCTCTTCCCAAAAATAGAAAAACCCTGACAAGGCGGACCACCAACGACTACATTTACCTTTTGTCCTTTTAATTTCTCTAGTAATTCTTTCTTAACCTTTCGATCTGATAAATCGCCGTGCACATAGTCATGATTGCGGAAATTAAACTCATGAGTCTCTCTAACTTCTTCATTAAAATCAGCTGAGAGTAGTGGCCTTAGACCTGCCTGAGCTAGGCCTATTGAAATACCTCCCGCTCCAGAGAAAAGATCTACAAAGGTTGGTGCATCTTTCTTATACTGAATCTTATCTAGAATATCTCGAGGTTTATTAAGATCTATTGCCCCTCTTTCTTTAATTAAAGATTCTCCATTTGATTTGTAGCTTTTATTGAAAAGATGTTTTTTAACCTCTAAAGCGAGATTGGCTGCAAGTAAAGGCGCAACTGCATTACCTACTAAAATGCACTGTTTTCTTCTTGTGCCTTCGAAAAGATGATCGTCTGGAAAACTCTGTATCCTGGCAGCTTCTCTGGGTGTCAAACTTCTGTTTAGAGTGGGATGAACCGGAAAAGCATTGTTGCCAGGAACCAAAGTTATTGATGGTGTTTTTCTATTTAGTCTGACGTAAGTGCTTCCAAAGTTTTTTCTTCTTATGCTTTTGGGAAGTTCTTCAGGAGGGGGTAATTTACCACCCTCTTTGATGAGCTTATATCTCTCTACGACTATATCATTGTGATTTAGGGCTAAATGATTTGGGAAACTCTTATCTTCTCTTATTAAGTCATTTACAGCCTCTCCTACACTTTTTCTAGGAATGAGGGAACCTATCTTTTTCTTGCAAGCTTTGGGGAAACTAAATGGCTTTTCTAATAAAGTGCCGACAATAATCACTCTTTCTCTACGTTGCGGAACTCCGTAATCAAATGTATCCAATACTTCACTGTAGATGTCATAACCACTTTCTGAGAAACCATCAACAATAGTCTTAAAAGCCTGTCCTCCATACATAGTCTTCAAGCCCTTCACGTTTTCCAGAACAAAACATTTAGGTTTCAAGGATCGTACTAAATTTATGTATGAAGCAAAAAGATTATTTCTAGGGTCACTTCCTTGTTTATCTCCCATAACTGAGAAACCCTGACAAGGTGGACCACCAATTATTACATCCGGTGACTTTCCTTTAGTTAACTTAAGAATTTCAGAAGTTGTTATTTGTTTTATATCTTTTAAGAGAAATTTAGTTTTGCAGTTTAAATCATTTGTTTTCTTAGCTTCTGGCATTATGTCCGTTGCTAAAAGACATTCAAAACCAACATTCTCAAAGCCTAATTTAAATCCCCCACCACCCGAAAAGAGAGAGATAAAAGTTGGTTTTTTATTAGGCATTAAAAATAATTATAAGTATTTATAAGAAATTTGTTATTCATTAAACCTGTTTATTTTCTTCAAAATAAACAACGCAACCAATCTGCTTCCATTTCCCTTTTGGTTTAAAAGGATACTTCCATAAATAAAGCCTCAAAAATTTTGCTGGAAGAGAGGTAATGTCTTCTAAAGGCATGTTATCTAGTTCTTTCTTAAAAGCTGCCCACATCTCTGTTTCTTTTTTCAATTCTCCTTTTTTATATTTAGGCCTTCCATACCTATGGGACTCTTCTCTATTAATTAACTTTTGACCTTCTTCGAAAAATAGATATTTAGTTACATGATGACTACTAATCCATATCTTAAATTCAAAACTAGTCTTGTCGAGATAATTTATCTCAAAGCGCTTTGATATATTTTTCATTCTTCTCCTTTAGTTGCTGAATGCCGTATCTTCTTTCCACCTTACCGGAGTGGGTAGGTTGGCGAGAACATATGTTCTCCTCTTGATACTCAATTTATTCTATCAAATTTTTTATAAGGGTTTATTTTTTATTATTAATAGGTGTACTTGTTTCGGGAATGAAATTTTCTACGCAAAACCTCCCAATAAAATCTAAATCTTCAATTCTTATTCTCTTCTTTTCTTGGGATAAAGTCTCGAGAAGGCGTGAAATCTTTTGTGGGGGTGAAATCTCTAGTGGGTGTATAGTCTCGAGTAGGTGTGAAATCTCTTGGTTGGTAGTCTTTAGGTCTAATTGCTATCAACTTAAAAATTAAATCTTCGAAGTTGTCTAACGCATGTCTTACAAAATTTTCTGCGTTGGCCGATTTTTCTTTGACACTTTTTTCAACTTGATCGGCAACTGAATTAAATGATTCTTTTTTATCTTCGTTCACTTTATGCCTATAAGAGAGAGTTGTGACGCATCCAATGAAAACAAAGCTTTGTTGCTTCTTCTAAGTGATTTTTTTGGCCAAAGTAGTAATGATTGGCACCTTTTACAATATGTAGTTTCTTATTTTCGTGAGAAATGGAGTTAAACAGCCTTTGGTTATGACTAGGAGGGCAAGCATCATCAGCAGAATTACCTAAAACAAGAATGGGCTTACTTATCTTTTTGGCGCATTTCTCTCCATCGGCCTCACTGAGCTCATAGGACCACTGCGAAAGCCAACTTCTTACACTGGTAAATCTGGCAATACCAATAGGGCTGTCATTCACTACTTTAGGATCGCCTAAGTAGCACCAACCCGGTTTCCTGTCATTTGGTTCTATCGTTGCATCCAACCATCTAGGATCGGCCATGGTGCCATGCACGATGAAACCAAACTCTTTGGTTGGATCTCCTTTGAAACTATCCAACTTATCTTTGGCCCAAGCAGTGATCTTGTTATTTCTCTCAATTTGTTTTTCTCTAAATAATTTTAAAAAGTTCTCAGAGTAAGGGGGTTGATTGGGATTGTTAGGATCGTAAAGATTTAATTCAGGGTCACGTTGTTCAGGTTTATCTTCATCAATGATGGAAGGGTCCAACCATTCCGTTAAGGTGGTAGCCCTACTGCAATGAGAAGCCAATAGCATCACCGCATCGCAAGGAAGAAGTCCGGCAGTGGTCAGGTCGGGAGGATCTCCTGCCGGAGTGCTTTTTAAGGTTGGCTTCTCTGCTTGGGATTGATAAAACAAAGAAAGTGAACCTCCGCCACTCCAACCGCCTAAAATAACTTTTTTATACCCGAGCTTTTCTTTGGCTTCTCGCACACAGGCTCCCAGATCCAATACTACCTTTTCCATGATTAACCCGCTGTCGACCCCGCGGTATCTGCTGTTGCAATAAATCACCGGAATACCACTTTTTGCTAAGGCCGTAGGCATAGGTAAATAGGCACCACCGGCTCCAGCGGGATGCATAAATAAAACCACTGAGTCAGTTTTTGGTTCTGAAGGGATTAGGTGATGAGCCTCTAAAAAAACAATGTCTTCAGCACCGGCATAGGTATCTTTGTAAGCTGATTTTTCCTCGTAGATAATGGCTATTGGCTTTCTTTCGTAACTGCCCACTTCGGTCATATAGCCCCTGAGATCTTTAGTCTTTTAAATAATTCTTTTGTATCCACAGTTCGTTCATTAAGTTTTTCCGATCCAACTCTTGATTCCTTCTTAGGTCTGGTTCTTTCCGTCCACTGCTTTAAGATTTTATGAGCATCTTTTGTATCTTTTTCCATAATCTGATCATATTCTTTATCTCGGCAGGTAATCTCTAAAGCCAATCCGTTCGGGTCATAAAAATAGATAGAGTGAACAAAATCATGGTCGATGGGATCAGAGACCCAACCAATTTCTTTGGTTAAATACTCTTTCCAGGCATCCAATTCTTCTAACGAATCTACTTCAAAAGCGATATGTTGATCAAAACCCTTCTTGTAATTAAATTTTTCTTCATCGACTTCATCCGGAATATCAAAAAAGGCCACGTGATCACCATTTCCCATTTCGAAGAATAGATGCATGTACTCCAAAGGTTCGCCCGACCCGGGAGAAGATTCAAAATCAAGAGCTGCTACCAACTTAAATCCCATGACATCCTCATAAAACCACCTAGTTTGTTCAGCGTCCCTACAAAGAAATGCCTGATGATGAATATTGTTTGGTCTTTCTAATTTTTCCATATTACTTTCTCCAATCTCTTAGAAATAATTCACTCCCATCTGTGAATTTATACAAAGTATCAGCTGCTAGCAACACCGCTGCAGCGGTCCAGGTTGGTTTTTCAATTGGCCAAAAAGCTTTGTCAGGATAAACATAGCCCGTCCAATACAGATTATCCTTGGGATCTTTCCATTGATGTAGCCAGGAAAAAATCTCTTGTGCTCGATTTATTTCTCCCAAACTAGCTAAAGCCATAACCAATTCAGAGCTCTCAGCTATGGTAACCCAAGGCTCTTCCACTACACATTTGCACCCCATACCTTCGACAATAAACTCCCCTTCTTTGAGCTGATATCTTTCTAGTCCTGCTTTTCCGGTAATTACGCCACAAAGAATGGGGTAGTACCAATCCATGCTATACCTTTCCTTACTTTTCCAACCTCTATCAAACCTTTCAGGCTTATCCACAATTGCAGTTTTTAAAGATTCCATTTTTGTTTCTAAACTACGCATATCTTTATTCAGTTGTTTTTTTATCGCATAAAAGCATTCAAGGCTTTTATAAATAGAACTGCAGCCTGTTATCAATGAGTCATCCAACCTAGACCCCTTCGCATTTAAAGCCCAAAGAATGTCTCCAGAATCAGTTTGCATGGAAGCTACAAATTCCATCGCTTTTTCCAAAACTGGGTAATAGTCTTCCAAAAAACCTTTGTCTTTAGTGACTAAATAAAAATGCCAGATACCGACACAAATATATGCTGCAAAATTAGTTTCCATCCTCTTTTTAGATGGCTGTCCTGACTTATATTCTGAGAACCAGCCGCCTTCTTTTTCTTGGTTCAATTGCATCCATTTAAAGGCTTTCATTGCAGCTTCTGTTTCACCCGAAACTGTTAATGCCATAGCACTCTCTATGTGATCCCAAGGATCAAATTTCTTGTTCTTTTCCCAAGATATTGAGCCGTCGCTAGCCTGGATATCCAAAATAAAATTTATGGAGTCCTGGTAATAACCAATCTTTTGTATTTCGCTCATTGATCCTTAACAAAGTACATTACTAAACTCTTTCCTATAAAAGGCTTTAGAACTGCTTCTAGAAATCTAGTTAAAAGGGGATTTTGCATCAAATCCCAGACAAGGAATTGATGGTATTTTGTAACTAGCCAATGCTCTTTTTCCCTTCCCCAAAAAATGCATTTTAGCCACCAATAGGGAGAATGAAGAGCATGAGCCCAATGAAAAGAAGTGTAGGAAACAGATTCTTTAAGAATTAATTGTTTTAGATTTTTATGCCTAAATATTCTTACATGCCCCCCTGGAGTTTTTGAATATTCAGAGCTCAACTTCCAGCAAATAAGTTCTGGAATAAATCTGGGAACACTTACAGCTAGAACACCGCCCGGTTTAAGAACTCTTACTATCTCTGAAACGGCATCA
>Ga0310344_10001141_pt1 | contig 20589 bp, 21 predicted proteins | sample HC15DNA20200_MG_FD_203801 | JGI IMG/M metagenome (GOLD analysis project Ga0310344, IMG submission 203801) | Marine microbial communities from station ALOHA, North Pacific Subtropical Gyre - HC15-DNA-20-200_MG | ecosystem: Environmental > Aquatic > Marine > Oceanic | place: Pacific Ocean: North... | reverse complement strand
GTCCTAACCGCAGCTGTAATCCTTGAGCAACATGGCTATCCGCCAACGGTGATGAGCTTCGAATCGATCGACCAACTTGACCATGTAATTTTCGTCCATCGACATGCTGGGCTATGGGGCTCAGTGGCACGCTCAAGAGACCCTGGCCTACACGGCCGCAAACCGCGGTTCCGCACACCCCGTGCGCTGGCACTGAGTTATGTCGAGCCCTATGTGGATCTAACCGGAAGAATCACTGGCTACGCCGTAGTAGATCTACGCGATTTGGGTCGCTACGATTGGAGACTTTCGAACCGAAACGTCTGGAAGGTAGAGCGGATGCTTCTGGAATATCCTCATCACACTATTCGAACTTCAGACCATAAAATCAGCCGCTGGCGAACACGCTATGAATCTTTCTCAGCACGTTTCCCTGACAAGAAACCGATGTTCTTCTCAGACCAAAACTACTGGAGCGAGTTGCCTATTGAATTCGCACGCCCAGTCGGCCGCGGAAGCACCAGACGCGTGTGAAAGCATCCTCGGGCAATCAGCTTCCGTAAGACAACAGCAAAGGGATCAGCGCAGCTCAACAATTCAACCCGTCTTCACAAGACAGCACCAGGTCAATCCAGATCAAACTCTCGCTGAGGCCTAGATACAGGTTCCTGCTGTGCCTGCTTAAGTGCCTCCTCGAAACGTTTGGACAACGCATCACCACGAGTCTTTTCGTCACTTACAGACTGCCGAAACAAGGCCTCACGGCGAGCCGCGTCCTTAGCCAAAATCTGCTGAGCATGATCAAGCTCTGGCTTCTCCTCGTTCTCGGGTTCGCAATATGCGATCACTCGCTTTAAACTGGAATCGATGGTTTGCACTGCACCACAACATGGACAAGTCACTTCAAATTCTGACGAGATCTTGCTCATAGTAAGAATCCTCGGCTGAAGCAAACAAGAAGCAATGTTCCGGAAAATCTACAAACTACCAATTGCTTATCCCAAGCTCACCTCTATTAACGGAACCAAATAGCACTTAACTTAACACCTCCAACAATTTCCACAGGCGGAATCTCAACGAGACCGATCGGAGTCCAAGACCAGGTACTCGATAAAAGTCTGAAGGCTTTGCAAAGACTTGCCAGTCACAAAGTCGCTCAGCTAGCCTTCTTCCTCGTAGCCTTCTCCTGCGATAGCAGCGGTTCGGGTGGAGGGTCTCAGCGCTTCCCGGTTGTCATATACCGGCAGCCCCTGGACATGTAAAGAGAGAACACAGGTGGGAGATTTGTACTCGATCGTCACCGTAACAGGGCTGCCTTCAACACCCTCGCGAAACGACAGTCGACATCCGCAAGAGAGCTTCGCATTGACGAAACCTTTCAACATCGGATCAAGCCTCTCCAGAAGAATGTTGGGATAACTAGTGACTCATTACTCTCAATACAGTCTTATCTAGAGCAAGTCTTTTATATCTTTTTCAAACTCATCTCGTGTCGCTATTCCGAGGTGGGTCCTACAAACCTTTCCTTCTCGATTGATAAAAAAGGTCATAGGCACACCCCAGATGGGCCCATAGGCTTCCTGAAAATCTTCACGGCCTAAGCCGATTACCATAGGGTAGTTCACATTGTAGTCGTCAACAAACGACTCAATTTTCTCGGCTGGATCGTCGACAGACATCCCAACAACCACCAAACCATCGTCCTTGTATTGGTCAGTAAATTCAACGAACCAAGGCACCTCAATCTTACAGGGACCGCACCAGGTAGCCCAAAAATTTAGGAGAACAACCTTGCCCCTCAGGGTCTCAAAGTCCAAGGCATTTCCATTGTGCTCCTCTAGGGTGAACCCATAATCCGCAGGCTTCGCTTCTGCATCGCAAGCAGCAGTCGTCGCCAGACCGCCCTCATATGCAACAGCCGACATGTGTGAATGAGATGGATGCAGACCAGGCGGCAGGGTTGACAACGCAAAAAGAACAGCCGCTGCACCCGCAATCATCCAGCGTACCTTCATGATGATTCTCTCCCCTCATCCCACTAACGTCTAAGGCCTACTCGCCTAACATCACGGTCACCCCACTAGCCTTGCACATCAATGCGTCCTTGTCCACGCCATTACCGACCAAGTTGGCAAGCCCGACACTGGTTCGGAAGGCAGCCTTCAGTGAAATCGAACTGACACCTAACAAAACAATGACGGCTTTCTCTCCTTCTGCCTAAAGGGTTCGGTCAACAAAACTAACGCCGGTATTACGTGCGGAGACCAGAGTCGCCACCAGCGGCATTGCACCTCACTCATCGCTACAGTAAGATGAAATTTGTCCTCTGCTAGCCTTTGTAGAGATGCCGCTGGCGCTTGTGAGGTGAATCATGAATGGCTTAAACCGAGGGCTCTCGGCACTAGGCGACCTGCGCCGCATCGTGATCATTGGCTTTTTGGCCCTGCACACGACAACCAATTTGTTCGCCCAGCCCGAAACTAATTTTAATCCTTACTTTGGCAAGAATCTTGTCAAATACGATGACTTCCAATGGCACATGTATGAGACTGAGCATTTCGAAATCTTCTACTATCCCGAACTGGAAGAGCATCTTGGTAGAATCGCGAGCTACGCTGAAAGTGCCTACTCGCAAGTCAGCGCTGACTTGACGCACGATCTAGCGAACCTGGTTCCCTTGGTAGTTTTCAAAACCCACAGTGAATTTGAGCAGCAGAACATCATTCCCGGCGCAGTGTCTGACGGAGTCGGGGCATTCGCTGAACCATTTCGCCAGCGAATTGCCTTACCAATCGACGAACCACCGGACCTTCTGTATCGACTAATCACCCACGAGCTAACCCACCAGTTCGCCTTCGACATCATTCCGCGATCGATGATCCGCCGAACTATCCCACTATGGGTCGACGAGGGACTCGCCGACTATATGGCTGGGGTCTGGCGTCCGCTCGACCTCATGGCAGTCCGTGATACTGCCCTGGCAGACATCCTGCCTAACATGAGTGAATTCATGGATTATGGAGGGTTTACCAATCTCCGTGTCGTCTACAACCTAGGACACGCAGCGTTCGAATTCATCGAAGAGCGATGGGGGAAAGAAGGTGTCCGAGAATTCCTTTTCGCTCTTCGCCAAAGCTCTATCGGCACCGGCGTCGACATATACCAAGAAGCCTTCAACATCCCAGCCGACGAGTTCGACAGCGAGTTCGAGTCTTACATTCGTCGACGATTTCAGGCATTTCGAGATAAAGAAAGACCCGAAGACTACGGTCGCGATCTCGCGCCGGACCCGTTCGAAACCCGCTATATGGCTGTTGTCTCAATCGAACCCTCCCCTTCCGGCCAACTGATAGCAGCCTTCGCCCAAAATCGGAAAGATCGCGAGATGGACGTCGTGCTGCTCTCTGGTGAAGACGGCTCGGTTGTCAAGAACCTCACGGAGGGCTTCAACCAAGACCTAGGTTTCGAATCGATCGCAATCCCGGGAGCACGTTGGAACAGTGTTCCGTGGATGTCATGGTCAGAGGACGACGACCGCCTGGCTTACTTTGTGCGCAAGGGGAAATACCGCTCGCTATTGGTGCAGAATGTCATTACACGTAAAGTCGAAGAACTGATCGACCTCCCCGCTGTCGATGCACCAGAGTCCCCTGATTTTTCTCCAGATGGGCAGAAGGTGGTGTTTTCAGCTCTGCAGAACGCAATCGGTGACATCTATCTATTGGATTTGGGAACTCAAGAACTAACAAACTTGACTGAAGATGACTTCGCTGACTACGCACCAGCGTTCTCACCTGACGGATCCTATCTGGTCTATGTCACCAGAATAAGTGGCTACAACAAGCTCTTCAAGTTAGACCTAGCAACTCTGGAGAAAACCCAGCTAACCTTCGGCACCTTTAACGAAGCTGGTGCGCAGTTCATCGACGAAAACACCCTCGTCTTCTCCTCCACTGCTACGGACCCACTAATCCCGATCGACCCAGATGTAGCAGCGAACGCCGACATCTACAACATCTGGACGCTGAACCTAAACAACGGCGAACTACGTCAGTTCACTGATACTACAACTGGCAACGTCTCAGCGATTGTCCTGCCAGATGAAGACAACCCACAGGTCGCGTTCGTAACCTACTTCAAAGGGGAATACGGCATACACACAATAGGATTAGACGAACCGCTCTACACAGCAGCCAGTACAGACTTCGGGATACCTAGCTCAAATATCGATTTCCAGGCACCCCTAACCCATAATCTGGTTACCGCCAACAGTCGCCGCAAGGGGCGATTCGAGAAAATGTTTATGGATGGAGCCCCGCCCATCAATGCTGCCGTAACAACCGGAGGCGACGTGCTCGGGGGCACCGCCATCTCGTTCACCGACGTGCTTGGCGATCAGAGCTTCGTTTTGCAAGCATACTCAATCCAACAATTTCGGACCTTTTCAGGCTCGTATCTCAACCTCAGTGGCCGACTGCAATTCGCTCTGCAGGGATTTTCCCAAGAATCATTCTTCTACGGCGCCATGGGAATGTATGCTCCATCCCTAATGTTCTTGGATCGAGACGACGCCTTAGCTACATCAACCGTGCGTGGGGGGACTGCGTTCGCTATCTACCCATTTGACCGTTTTCGGCGTATTGAATTCTCCGGAGGACTGTACTCATTCAACGAGCAGTTCAATAACTCTGCACTCCAAGTCCAGTCAGACATGTACCAGCAGCAACAGTACGGTGCTCAACTGTTTCGTTCTGGATCCGCCATGCCGTTCGGAATCTCCTATATCCAAGAGACAACGGTGTTCCGAGAATTCGGTCCGGTCGCCGGAAACACCATGCGATTTGGATATCAGTATGCTCCGACACTGGGTACTTCTATCCTGGGAAAACAGACTCTGGATGCAGATGCTCGTTACTACCTGCGAATCGGAGAAAACGGGTTATTGGCCCTCCGTGGCCGTGCTTTCAAAAGCTTCGGAGACTTCCCAGACTTCATTTATTTCGGCGGAAATTCTGAGATGCGTGGCTACGAATATTTGGAGTTCATTGGCCATAATGCCACCTTCTTCAATGCGGAATTGCGGTTTCCATTGATCGAGGCAATGCTCACACCCATCGGAGTGTTGGGGGGGGTTCGTGGAACATTTTTCTTTGATGTCGGCGGGGCAGGGTTGAATGGTAGGCCGTTCACCATGTTCTCTCGCGAGGCTGTAACATATACACCAACAATTGGGTATGGTTTCGATCCGGCGACCAACCAATATACTTCAGTCTTTGGCTCTCCAATGACAGTGTCCGGTTTTCGTCTTGTAGATGGTCGAGCATCCTACGGTCTTGGACTATCGACATCTGTAATTGGTATTCCCATTCATTTTGACTGGTCGTGGAGAACCCTCTTTAATGAGGACTGGGAAAACATCATCTTTGCCTCAAGAGGAGGCAGTTCAGCTTTTCGCAGAGCGCGATTCGACTTCTGGATGGGTTACGACTTTTAGTCTGATCTGGCTAATCAATCTGCTTCCTGAGGTTTCCCACTCAAACTGTACGGTTCGCATTTAACCTTGAAGCCGAAATAACAAATTCTCGCTTCAGACACCAGCAGGAAAAAGCTGCTTGGCTAATCCACGAAGCAGAGCCGATTTTGCTACTCATACTGGCAGCTACCACTAAACAATACCCAGAAAGAATCTGGGTATTTAGATTTGGCGCTACAAACGGAGGAGCTTCATCATGCTGCGGTTGAGGTCGAGGGTAACCCTGTAATCGCTGAGGAACTCGTGCCCAATAATGCCTCCGATATGAAAACCGAGCAAAGCACTGGGCCGATGTAAGTTCAGAACCACAACAGAATAGTTTGGGTAAAGCAATTGCTGAAAGGCTAGGTTTGTGCCTGGACGTAGATATGCCTGTTCATCCCAACCAGATGTACCGTAAACATTGACGGGCACACGGCGTACCGTCAATGGTGGTAACAACAGGGCCGTACCTAGACTAATGGAGATGACCTCCCCGCCGGTATCAACGACGAAACTTCGAGGGATCTCATCACCGACGGTACCTCGTATAACGGTAAGACGATGCTGCCTTAGTGGCATGCCGATATCATATGGCTCCTCTGGAAGCTCCTTACCGATAGTAAGTTCTCTACGGCCATAATCAACAATCATCGACAACCCAAGAGCAAGCGGCGAAAAGCCTTCCGCTTCGAGCGTTGGCAGCCCTCCGAGAGGAGGACTCTTAATCAAGGCAGGCAGATTCGATATTCCCAACGAACCGAACTCAAGTGACTCCAGTCGCCCAGATTGCAAACGCCGTAGCCCAATCTCACCCACACCAGCGGTCAATGTCGTTGCTATTGCCTGCACTCCGAACTGCCGGGCCACTGGCTGAGAAAGCACGGTCTGTTCGGCCCCTGTGTCCACCACAAAATCTACGGCGTCCATGCCGTTAATCCTGCCCCGTACTACCACTTTGTCACGGACTAGCCTGAAGGGAATGGTATGCAGCTGGTTCGGACTCGCAAGCTGAACCGCCGGTCGTTCACCAAATGAGCGAAGAAATTGGACCTGCGCCCTTGCCCAGTCTACCTTCTCATTCCTCGTCAACGGGGGCAGTAGATCCAGGTAACGTTGGTAGGCATCGGCAGCCTCACTAAATCGGTGAGTCCGCTCGTAGATGTGTCCTAAAGTATGGTGAAATATCGGCTCGCTGGGCGACCCTTCGAAAGCAGCCCCAAGCCAATTCAGCGCCTCGTCATACTGTTGCCTAGTCGCAAGGCTCTTGGCGAGGCCATGTCTTCCCTGTCCCGAGCTCGGCTCCAGAGCCAGAACATCTCTGTAGACACCTTCGGCCTCATCAAACAGGCCACCTGCCCAGAGTGCATCACCGACCAGCGCAAGAATGTCAGGCTGTTCTGGAGCCAGAACCCTGAGACGCTCGGCTTCTACCTGGGCACGTGTAAACTGAGCAACGGACAGAAGTGCCTCAAGCACGCCGGCCGAAGCACGCACTAATTGTTGCCCAGTGACAAACTGCCTTGTTTCCTCAAATACCCGAATCGCTTCCCAATATCTCTGGTCCTCTAGAAGGATATTCCCAAGCTGAATTTGGGTTTCTCCGCGCACAGTCACCGGGATCGACTGGGCTCCGATGATAGCCTGCAGGGCGAGGGCACCACCACACACCAGGAGCAAACAACGTGCCGGGATCTTCATCTCACCTCCACCGCGGCACCTGCCCAGGCCAAGTTCCTTATCTCACAGACAAATGAATCGGCTAATGCTGCTGGCCTCAACACGGTTGCGTGTCTTTGAAGCTAGCTCGTGTACTGCTCAATTGCAACACCGTCGTACATTTCGTCTACTCGAAGAATCTGCTTCTGCCGATCGTAACTACCAAGCTCATAGTCTTCACTCATAATTAGAGCCTTGACTGGCTTGGTCGGGCACACTTCTGCGCACAAACCGCAGAAACTGCAACGAGATAAATTGAAATCAAAGAAATCCAGAACCTTGATCTTGTGGCCGGGCTCTCGGTGGCCACCCAGGTAAATCAACTCGTCCGGACAGGCCTTGGCGCATTGGTCACAGACGATGCATGTTTGGGCACCCGTTTCTGGCTCCACCTGCAATCTGAGCACGCCTCTAAAACGTGGAGCCACCGGACGACGTTCGGCGGGGTACTGGAACGTGAAGGCTGGCTGAGGAGTATACCTAAGGGTAACTAACAGCCCCTTGACCAAATCAATGAGAAATACCGTTCGGATTAATTTAAGCAATTGCTGCACACTACTACCCTCGGTCCTCAACGAGAATCGGCTCCACCTGCCCAGCCATCACAACTCTTTCCTTGCGCAAGACAGTATTTTCACGTCGAATTTTATCCTGCAGTCGCAAAAGTCCATAGAGCAGCGCTTCCGGACGCGGTGGACAGCCAGAAACATAGACATCCACCGGAACAACTTTGTCTACGCCCTGCAACACCGAATATGTTGGAAACGGGCCACCAGCATTCGAGCAGCTCCCCATTGAAATGACCCACTTCGGCTCAGGCATTTGGTCGTACAAACGCCTAAGCACAGGAGCCATTTTTTTAGTGACAGTACCAGCGACAATCATCAGATCTGCCTGACGAGGAGAGGCCCGGAAGACCTCCGCGCCGAACCGAGCTATATCGAAGCGAGACGCCGATGTTGCCATCATTTCGATGGCGCAACAGGCAAGACCAAACCCCATCGGCCAAAGCGACGATTGCCTAGCCCAATTAAGCACCTTGTCCAAATTAGTCGTAATAAAATTATCTTCGAAGCGATGATCAATTAAGCCCATAGGACATCCACTTTCCTATTTGCCTTCATACCAAACGGCATTTGTTTCGCAAAAGCTCTGCCATTCATCAGGCACCTCGTCGTTGGCGAAGATCGCCTCGACGGGACAAGCCGGAACACAAGCTCCGCAATCGATACACTCATCGGGGTGTATATAAAGCATGGTCTCAGCTTCAAATTCGTCCTCGTCTTTGCGAGGATGAATACAATCCACCGGACACACGTCAACACACGCAGTATCCTTGGTCCCGACGCATGGTTCACAAATACTGTACGCCATCAATTTCCTCCGTCTTGTTCTCCTACCGCCAGCCCCGCTAAGGTCCAGAGACCTAGGTAGCCCCACGGGCCAGTTTGGCTAAGACTCCTAGGGTGTCCTACAAATGCCACGTGGGTCACTCCACAGCCTCATCCTACAAAAGAATACCGCGCCGGGCCAATTGCATTCAAGGGTACTGCCGCTTGCCTGGCAAAAATAGATGCCCCTGCAGTCTGCTAACCTCAGTGTATCGGCAAGTATTTGAACACCATTCACACAAGCAACCAGAGTTAGGTGATCTTGATTCGTCCAGCAAATCCTTCGTCGTAGCTGTGGTAGTGCAGAATCGTTGATTCGGGATACTTCCAGCAGTAATAACCTTCACCGTTATCAAAATCAACCAACCAAAGCCCTTTGACCTCTAGGCCCATCGCCCGTAGCTTGTCAGTCCAAGCCATTATGACCTCGTCAAACTCTTTGGCCGCAGAGGCGTGGGCAGGGTCAGTCTGCGACAGACCCTGCATATCGACAGAAAGCTTATCCGTTCGCTTCACTGCCTCCTCCGTAAGTGCTCGAACCTTCCCCAATAGCCCTTGAGCTTCGGTCAAGGTAAAAGTCCGTACCTTTGTAGACTCAGGATCCAACTGACTCTCCTCGCAAATAGCAATCGCAACAAGACCTCTGCCAAATCACAAATATTCCTCACCCTCAATCAGACTCACACACAACAAACAATTAATTCAGACAGCCTTAGACACCGTGCAACTCGTGCAATCATCTTGCGCCGCTACTAACAACCTCGACCATTGCACCACCAATTCAAGAGATATCCATGCTGGAATCAGCTACAACCTAGATCTGGCCCAAATTGTTCTCCTACACATATCACAGAGAAGCAAAGCCATTTTCCAAGCATCACCTCAGAAACAGTCGACCCCATACATGAGGACTCACTTTATAGAGACATCATATCCTGAGTAAAACCACCCAACACTAGATGACCTATGGGCGCACCTGTCACAAGACTGAGGCAACACCTTCCCTGAGGGGACCATGCCGACTCAAGCTCGGTCTACTCACATTGCACTGCCGCCCAACAAGGGGATAACATCGCCAAATGGATACAAGGAGCGATCCCTCCCACGCAAGAGGTCAAACTAAGTTGTTCAGAGGGCGCCCTATCCGTTCGGAGCGAGGCGGGGAGGGCCAAAAACCGAAATGGTTGAAAGTGAGAGCTCCGGGTAGCCATAAATACCTTCGCCTCAAACGCCTGGTTCGCGAGCAGTCGCTCCACACGGTCTGCGAAGAAGCCAACTGCCCCAACATCGGAGATTGTTGGCATCACGGAACCGCCACTTTTATGATTCTCGGTGGATTTTGTACTCAAGCCTGCACCTACTGTAACGTTGAACATGGTCGCCCAAACCCGATTGACCTTGCTGAACCGGGTCGTGTCGCTGAAGCAGTTCGGGCCCTGGAACTCGACTACGTCGTGGTCACATCGGTGAATCGTGATGACTTGGCAGATGGAGGAGCCAGAGAATTCGCCAAAACTATCACCGCCACACGAAGCTTGTCTCCACATTGCCAAATTGAAACACTGATACCAGATTTTGCTGGCAAATCAGAATCGCTCAACATCGTCCTCGAGGCCCAGCCAGATGTCTTAAACCACAACCTAGAGACGGTTCCCCGACTGTACCCCTACACTCGTCCAGGTGGGAATTACGTCCGCGCACTCAAAGTTCTCGAGCACGCCAGCCAACATAAACCCAAGCTCACTACAAAATCCGGACTAATGGTCGGACTTGGCGAATCTTGGGACGAACTGCTCGATGCTCTACAGGACTTGCGCCGCGTGGAATGCGACATCCTAACTGTCGGACAGTATCTCCGCCCGTCTATGGCACATTTGCAAGTTTCCCGCTACTACCATCCCAACGAATTTGAGGCCCTCAAGTCCATTGCTCTAGAAATGGGTTTCGGCCATGTCGAATCTGGGCCGCTAGTTCGTAGTTCCTATCACGCCCACGAGCAATCGAATGCCTTCGCGACTGCGACTTCAGTTACCGAAAGACAAGACCCCCATGACTCCTGAATCACATGGCTCTGCCACAAATCAGACAGCGCATCGTTAATTGTCAAGCTTGTCCACGACTTCGCGCTTACTGCGCACGCATAGCCCAAGAAAAGCGTCGAGCCTTTAGAGACGACTCTTACTGGGGGAAACCCGTCCCTGGGTTCGGGGACCAACAAGCTAGGCTTGTGCTAATCGGCTTGGCACCAGCAGCTCACGGCGCCAACCGAACCGGACGGACGTTCACTGGGGATACTTCGGGAGACACTCTGATGGCAGCTTTATATTCCACAGGATTTGCCAACCTGTCGACGTCAAAGCATCGTCAGGACGGACTCGTGCTATCCGATGCATTTATCACGTCTGTGGTGCGGTGCGCACCACCAGATAACCAACCCTCCTCCAGCGAAATTACCAACTGTTATATACACCTGCGGGACGAGATGGCCGCACTCTCACGAGTCCGAGTCGTCGTGGCACTCGGTCGTGTTGCCTTCAATGCCTACTGGAACTGGCTGAAAGACCGAGTTCAGTCGGTGAAACCACGACCAAAATTTAAACATGGCCTGCTTTATCAGCCGAAAGCCGGCCCACTGCTAATCTCTTCGTACCACCCGAGCCTCCAAAATAGAAACACAGGGCGCCTGACCCCGGAAATGCTCACCGATGTATTTCGTCAAGCCAAGCGGGTCCTAGAAGACCCCCCTAGAAAATAACCATCCGGCCGGGCTCAATTGGGGTTACCGCAAAAGCCGACCAGCACTCCCATGTTGCTCCCTCTGGTCTCAGGACTAGGCTGGGCATACAGCGGCCCATCGAATCAACATCACCGTTTGGGACGATAGAGGTGAGTGCTCTGTCCGAAAAACACGTCAGCCGCCTCCATCAACGTTTCCGAAAGCGTAGGGTGCGGATGAACACACATCCTCAAGTCTGACACGGTAGCTTCCATCTCAATGGCCAGAACTGCTTCTGCAATCAACTCGCCAGCTCCTGTACCAACAATGCCTACTCCCAAAACAAGTTCGGATTCAGCATCCACAATCAATTTTGTCACACCGACCGATTGGCCAAGAGTCGCCGCTCGGCCAGATGCCACCCATGGATATCGACAAATCTGGACCGACCGGGAATTAATCCTAGCCTGCCCTTCAGTCAGACCACACCATGCCACCTCCGGTTCGGTGAAAACCACAGCCGGGATCACTGCTGGCCTAACCATCGCTGACTGACCGGCGAGCCTGTTGACCGCAACTCTGGCTTCATGACTCGCCTTATGCGCAAGCATCGGTTCTCCTACAAGGTCACCAATAGCAAAGATCGTTGATTCGTCTGTGCATCTGTGCCCATCAACAATCACAAACCCGCTCCCATCAAGCCGAACCCCTGTCCGATCCAATCCAGGAATATCAGAGTTAGGCACTCTACCCACCGCAACCAAGACTCGATCAAAATAGCGGTCGCATTCGCCAACACTGTCACCTTCGAGTGTGACCTTTACACCGTCACCATCTTCCGCGAGGGCGATCACCTTGGTTTCAAGCAAGACCTCTTTACAAATCTCTGAAAGTCTGCGTTGCACCACCGTCGTCAAATCTCGATCGGCACCTGGCAATAATCCATCTGCCATTTCTACAAGAGTAACGTCCGAACCCAGGGTCGCATAAACGGATCCCAGCTCAAGTCCAATATAGCCCCCCCCAACCACAAGGAGCGACCTAGGCAAAGATGGCACATCGAGCGCTCTTGTTGAGTCCCAGATCCGGTCCGACTCTACCTGAAACCGCAGCGGCAGGGACGGTCGAGACCCCGTTGCCAGGATCGCATGTTCAAAAGCGACTTCTGTACTTGCACCGTCTAGAGCACTCACTCGAACACTCTTAGGCCCGAGCAACTCGGCGCGACCTGAAATATAGGTCACTTCGCGCCTCGCTCTCAGCTGACCCAATCCTCCTGTAAGTCTAGTAATAACTTCATTCTTCCAGCCACGCATTCTCTCAACATCAATCGTCGGTTCACCAAAGTCGACACCCCAGGCTCGAGATTCTCGTGCATCAGTCACCACCTTAGCGACATGCAGCAGGGCTTTCGACGGCACGCAGCCTCTATAAAGACAGACTCCGCCAGGATTAGGTGCTTCATCAATTAAAGTGACTTCCATACCCAAGTCGGCAGCCAAGAAAGCTGCAGTGTAACCACCAGGTCCGCCACCAATAACCACAAGCTGAGTTGTCTTCGTCATCCTAACTCCCGTAACCGAACCAGTAGGATTGTGAGCCACGCTGATCGTTATCCGACCAGTCCCACGCAACCTGCCAAACTTTTGCAACAAACCCAATTAAAGCGACCAGAAATCTCCATTTTCCCAAGGCCACATCTAATTAGATTTTCTTAGATCTAGAACCCAAGAAATCAATTTTCACCATCTGGATCATGTGACAGGTCCTAGCGTAGCAACTCTAATGATTCCAATTCCTACCTTGAACATCGACAGACTTGTCCGGTTCGGCATTATTGAAACATCCTTCTGTCTTGACGCTATCTATGATGATTTACACAGCCACCAAAACACAGCTGAAGATCGAATCCCCAAGTCCACGTCTTATCATGCAGTCAGCAAGAATAATACCCACCATCGGGGCCACGATAATGAAGAATTAAAACAGGTCTATTGTTTCCTGGACCTGCTACGATCATCGTATATTGCTAGTTAAATTTCTGTTCAATTTCATCAATCTGGTTGCCATTGTCTATCTCGGAAAGACAAACTTCACTGCACTGGACACACCGTTCCATTACGAAAGATCTTCAGAACACTACAAATTGCACGTTACACTGAAGTAAGAAAACCAACGACACAGGACCAGCCAAGTTATTACTTCGCAACTGCCTTTCTTTAGATCCCAAGCTGCCAACATGCTACCAGCGACCATTCCCATCTTTCCGCTACCTGATGTAGTTCTTTTTCCATCGGTATTTCTACCTCTTCATATCTTTGAACCTCGATATCGGCAGATGCTAGCCGAGGCACTTCGGAGTGACCGAATCATCGGAATGGTCTTGCTACGAGGAAACCGAGATGACATCGAAGAGCCGCCGCCGGTACATCCGATTGGTTGCGCAGGGTTAATCAGTCACGCCGAACAGTTGGGAGACGGCCGGTCCAACATCATCCTGCGAGGACTCCATCGGTTTCGTATCGTTCAAGAACGATATGATCGCCCCTATCGAAGAGCCCAAATCACGCCCTTGCTGCCCTCCCCCTCCCCGGAGGCGCCGAATCGAAACCTAAATCCTATACGCACCAAACTCGAAGCCTTACTGGCTGGACGAATCGAAACCGTCACCGGAGAATTAGTGGTACCAAACGGCATGGGCGACGAGGACCTAATTAACACCCTAGCTCAGTACCTCGAGCTCGACCCTGCTGAGAAGCAGGCACTTCTTGAGTTTGACGATTTGACCAGCCGTGCCCAAGGACTCATCGATTTGATAGAGATGCGGGAATTCATCACCCTGCCCCTGGGAGGCCTGAACCCCAACTAGACCGGGAAACCTAGACCACCCCAGTCACAACCGTTCTAGGTCACGCCGACACTAGCCTAGAGTAGGTAGCCTACTCTGGTCTCAAGTAAGACGCCGGGCGACCTCCTGAATCACCATCGAACCGTGAAACCGGCCATTTTCGATAAAAATTTGACCGCTGTGGATCCCTGAGAGAACCTGCCCAGCTAGAAACACATTCGGAACATTGGTTTCATAAGTCTCTGGATTATGCGAGGGCACCATAGTCTCGGCATCCACTTCAACACCAAATCGTTCCAGCATTGCAGTATCTGGGTGGTAGCCGGTCAAAAGGAAGACTGCCTCAGTCGACAGTGTGTACCGTTTGCCAAGTTTTTCGATGACAACATCCGAAGTGTTGATCTCCACCACACGGCTTTCAAAATGTGCAGCGATTGAACCTTCTTGAATTCGATTTTCAATATCTGGCCTAACCCAATATTTAATACCGGTGCCCAATTCGCTCCAACGATGCACCAAGGTGACATGGGCACCGGCACGATAGAGTTCGAGCGCCGCCTCAACTGCAGAATTTTTGCCGCCAACGACCATGACCTGCTTGCGATAATAGGGATGTGCTTCGGTATAGTAGTGCGAAACATGAGGCAAGCTTTCCCCAGGCACATTAAGCAAATTGGGACACTCATAGGCACCTACTGCTACCACAACCGTTTTAGACATCAGGCTACCCTGCCCATGTTTAGGATGTGAGATATCTACAGCTAGTAGACTCTCTCCATCGTGGCCATTATGAGGCCGAACTGCAACGACCTCGTAGCCCAGTTTCACGGTAAGGTCATAGGCGTCAACGACCCTCCGATAATATCGAAGAGCTTCATCTCGAGTCGGCTTGGCGTAGGGAGTCACAAAAGGCAGTTCCCCCAACTCCAAAAGTTCAGGGGTGGTAAAAAACACCATATTGGTTGGAAAATTAAGTATCGAATTGACGAGAGTCCCACGCTCGATGGTTTCGCAATCCAGCGACGCCTTTCGCGCAGCAATAGCAGCCGCAAGACCTGCAGGCCCAGCCCCAATAACTATGACATCCCTTACTCTGTCTGAATTAGTCTTTTTTTTGCTCATCACTGAATCTAAAGAACCTCGATGCACCTTGATGCTTTAACGGGACCGGTACTCCACCTGTACATCCCCAATGACAGCAATGGAACGACCAGGCGTCACAAAAACCTCACGACCATCAACCCTCTCGACCTCCAGTTGCAGCCCGACGATAGCAACCTCGTTTACACCGGGCGGCACAGTCACACGGATTTCTTCTCCGCCAACAGGCGCTACGGCCTTTAGACCGGCTGGACCAGCTCCGCCACCCACCCTGTCAACTAAGTCTTCGGCATCATGAAACTCTGCAAGTAAGACCGGTCGAGCCAACACTTCATCACCTGCAACAACCGCAGTGATCGCCAGGTACCTTGCGTATCCTCGACCGCGAGTTGTTGCCTCCTCAGAATAAGTATGCCGACCATGTAAGGTAAAGGTCACTATGGCTGGTCCCGCATGGGGAGGCACAGCCACGATAATACCCTCAGCAGCCTCCGTGCCTATGAGCACATCACAATAGCTATGACCAGTAACAACCCCGATGCCAAGTAAAGATGGACAATCCACCTCTCCTGGTTCGGTGCGCCCTGACTGTGACGTGACCACGACCACATTCAATAAAATCAGCCCAACCCAAACTGCTGAGGGCACCAGCCTTCGGCCGATCAAGCAGAAGCGTCCTTTCAATACTGATACCACTCCTGTTCTACTCCACAGATACTCGTCGAATCTGCTTCGGTGGCTACCTACCTCGTGCTCCACGCCTTTTGCGAACACATGGCGGTCAAATGAAGATTAGGCCAATCCAAATCGGTCTAACCCAACGGGCAATGCTCTCACAGTGCCTCCCGTGCTCATTTCCCCTTGACTCACCCATTAAGCATCAAATCACAGAAACACTCCCCCGCATCATCTAATGCTCCAACAACAGCTCCGCTCAAACGTGGTCGTCATCAACGGGATGTCCAGCAGCGCTGCCGGAAATTGTGGAACCATCTCCTTGCCGAAGCAAACTAAGAAACTCCATTCTTGTCCGAGCATCAGTTCGAAATACACCGTGCATCGCGCTCGTGAGCGCTGATGAATTCTGCTTCTCTACGCCACGCATCATCATGCAAAGGTGTGATGCTTCGACCACAACCGCAACCCCCAAGGGCTCCAACTTAGCCTCAAGGGTATCGGCTATCTGACCTGTTAATCGCTCCTGAACCTGCAAACGTCGACTAAACACCTCAACAATACGAGGTAATTTGCTTAACCCGACCACTTTCCCACTCGGGATGTACGCGATGTGGCACCGACCAAAGAACGGCAACAAGTGGTGCTCACACAAGCTGTAAAAGTCTATATTCTTGACGATCACCATCTCGCTGTAATCGACTGTAAAAAGAGCATCGTTAATCACCTCATCGATGTCCTGTCTGTAACCACTCGTCAGGAACTCCAGTGACTTCGCTACACGGTCTGGGGTCTTGTTCAATCCTTCCCGCATCGGGTCCTCACCCAGCGCAGACACCAACGACCGAACCACCTCACTAACGCGTCTGGAATTCAAGGGAACCTCTTCATCAATACTTAAAAAATCCATACCCACTCTTACGTCCTAACCGACCAGCCAAAACAAGACGTTTCAACAATGGAGGTGACGCATATGCCGGATCTCTGAATTCACCGTACATAATGTTTGCGATGTGGTAAACCGTGTCGAGACCAACAAAATCTGCCAAGGCAAACGGTCCCATCGGATGCCCACACCCGAGGGTCATTGCCTTGTCAAAGTCCTCCAACGTACCGCACCCACCTTCATAAGCCCGTATGGCGCTCAGTAAATACGGGACAAGCAAGCGGTTCACGATGAATCCTGGTTGATCCGGCGCGGTCACCACCTGCTTCCCAAGTGAGCTCGCAAACTCAAGCACCTGCTGATAGGTGGTCTCCACAGTGGACAACCCGCGGATCACCTCGACGACCCCCATGATCGGCACCGGGTTAAAGAAATGGAGCCCTATGAATTTGTCCGGTCGCCCAGTCGAAGCAGCTAATTCTGTAATGCATACAGACGAGGTATTCGAACAAAATACCGTCTCCGAGCCGACCACCCTTTCAACGGCAGCAAAGGCTGCTTTTTTAGCATCAAGATCCTCTACAATCGCTTCGATAACCAAGTCACTCTGAGACAGCCTTTCAAAACTTGTAGTCCCCTCGAGACGATCCATGGTCGCATCACGTACTTCCGGGGTCACCTTGCCACGAGCCACACCATTTTCGAGAGACTCCTCGACACGGCTCAAGCCAATCTTTAGCTCGGTTTGATCGACTTCCCGAACAATCGTCCGATAGCCAGCTTGGGCACAAATCTGAGCGATACCAGAGCCCATCAACCCACACCCGACAACACCAACAAACTGAATACTCCTATCGTCCACCGTAATTCTCCCTCTCACACCATTAAGTCTAAAGACCTAACTCAACAATTAGTACCACAGCGGTGGAACAAACGTTTATCGATCATAACAAACAGCGAAATCGGCCCTGCGAACACCATTCCAGTGGTTTATTCGCAGAACTCCCCGGAGAACCAACGGCCAAGCAGCCGTTACTTCTGAAACACTGCATGTGATACCTGAGCGTCAGAGAGATCCTTTAAGACCAAGTGTCTCGGCACTCAAGCGCATAAACCCGATTACATTGGTTATATGCTCGTCTAGTGACAAGTCGAGTTCGTCAGCACCTAAGCGGAGATCATCGCGAGAGACAGCTCGTGCGAATGCTTTATCCTTCATCCTCTTTCTAACCGATCTCGCCTCCAGGTCCAATACACTCCTTGACGGTCGAACCAGCGCCGCTGCGGTCACAAACCCTGCCATCTCGTCGCAAGCGAATAGTGTATGTTCGAGGCGCGATTGTCGTGACACACCCGTATAGTCAGCGTGGGAAAGGATCGCCCGCGTCACCAATTCTGGATAACCTTGCTCACTTAGAATCTCACACCCTCGATAAGGGTGGTCCTCAACACTTGGCCATTGGTCGTAGTCGAAGTCGTGCAACAATGCAACGATACCCCACAGCTCCTCGTCCTCACTAAATATACGGGCATAACCTCTCACCGAAGCCTCAACCGCCAGTCCGTGCTGGAGCAACCGAGGGTTCTTTGTATACTTGACTAACAACTCCCACGCCCCTTCGCGAGTTGGTGTCATGCTTGTTCTCCGCCTGAAGCCACCGCCGTGTCAAGCTGTCCCTCCATAGCCGCAACAACAGCGGCTACCGTAATGTCACCGGTCACGTTAGCGGCCGTACGGGACATATCGAGAAAACGATCCACTCCGAGAATCAGCGCAATTCCAGTCGCTGGTATACCAATCGTCTCGAGAATGACGACCAGCATGACAACCCCAGCACTAGGCACTGCCGCAGTTCCAATCGAGGCCAGTAGAGCTAACAACACAATCGTCAATTGATCAAACAGATCCAGCGGAATCCCCAGCGTTTGAGCAATAAAGACTGCGGCAATAGCCTGATACAACCCTGTGCCGTCCATATTGATTGTTGCTCCGAGCGGCAACACGAATGACGAAACCTCATCTGAAATTCCCAAATGGTTCTTGGCGCTCTTCATAGACACCGGAAGAGTAGCCGCACTCGAGGAGGTCGAAAAAGCGACTAGTTGGGCCTGCGCAACACCAGCGAAAAAAGAACGTAATCTGAGAGGAGTCAAAATTCGGACTAACAAGGCATAAGTAAAGAAAATTTGAATAGCAAGACCGACCAAGACTGTCAGACTATAAAACCCAAGTGCACCAAGAAGCTGGGGAACATCAGCCGGACTGTCGCCAGCGACCCTCGTGACAGTGTCGGCTATCAATCCAAACACACCAATTGGCGCCGCAAGAATCACAAGTTCGACAATTTTTATGATGACCGCATCGAGACTCTCAAATAAAGCTAATAGGGGAGCAGCCTTGGCATTCGGCACCAAGATCAGAGCAACCCCAAGCAGTAGGGCAATAAATACAACATTCAACATGCGCCTATTGTCAGAGGCCGCAAAGAACATGTTCTCTGGCACCATATCGACCAACGGTTGCAACGGTCCACGCTCGGTAGCTTCAACGGCTAGCTGCTCCCGTTCCGTAACATCAGATGCATATGTCTGTTGTAGGCCTAAACGCACAGAGCCTGGAACATAGCTCCCAGGATTAAGCACATTTACAAGGGTTAGCCCGATAAGCAAGGCCACTAAGGTCGTCGCGAGGTAGATCGCGATCGTCTTACCACCAATGCGAGATAACTTATTGAGATCGGAAAGCGAAGCGATACCGGAAACAAGCGACGCTAACACCAATGGAACAGCTACCAACAGCAACAACCGAAAGAAGATTGTTCCGAAGGGCGCAATCCAAGCCGCAGTGAAGTCTTGCCATCCAGCATAGGCGGCAACAACACCGTAACAGAGACCAAACCCGAGAGCGATGAGGATACGCCAGTGACTTCGTCGGTACCAAGGCATGAACAGATTACAAAACGGCTACTAACAAGGTGGCCAAACAGTCTTATCGCTCAGACATGAATCAGTGATACAAGCGCTAGTTTTCTACAGACTAATGGCACAAGTATACCTGCCCTCCGCGAACGCAGAGCAGGGAACCCGGCGGCGGCAACTACAAGCTGCATTTACGGTTTCGGTCCTGACCAAGGAAAGATAGCTCCTGGGGGGGCTCCCACTGTGATGTTAACAAAGGGCCAACCCGCTAGCGATCACCGCTCTAGTGTCCGCACTCAGGTTATACCGAGAAAGATTGGTCGGATCGGCAAGGATGGCCGCCTCGGCATCAGAACCGTGGTGAAGTGCACCAGCCACAGGGCGGCAAAGATAGTCGGCAAGTATGTAGTGATACCGTACCCTCCCATCGCCGTCACGGGTAATTCGGTCGAACAGTTCAAGAAGTGGTCCCACCTGAACCTCTATGCCAATTTCCTCACGCAATTCGCGCCTCAGTCCATCGCGTAGTGACTCTCCCAGCTCTACAACCCCGCCCGGGAGACTCCAACTACCCGCCAGAGGGGGTCGCTTTCGCTTAATGAGAACCACATGGCCGTCGACAACAACCACCCCTCCCACTCCGAACAGTGGCTGGCCCGGGTATTCCCTCACTACCATGGATTTCAGTAATCCAGAATGAAAACCATTAGATCCATCAAGTAAGCCCCTGCGGGTTCCCTCTGCAGATAGTCCGCATCCCTACAGAGCTAAACTTGCCTCCGCATTCAGATCCAATCCAGCCGTCACCCCAGCCCGCAACCGTCTCAGACCAGCGGCTGCGAT
>Ga0310344_10001140_pt1 | contig 20592 bp, 16 predicted proteins | sample HC15DNA20200_MG_FD_203801 | JGI IMG/M metagenome (GOLD analysis project Ga0310344, IMG submission 203801) | Marine microbial communities from station ALOHA, North Pacific Subtropical Gyre - HC15-DNA-20-200_MG | ecosystem: Environmental > Aquatic > Marine > Oceanic | place: Pacific Ocean: North... | reverse complement strand
CTAGAACCAAGCGGCCAATTATGGATCGGGACCGACGGAAAGATGTTTGCGGGCATTTATGGGGAAAACCCACGACTGCTTGATGATGAACGAGACCGAGAGATCAGAAACAATCCGCCCCCACAGAAGTATCCGCGCACTGGTGGCGTCTATGCCGAATTTGCCAATGCTTGTAAGGAAGGCCCGGATGCAGGATCCAACTTTGTCGAACATGCAGGACCACTCACTGAAATGGTGTTACTCGGGAACCTGGCCGTGCGAACATCGGGAGAGATCAGGCTCAATCCCTCGACCGGTGAAATTCTAAACGGCGAATCGGTTCCAGGTGCCTACATCCGGTCGCCGTATCGACGAGAGTGGGTCTTTTAGGGTTTACGCGAAGAGTCTTCACGGTTAGAACCATATACTCCAAGGTACAATTGATTGATGCGTCTCACGCTTGCCATTCTCGCAGCCGGTCGCTCACAGCGGTTCGGGCGACCCAAGCAACTAGAGCCGGTGGGGCCCAATAGCGAATCTCTCTTTGAGTACACGGTATACGACGCAATCCGTCTTGGCTGCGACCGTGTTGTATTTGTCCTTCCACCTCACGGCAAAGATTTTATTCAGGCTGCTATCACGAACCGCCTAGCCCGCTCCATTCCTATCGAATTCATCTCACAGGATCTAAAGGACGTTCCATGCGGGTTTCAGCTTCCGCCGGAAAGGTGTAAACCGTGGGGAACCGCCCACGCGGTACTCGCACTGCGTAATGTGGTGCAAGAACCCTTTCTGTTAGCCAACGCAGATGATTTCTATGGACCCCAAGGTATACGGAGTTTAGCCTATCGAATTCGCACTGCCGCCTCGGCTGACGACCCATCCCATTTTTTAGTTGGTTATGAGGTCCAAAGCACAAGCATTTCCAGCAAACGTGGAGTTAATCGGGGACTCTGTAAAATCGATGAAGCTCTTACACTAGAGCAACTCGAGGAAATCTTCGACGTACGAGAAATCGATGGAGTGTTCTTGGGTTATAAAAGAAACGGCGAAGAAATAATGATCCCCTCCAACGGCCTGTGTTCAATGAATTTATGGGCATTCCAATCGTCCATCTTTGAGTGCTTAGCTGAAGAGTTTGTGCGGTTTCAGGAATACTCAGACAATCTAGTTAAAAGCGAATTCCTGCTCAGCCAGACTGTGAGCCAACTGATTTCAACGGCACGCGCTAACGTGCAGATTGTTCCCACCTCCGACCGTGCTATTGGACTTACACACCCCGCAGACTTAGCGAGTGTAAAATCGGCGCTACGCCTGGCGGTGGCCAATGGAGACTACCCAGACGACCTGGGGGCATGGTTCAGTGAACGGAGCGAGCGGTGCAGCTAAACGGACTCGACTGGCTGGTCCTCGCAGGCTACGGGGTCGTCGCGCTCGGCATCGGTCTTTATTTCGCGAAACGTGCAGGGTCGGGCACCGACGAGTTCTTTCTTGCTGGCCGAAATCTTCCATGGTGGCTGTTAGGCACCTCACTGGTTGCCACAACATTCTCAACTGATACGCCTAACCTTGTCACGGATTTTGTGCGAAACGGGGGCGTAAGCGGAAACTGGACCTGGTGGACATTCTTGATCACCGGAATGTGTACGACCTTCTTCTACGCCAAGTTGTGGCGTAGGTCGGGCGTGTTTACCGACATCGGGTTCTACGAGCTACGCTATTCAGGCCGACCCGCCGCGTTCCTTCGCGGATTCCGTGCGTTGTACCTCGGCGTGTTCTTCAACGTAATAATCATGGCTACCGTCATGTTAGCCGCAATCAAGATTGCCGGCGTAGTGTTAGGTGCAGAGAAGTACACGACCGTATTTGTGGCGGGAACCGTAACGGCTCTCTACTCTGCCACATCGGGCCTGTGGGGTGTGGTTGTAACCGACCTGCTGCTGTTTGCGATTGCCATGATCGGATCCATTGCGGCCGCCTATTATGCGCTCTCACATCCAGAGGTGGGCGGGTTATCTGGTCTTATGTCTAACCCGGATATCACCAACAGCCTGGCGCTTCTTCCCGACTTCCATGACTGGAAAACCGCAACCACGATCTTAATCATTCCGATCGCCGTACAATGGTGGGCCACATGGTACCCCGGTGCAGAGCCAGGAGGAGGGGGATATGCAGCCCAGCGAATGCTTGCAGCGCGCAACGAACGGGATTCAATGCGTGCTGTCTTGTGGTTCAACGTCGCACACTACGCACTGCGCCCTTGGCCATGGATTCTCGTAGCCCTCGCGTCCCTGGTGGTCTATCCCACCCTCGACTCGATTGCAGCCGCTTTCCCCAACCTCGACCCCTCGATCATTCGGCATGACTTAGCCTATCCAGCCATGCTGGTGTTTCTGCCGCACGGGTTACTAGGCCTTGTTATTGCTTCGCTCGCCGCCGCTTTCATGTCGACAATCTCCACCCACCTCAACTGGGGGTCATCGTATATCGTCAACGACTACTACCGTCGCTTCATAGCGCCTACGCGGAGCGAGAGACATTACGTCCGCATAGGGCGGCTCTCCACAGTGGGGTTGGTCCTGCTGGCTTCTATAGTTGCGCTGTGGTTGGAAAATGCGATGCAGGCATTCCAGATCCTACTTCAGATTGGTGCTGGCACCGGGCTGATCTTTCTACTGCGCTGGTTCTGGTGGCGAATTAACGCCTGGTCGGAGATATCCGCGATGGCAACCTCTTTTTTGGTAGCGTTATGGTTCCAGTTTGGACATGAACGATTTGGCTTCGCGTCTTTTGACCCGGCCATCCAGCTAGTAGTGGGTGTTGTTGTAACAACAACTGTCTGGGTCACGGTCACCTATCGTACACAACCAACGGAGAGCGCTACGCTCCAGTCATTCTACGATCGCATTCGACCTTCTCCAGGTGGGTGGAGGACGGCAGTAAATACTGACATCACATCTTCTGACAACATATCCGCTAGCCTCATGGCTTGGGGACTTGGCTGTCTCTCCGTGTACTCCGCGTTGTTTGGGACCGGGATGTTTCTTTATGGACGAACGACTGAGGCGATTGTGTTTATGATCATTTCCATTGCGGCAGGTGCTAACCTGTTCCGGACGCTTTCAAAAATTGGGTTTGAGTAGAAAGTGAGGAAGGACGAAAAATCGCAAGTGGCAGGAGAGCAAAGCATGAGTGTTTTGAAGGCGAAACCTCTCAAAGCAAACTAACGGTAGCACCCTCTGAAGGTCGTACTATGAAAGGGGTTTCATCCGAAAGACCCGCCAAAACATTCTCAATGTTATTCGCCGGGCAGATCGCCACGATGGAACCGCCTAAACCAGCTCCCGTGAGACGGGCGCCTGAAGCACCTGAATCAAGGGCTGTCTCGACCATGGTATCCAATTGATGAGTACTCACTTCGTAATCGTCCCGCAGACTTCGGTGGGACGCCGTCAAAAGTTTTCCGAATTGTGCAAGTTTTCCAGCTCGCATTGCCTCTTCGGCACGGGAAACCCGATGGGCTTCGGTCAAGATGTGTCGAAAGCGGCGATAGCTGGTCGAGTCTAAAAATTTTTTTGATTTTTCGAGGATGTCGTTGTATCCAAGCAGCCCCTTATAAGACCTTAGGCCTTGATCACCGGCCGTTTGGAAGCGATTAGGCTCACCGAAGATGCTCCAAGCTTTTTGCGCTGCTCGCCTAGCTTCTTCCGTCCTTTGATTGTAGACCTGCTGTGCCGCACCCGATTTCTCTGCTTTGTCTCCACTATGCGCGACGATAAAGCTCCAGTCTGGCGGCACCGGGATAGGAGTTACCGCCAACGGATCGAAATCCACGCGAATGGCACACTCCGAACAACCCATAAGACAAGCTGCTTGATCCATGCCTCCACCTGCAGTTCCCACATAACGCTCCCCACGGGCTAGTTTGTCAGCCAACTCTAGGCGGAAACTGGGGTTGTTCTCGCAAACACGCTCAAGATCATCCCTGCCTGCTGTCACGACCAAGGCCAAAGCTGTCGCAACAACGAGGGCCGATGATGAGCTAAGCCCCATAGCAAGCGGCAGGTCCGCGTCGACAATAGCATCAAATCCGGGAGGACTTGTTCGGCGAACCGAAAAGTTGCCTGTCAATAACGTCTCTGCTGCCGCACGCACATAATTGACCCAGTCTCCAGGTTGACCAGTGACGATAGGGGTTAGTGTGGAGAACTCTGCAGAGGTGAAGCCAGCAACAGTTGTAGCAATCCGGATTTTTTCTAGATGATTTGGGCGTAACGCAAGCCAGACGGCCCGATCAATGGCCATGGGGAGCACTGACAACCCACAATAGTCGATGTGTTCACCAATCAGGTTAACACGGCCAGGCACTCGAATGACGTGAGTGGGTGGAGCAGCGTACATATCTTCAAACCGCTCAATAAGCATAGTCCGGTCAAACATCATTCAGACCAGCTACCAATCACGGGTCAATCACCAAGTTGTCGATAATAAGCACGTGCCCAGGCGGCCCCCACCCATCTAGGGAGATACGGTCGAGGCCGGTCGCTGCTTCGGCCAGAACCCGTTCGGAACGAAATTGGCTTCGCCCTGCCGGACGATAACGTGTCGCCACAGTTCGGATAACTGCCGTGTCTTCGATACGGTTACCACGGCTCCAGACGATGATTTCAAATGGGTCAATCATATCCGGACCGTAGATGGTGAACTCAACCTTCCGAGGACGACCCGGAAAGTCGAGTTGAATCACCCCGACTTCTAATCCATGCTCCTGAGACAAGGCACCGCCCAGGGCATGTCGCGGCGAGTTAGAGGGTAAAAAATTGCTTGCATCGATTATGTACGGCCGAGTTGAATTTGCGGTCCAAGAATGGAAAGACAATAACAATCCGCTCACCTCCCACTCATCGGAGACGGGGCAATTAGCGCAGAATGATTTTCCGGGAGGAGGGCTCTCGAAGTCGATCGTCACGAGTTCACCTATGCCAACTGACGCGTTCTCGGCTACAAGGGCTAGTTCGCCTTCTTGGGAAAGTTCCCCTGCAGGAACTGGTTGCGAGGTCCGAAACCCATCCGGGAACGTAGCCCTAGCCACCTCGACTAGGCTTTGGCGATCTTCCAAATCGTGCTCTAGGCCTTGATCTGGATTCTCCCATCTAAGCTGAAATCCTGCAAAACGCAGACTCTTGTAGCTGACAAATACGACAAGAGCAACCACTAAAAACCCAGCGATCCTGCGCAGAACCCTTGGTAACAAGCGAGGGCGCCTGTTCCGAATATTCAGGCGGTCACCACATCAAGTTGAGGCCAATTTTTCCAATGGCCTCTCGTAAAGTCGGGAAAATCTATGGGACGACTCCGATTTGCTACCGACTCTTCAGACAAAGCACATACGGCCGAGAGTGCTGCCGCATCATAGACGTTCATATCAGTCGGAAGCCCCTCGCGAAGGCACTTGATGAGGCGATAATCCTCTAGATAGTCCATGCTACCATGTCCGCGTCCTTCGCCTACACCTGCCATCTGAGCCCAAAGTGGATGCTCGAAATCCTGGATATAGGTCTCAGCATCATCCCATCGGTGCCCCTCGCTATGGCCTTCGACATATATCCGGTTAGGATAGCCCTGAAATAGACCTCGCGTCCCCTGGACCATGTGGATTCGTGAATAGGGGCGAGGAAGATTTGTATCGTGCGAGACATAGATTGTGCGCCCTTGAGCCGTCATGATCAGCGACACATTAACGTCACCTAATTCGTACGTCTCGCTTCCCTTGGGAGTCTCAGGAAGAAAGTTGTCTCGAGCGTAGTTTTGAAGACCTCGAGACGGACCACTCATTGAGACGATGTAGTCGAATTGATCTCCGCGATTTATGTCCATACAGTTTGCAATGGGGCCAAGACCGTGGGTCGGATAGAGATTCCCGTTGCGTGTCTTTGAATGCTCTCGCCGCCATAACCCCTCACCACTTCCCGCAAACTTGATTTCTCGGAGATCGTGAAGATAGCCGCCTTCGCCGTGTAAGATTTCGCCAAATACCCCCTGACGGACCATGTGGAACACCATCATCTCCCACCGTCCGTAGTTCACGTTCTCCATCATGACGCAGTGTTTACTCTTGGCTTCGGCTGTTTCGACAAGCCTCCAACAATCTTCAAGTGTATACGCCGCGGGCACCTCTGTCGCAGCATGGGCCCCATTTTCCATGGCAGCGACACAAACGGGGACGTGCCAGCGCCACGGTGTCGCCGTGTATACGAGGTCGAGGTCTTCCTCTTCACACATACGTATAAAATCTGTATCGCCGCGGGTGTAGAGTGTGGGCTCGGGCTGACCAGCCTCCACAACCCAATTGCGTGCGCGTTCGGCATGCTCTGGAACGATGTCACATAAAGCGGTCAGTTCGACACCATCTATGTCAAGCAGGTTTTGGACATGTACAGACCCCATCCCTCCAATTCCAACGAAGCCAACTCGAACCGTATCAATCGGGGCAAAAGATACTGGTTTATCAGGGACACTTCCGTGATCGACAGTGCGATCACCGTCTACGTCTCCGGGAGAGCATCCAGGAAGAAGTGCGGCCCCAGCACCAAGGGCACCTAGCTTGAATAGAGTGCGCCGATCGAAGCTCTCATCGTGCAGTCCAGGTGTTCCTTCCATCTGGCAGTCCTTGCTTAAAAGAGTGTTTCGTTACGCTTGGCCCTTATTTGTCGATGGACAGGCCACTAGGTACAGAAACCGGGGCCAGACTGTTGAGGTTTCGGGCCGCGTCATCGGTGAGGGATTTGAGGAAGGCTACAAGATCCTCGGCCTCCCCCTCTTCGAACACAACATCGAGCAGGATCGTATCCCTTGTCTCGAGGATGGCGGAGAAATTGTTGAGGATCGTCCCTTGGAGAGCGGGTTCCAATTGGGACACATCGTAGTTTGCGAGCCGATTGTCAATTTCATCGTAGTGTTCGACAATCCCAAGGAGCGTCGTGAATTGACCGGCATGACCGTATGGCGCCGTCAGCTCGACATTCCGCAGTGCCGGCGTTTTGAACATGCGACGGTCGAGCGGATCTCCCGTTGTCCGCTCTCGCCCAAAGTCATCGTTTGAACCCGGGTCAGTCTCTTGTCCTGGGCCGATCTGTGGTAAGGCCACATTGTGGAACTCACCGTTCCGATCATCAAACTGATCTGTCTCATGACAGCGCATACATCGCACGGATGCCATAAAGCTCTTCGCGCCACGAAGCGCAGCATCGCTCATTTCATCGTCATTCCCCAGAAGAAAACGGTCCCATGGGGTGTCCGTAAACGCCAGTTCAGACACCATGAACCCCGCCATGGCATTGGCGGCATGGGCGAAAGTCATGTCATCAAACAGCACTCCTGGATAGGCAGCTTCAAACATCTGTCGATAGGTGTCAATCTCACTTAAACGGGCCATGAGAGCTGCCCATACGAGCGGATAGTCAGTATCCGGCAAATCCGCGATTTCGTTACCGCTCTGCGCTCGCATTTCAACACGCGTGAATACTGGAAACATGGGCTGAGCTGAAAGGGCACCAAACTCGAACACGGCTTCCATTTCAGACGTGAGTTGATCGTTTGCCGGAGTTCGCATAGACCCGTTATCAAGTAACTCGACACGGCCATCCCAGAAAAACTGCTTTGACGTATGAAGGTTGAAAAGTGCAGGTGAATGCCGTGCCGTAAATACGCCGTTCGGGTGTGTTCGGCCTGGTCCAAGACCGACACCTTCCTGTCCAATAGAGAGCGATCGACCATCCCCCATGGCTTGGGATGGGAGGTGGCACGTAGCACATGAGACATCGCGATTCCCACTCAAAATTTTATCGAATAAGAGAACACGCCCAAGTTCGACCAACTCGGTTCGTACCGGATCTGGAGGTAGAAGTGGATCCAAATTTCGTTGCTCAGCCAAAAGCCGAACCGTATCGATAAGTCCTGCTCGCGGATCCGGTGGCGGTGGTGGAACTGGAGGCGGAACGATAGGACCATCCTCGCCGCATGCCGTCGCGAGAATGCCTATTAAAAAAATGCCTATCTGAGTCCGATAGTGGGTTAAGATGTCACAATATCCAAAAATGAGGCGCCGCGTTTTACTAGCGAAGAAAAATGAACAACCCAAGCAGTATCAGGCAAGCTTTCCTAGAACTTAAGGCGTATTTTTGAGTTGTAAGCACTATCCGACTATCCACTCTCGCAATTTGAGTACGTTGCTGTGCAACCTAATACGATCGATATTTGAGAGATGAACCAACAGGGATTATTGATACGCCCCGTGACCCCTGTGATCGGGGCCGAGATGTTAAACGTGGATCTTGATGTACTCGATGAATCCACATTAGAGGAGATCCTCGGTGCGTTAATGTCGCACTGTGTGCTCTTCTTCCGTGACCAAGACATCTCGATCCAAAGCCAAAAAGCATTGGGTGCATGGTTCGGCGAATTGGTTGTGCACCCCAACGACCCCGGACTTGAAGAACATCCTGAAGTAATGCCCATCCATGCAGACGCGAACTCTGAAAGGGCAACGGGGGAGCGCTGGCATTCGGATGTGTCCTGTGATCCGGCCCCACCCATGGGATCGATTTTGCGAATGCATACCGTTCCTGAAAGTGGAGGCGACACTCTCTTTTCCAGCATGTACGCAGCCTATGAAGCACTTTCGAACGAGATGAAGAAGCTGTTGATGGGGCTTACTGCAGTTCATGATGGGGGTCCCTACTACCGAGAGGTGAATCGATTGATCGGCCGGGATGACAAAGGCCGCGAATACCCGTCAGCGGAACACCCTGTGATCCGGACACACCCGGTCACGGGCCGAAAGGCTCTTTTTGTAAACGAGATGTTTACGACCCGTATAGTGGAGTTGCCAAAGGCCGAAAGCGATGCAGTGTTGAGTTTTCTCAGGAAACACGTTCAACGGCCGGACTTCCAGTGTCGCTTTCGGTGGAAACCGAACTCCGTTGCGTTCTGGGACAACCGCTGTACGCAACATCATGCAATATGGGATTATTGGCCGGAGACGCGTTCCGGTTATCGAGTTACAATTCAGGGAGAGAGTCCTGCCTGAAAACACGCGACAGAGATGACTCTCCCTGTCATACTCCTAGACTGTCGGAGCATCTTTAGGATCCAAACGACGACCACGTTGATCCATAGGAGGATCTCTCATGGCAATCTCACGTAACCTGTCCATTTATATCACGCTCGCGGTGTTGTACCTCACAACAAGTTGTGGTGCTCCGACCGAGAAGATGAACGACCCAGGGAATCTGCGCGCATTTGTAGGAGGCACGGTCATCGATGGCACGGGAGCGGCACCAATTGCGCATGCTGTTATCATTGTTCGGGATGGGAAAATCGAAACTGTAGGCACAGTAGGCGAAGAAATTGTTCCGCCAGATGCTGACGTGATCGACACCAGTGGAAAGTTTGTAGTTCCCGGAATGATTAACGCTCACGGGCACGTTGGTGGAACGCTAGGTATGGAGGGCAACCACTACTCGCGCGAAAATGTGCTACGACAGCTGGGACTCTACGGACGCTATGGCGTCACGACTGTGTTGAGCCTCGGCGGTGATGAGGAACCTGGCGTTCAGGTGCGAGACGAACAAAATATGCCCGGATTGGATCGAAGCCGTCTATTTGTGGCTGGAACTGTTGTAACGGGAGATACTCCAGAAGCAGCTCTCAAACTAGTTGAGCACAATGCAGCCTTAGGTGCTGATTTTATCAAGATCCGGGTCGACGACAATCTGGGTACGATCGACAAAATGACGCCCACAGTTTACAAAGCGGTCATCGACCGCGCTCATGAACTCAAACTCCCCGTCGCATCTCACCTCTTTTACCTCGATGATGCAAAGGGGCTCCTAGAAGCGGGAACCGATTTTGTTGTTCATAGCGTACGTGATCAAGATGTTGACGATGAACTTTCCCAGTTGCTGATTCAAAATGACGTGTGCTACTCACCTACGCTTGCTCGCGAATATGTAATGTACGCATACGAAGAGATTCCAAGCTTTTTTGACGATCCCTTCTTCTTGGCGGAAGCCGACCCTGCCGTGCTCGAGCAGCTCAAGGCTCCCGAACGCATGGCAAGTGTAGCAAACAGCTCAACTGCCCAGAGATATAAAGCGGCGCTCAGTCAGGCTCAGGAGAACCTCCAAAATCTATCTCAAGCCGGTGTCACAATCGCGATGGGGACAGACACGGGTCCACCTACACGTTTTCAAGGCTACTTTGAACACCTGGAACTCGCGCTCATGGCCGAAGCAGGCATGTCACCGATGGATATCCTCGTGAGCGCGACAGGTCATGCTGCTCGTTGCATTGGTCGCGAAGATATCGGAACACTTCAGAATGGGCGTTGGGCTGATTTGGTCGTGCTGGATAAAGATCCGCTTGAGTCCATCGAAAACTTCCGTTCAATCCAATCAGTATGGATTGCTGGTAGCAAGTTGTCAGCCATCGGAACCAACGCAAACTGAACAGCAGCGAGGAAGAATCAAGCTAGCTCATTTCCAAAAGACTATCGCGCATCGACTAACAGTTTCGCGCCATCTTCAAGGGTGCCCGGTGGTACGGAAGTGATTGCGACACGAAGGTTCGTCGCTTCCTCAATAAGCAGCGCCAAGGCAGGACCTTCGAGCTCATTACCCTCGACCATGACGGTGAGAACATCTCGATGATCTTTGGACGTCACAACACCTTGGTATCGATGTACACTTGGCTCTGTGTCAAGTACGGCAGCTAGCTGTCGAGGATGAACGAACATACCACGGACTTTGACTCCTTCACCAACCCTCCCGAGAAAGCCTTTTAGACGCGGCGTGGTTCGACCACAGGTGCAATCATCCATGACCATTGATGAGAGGTCACCAGTTCCGAAGCGAACGAGCGGATAGATGTTGTTGGAGCTCGTGACCACAACTTCACCGGACTCACCAGGGATGACAGGCTCGCCCGTCCCAGGATCGACGATTTCAATCGCCACTCCTGGAGCAATATGCCACCCTCGTTTGGCCTTACATTCAAACCCCAGTGCCCCCGCATCAGCCGTTCCATACACTTGAAAGACGTCGATGCCGTAGGTGCCCTGGAGGTTCCGTCGAAGCGATTGAGGCAATGGTGCCCCAGTCACCAGCGCTTTCTGGAAAGAGACCGGGAGTGCCTCACGTTCAATCTTCTCGCACAGAGTGAGGAGGAACTGCGGAGTGCCAACATACCCGGTTGCACCAACGCTAGCGGCAAAGGCTGCTTGGGTTGATGAACTACCGACCCCTCCGGGTAAAACGACACACCCCACCTCTCGCAGACCAGCATCGAGCATATGGCCACCCGGTGTGAGGTGGTAGGAAAGCGTGTTTAGAACAATATCGCCTGGCCGGAACCCCGCCGCCCATAGCGCGGGCGCCATTCTCCAAAAGTCAGAGATCCGACCTTCAGGATCATTGATGGGGCCGGGCGACCTGTAGATGCGGCGGAGTTCGCCCACGTCGACAGCGAGGAGACCTCCAAACGGAGGGTCCGTGGCTTGAAGCTCCGGCAGATCATCTTTCGCGAGTACTTTAATATTCCTAAGGTCGCCAATTCCGGAGACTGCTTCCGGATTGAGTCCTGCGTCAGCGAGCCTATGTCTCATTTCCTTGCTGCATTCACTGGCGTATTGCACCGCCCGTTTAACAAGAGCGTCTTGATACTCCGTCCAGTCACTAGGAGCCTCCGCTCCCTCATCCCACAATCGAGTTTCTTCTGTCATGACAACCACCGCTTTCGACGACGGTAGTGCTTCACGTCCCGATATGAACGACGGCCCACCTCTCCGAGTCCAAGGTAGAACTCACGAACATCCTCGTTTTCGACCATCTCTTTCGATGTTCCCTCCAAAACAACGCGACCACCTTCCATGACGTAAGCGTAATCTGAGATTGATAGCGCAAGTCGTGCATTCTGTTCAACCAGAAGGATCGTAGTTCCCTCTTCCTCGTTGATCCTCTTGATGATGTCGAATATCCCTCGCACAAGAACTGGAGCTAACCCAAGTGATGGCTCATCCAACAGCAACATCCGGGGACGTGCCATAAGTGCGCGTCCAACCGCAAGCATTTGCTGCTCACCACCTGACAGATATCCAGCCCACTGCTTCTGACGATCCGCAAGCAGTGGGAAATAGTCATATACACGATCCATGTCTCGAGCGATGGAAGAACGATCACGCCTTGTGTATGCACCAGCCACAAGGTTTTCATGGACAGTGAGATGCTCAAATACGTGCCGGCCCTCTACAACCTGGAATATTCCGTCACGCACGATTCGGTCGGCCGACTGACCCTGTATTTCCTTTCCGGCGAAATGAATTGTCCCATCTGTTACTTTGCCGTCTTCAATATCGAGGAGCCCTGACGTAGCCTTGAGAGCAGTCGTTTTCCCCGCTCCATTTGATCCGAGAAGTGCTGCAATCTGACCCTCTTGAACCTGAAGAGATAAGCCGCGGAGTACGAGAATCACCTCGTCATACCGAACCTCAACGTTATTGAACTCAAGCAAGACACTCACAAAAGTATGATCCCCGTTGTTACGGAGCAGTCAAGAAATCAGTCAGCGGAGTCCACGTACCATTTTCGACCTGAAACAGACGGAGACCCTTCGATCCTCGATGGTCTGTAGCCGTGAAAGTGATGGGAATGGTCACACCTGCCATATCCAAATCACGAATGCTCTCTAGTGCGATTTTGATATTGTGGCCGGTGAGATCTTGGCCTGCATCGATAACCCGCCGGAGTCCTTCGGCGAAAATGCTGAACGTGTACCAACCCTGGGTATACGCATTTGTCCGTTCGGTGTAGGACTCCCCCCGCTCCTCTAGATAGTCTCGCAGCGGCTGGACGCCGGGGACATCAGCAGTAAGAGGAGCATAGGGCATAGCACCAACCAAACCTTCAGCGTCTTCGCCCACCAGTCGCATTAAGAGCGCGTTGGCACACCAGTTAAGGCAGACAAACGTGGCATCAATGCCGAGGCTGCGGGCACTACGTATAGCAACCGAGACCGGTGCGGATGTGTTCTGAAACACAACGTATTCTGCACCCGCCTGTCGAATACGTGTAAACTCCGCAGTGAAATCAGTTGCGCCACGTGACATCTCATATCGAGTGACAACAACTCCGATCTCCGCAGCATATGCCTCCCCCCCGTATACCCAAGGAGACATGCCGAACGGACTTGCATTATGCATCAGTGCAACTTGTGGAGCCCCAGTGCCCCCTCGAGCCTGATAGTCCTCAGAAATCCAGCGCAACACTATCTTAAACTGGTCACTGTACGTAGTAGCGACGAGGAAATTATACGGTGACTCAACTGCATCCCCCAGAACATGTGACAGTGAGGCGGATGAAAAAGGAATCTGGTCTTCGGTGATTCGGAGCCTAAGTGCTTCGGTGTCTCCGGTCCCCCACCCCATAAAAACCACCGCACCTTCTTGCACAAACTGGCTGTAGAGTTGTTCGGCCCGGTCAACCTGATACGCGTAATCTTGGTAAAAGAGATCAATGGTATGGCCAGCTATACCTCCCTGGGCGTTGACCCAATCCACGTAACCTCGGACCCCATCGGCATAATCAACCCCGACATCAGATGTTGCGCCGGTCAGATCAAAGATCGCGCCGATCTTAATCGTACGGAGCCCTTCATCGGAGGCATCGTCAGTGCCACAACCGAGCAAAACAGTTCCACATATGATCGTTACGATCCTGACGAACACCCGACTCAAGCGCTTCCCCAGAGCCATACCATTCCTCCGCAAAATTTCGGTTAGTGGCGACCCTCTCCTCGTCGATAAGCGAACGGCCACACGTAAAAATAGTCTTTCACGTTCTGCCATAGTTTGGATAGACCCTTCGGTTCAAACACAAGAAACAAAATGATGATCAGTCCGAAAGAAGCCTGCTGGATGTTGGGCAGTTGTGATGCGATGGCAGGTGCGGAGTCTTGAAGCATTCGTCCCGCGTTTGTGATTAGCGCGGGAAGCAATGTGATCAGTGCCGCACCGAAGAACGACCCTCGAATCGAGCCAAGTCCACCAACGATGATCATGGCCAAATAAAACAGACTGGTCTCAAGAGTGAAACGTTCCCATGAGACAATATTGCGATAGTAGGCGATCAACGCGCCCGCGAGACCAACAAAAAATGAGGATGTCGCGAACGCAAGAAGTTTATAGCGGAACACATTCACGCCGATCACACTTGCAGCTACATCCTGGTCTCTGACAGCGAGGAATGCTCGACCGATTCGTGAACGGAATAGGTTGGCCGTAAACAATGCCGTCGCGCTAGCTAATATGACGACCAACCAATAGAAGCGAAAATCGGTATTCATCCGAACACCAAACAGCTGCGGTGCTGGAACTACAAGTGCCTCTGTGCCACCCGTCACTCCCGTCCAATGAGTTATCACCCATTCAATTATTTCTTGAGCAGCGAGCGTTGCGATCGCCAGATACAACCCTTTAAGACGAAGCGACGGCATCCCAAAAAAGGTGCCTATCGCAGAGGTTACTAGGCAGGCGAATACAATGCTTGCCCCCCACGGGAGTCCAAAGTTGAGCGTCAAAAGACCTGCCGTATAGGCACCCACAGCCATAAATGCGCCTTGCCCGAGCGATATCTGTCCGGTATACCCAACCAATATGTTCAGACCAATGGCCCCTACTGTGGCAATCGCAATCTGGTTGGCAAGGTTTAACCAATAGGGAGAGGCGAGAAATGGGAACGTAATAACGACGATCACAAACAACCCAAGCCGCAATCGCTCCGCTGGGACTCGACGGAGCGCAATGTCAGAAGTATAAGTCGTATGGAAGACACCACACTCCATCGTCATACTCGCTCGATGATCGGTTTGCCAAAGAGCCCATATGGTCGGACCATTAGCATGATAATGAGCACGAAGTAAGGGACGATCAGGTTGAGTCCGTGGCCAATGTATCCACCGGTATAAACTTCAAGTAGCCCGATGATCACTCCACCTAATACCGCTCCTCCAATCGAATCAAGGCCTCCTAGGATCACGACTGGAAAAACACGCAGCCCGATAGCTGCTACGCTTTGACTGACACCGACAATATTGCCCAACATCATCCCCCCGATGGCTGCAGTCACCGCAGCTAGCGCCCATGCGATGGCAAAAACACGTGGGATGCTAATTCCCATACTGAGGGCTGCTTGTTGATCATCGGCGATGGCGCGCATCGCGATTCCATCACGGGTTCGCCGGAAGAAAAAACCAAGCAACACGAGTAGTGCTAGACCTAACGGAATCGCTAGGACACGGTCAAAACCAACCACGGCAGTCCCAATTGAAATCACCCCATCCGGCAAAAATGAGGGGAATGTCCGAGGCTGCGGCCCCCATAAGGCATTCGCCAACGCCCGGAGTACACTTGAAAGGCCGATGGTAACCATGATCATTGAGATGATCGGTTCACCAATAAGTGGCCGTAGCACTACACGTTCGATCAACAGTCCCATAGCAACCGCTATGAGCAGCGTCAGCATAATACCAACAGTCCAGGGGAGGTTTAATTGGACAATGCTAAAGAAAATCAGATACGTCCCGAAGAGCAGAAGATCACCCTGAGCGAAGTTGATCACATCACTGGCCTTGTAAATCACGACAAAACCCACGGCGGCAAGCGCATAGATCATCCCAGTACTTAATCCCGAGACCGTCAGTTGGAGAAATGTATCCATAGCCTAGTTCACAACCCGCGCTATTTGATCGTCTTCTAATATTGTTTCAATCCGCAATTGGTGTTCAACCGATGCGTTTCGACCATCCTGATAAGTAATTTCCAAGTTGACTGTTACCGAGTCACTATCACCGTATAGGGCGTGCACCAAATCCTGGAACCGAGTCGCTATGAATCTTCGGCGCACTTTCCGAGTACGCGTCAGTTCAGCGTCATCGGCATGGAGTTCCTTGTGCAGCAAGAGAAAACGATGAATTCGGGCAGCCGGTGGAACAGCACGGTTCACGACTGAAACGTGGCTCCGGATCAGTTCGTACACACTCGATTTCTGAGACAGATCTGTATATGTCGTATATGCAATCTCATTCTTCTCTGCCCACTGCCCCGTATTCTCAAAATCGATCGCGACGATTCCGCTTACAAACGGTTCGTGACCACCGAATACGACAGCTTCGCTCACATAGGGACTAAACTTGAGTTTGTTCTCGAGAAATTGAGGCGAAAACGTAGTGCCGTCTGACAAAAGCATAACGTCTTTGAGTCGGTCAATAACCACGAGGTGCCCATGTTCGTCGATATAACCGGCATCACCGGAATGGAGCCAACCGTCTGTGAGGGTTTCATTCGTAGCTTTAGGATCTTTATAGTATCCGTGAAATACCGATGGCCCTTTGGCAAGAATCTCACCAGTGTCTTCGACACGGATTTTCATCTGGGGTAGTGGAACACCAACGGTGTGAAAGCGGATGTCGTCATTCCGATGTAGAACCGAGATCCCAGCCACTTCAGTTTGACCATATATTTGTTTGAGGTTTACACCAAGCGCGTGGAAGAAGCGAAACACATCTGGGCCAAGCGCACCTCCACCTGTGTAACCGTTACGAATGTGACGCAACCCAAGCTGGTCTTTGATGGGCAGAAGGGAGACCCATTCCGCGATTTTGCGCTTAACTTTAAATGTGGCCGAAGCCCTTTTCCCTTCAAAACGAATGTCCGCAGCCATCTGCCCAACCCTCATCGCCCAATCGAAAACGTGCCGCTTAAGTCTCGAAGTGTCTTCTATCATCACCTGAACGTCGGACACGAGGTTTTCCCAAATCCGCGGTGGTGAAAACATTACTTGTGGACCTATTTCACGAAGATCCTGACGAACAGTGGCGGGGCCTTCGGGGAAGTTCACAGTGAAACCGACCATCAGAGCGCACGACATTGTCACCATCTGCTCACCGACCCACGCGAGGGGTAAGAAAGACACGAAATTGTCACCTGGATCCATCGGATCTACGATTTGGAGTTGAGTGGCCATACTCAACAGATTTTCGTGCGATAGCATGGCTAGTTTTGGCTTGCTTGTGGTCCCTGACGTCGCACAAAGGAGCGCTGTGTCTTGAGCACGTATCCTACCCACAGCTTCATCGAAAACCTCAGGATTCATGCGATCTTCTTCGCGACCCTTTTGTTCGACTTCCGGGAAACCTACGAGCCCAGAATCCGGGTACGAGCCAAGCCCCCTAGGCTCGTAGTAAACGATGCTTTCTAGGCGTGGGAGTGTATGCCGAATGCTCAGCACCTTGTCGATCTGTTCCTGGTCTTCGGCTACTACAAGTCGGGCTTCAGATTTCGCAAGCACATATTCGACCTCGCTCGAAACTGCGTCTTGGTAAACGCCCATGGGGAGAACCCCGAGGGTTTGTGCAGCTAATTCGGCGATGACCCATTCCGGTCGATTATCACCAATGATAGCAATTCGATCGCCACGTTTGAGTCCCATGACGCGCATTCCAAGAGCAAACCAACGGACCCGGTTTGCGTACTCACTCCATGTGATGGATTGCCAAATGCCGAACTCTTTCTCGCGGAGCGCTACCTGATCACCTCGTTTGGAAGATTGATCAAACAGTAAACCTGGTAGCGTGACACTTTGAGTCATACGCCAGACCCCACCCTAATAGTTTCTTCCCCCAAATAGGCATCGATTACAAGCTTGTTCATCTTTATTTCTTCAGGTGTCCCTTCTGCCAGAACACGACCAAAGTCAAGCACTACAACGCGATCCGATATGTCCATAATCACGTCCATATCGTGATCGATCACTACCGGAGTGGTATCTGATTGCTCATGGACATCAAGGATAAACCTTGCCATCGACTCTTTCTCCTCAGAGTTCATCCCAGCCATAGGTTCATCCAGTAAGAGCACGGCCGGATCTAGCGCTAGGGCTCGCCCCAATTCAACCAACTTCTGCTTTCCGTATGGAAGGTTCCCTACCGTGGCACGTCGAATCGATTCAAGGTTAAGAAAATCGATAACATTTTCTACTTCTCGTCGATGCGCGATCTCTTCGCGCCGTTGCCGTCCCAAGAAGATTCCACTGGACAGGACTCCTCCTCGCATGTGCACGTGTCGCCCGAGCATAAGGTTGTCGAGCACAGTCATGTGTTTGAAGAGCTCGATGTTTTGAAATGTGCGGGCTACACCCAACTGTGCGATGTTATGGGGTGCAAGGTCTGTCAGATCATGCTCAACACCTTCACTGACTAGCCGTATTGAACCTTCCTGAGGGCGGTAAAGGCCTGAGATGCAGTTGAGGACACTCGTCTTGCCGGCCCCGTTCGGTCCAATCAGTGCAAGCAATTCTCCTGCTTGGATGTTGAAGCTGACATCCGTCAGTGCCGCCACACCTCCAAATCGAAGTGAGACGCGGTCAATGTGTAGGCCGGGGAGGGCATCGGGCTCGCTCATCCGGCATTCTGCCCCTAGGCTATGCTATGGACAAGGTCGTTGTTGATCGACCAAGTACGATTCCCACCATTTCATACTTATTTGAAGTGGTGATATGAACAGACCTTTAGCTCAATAGTTGGTGCCAGTGAAACGTCGAGATCTTGGAAATTACGCGCTTGCATCGGTGGTCTTTGCATTGACTCCCAACTTCCTCCGTTCACCCTTCCCTTTCGGGCAAGCTCTACTAGTCGATAGTGGACGGCTCAATCGGCGATTATCTGCACTTGCCCAATTCAGCTCCTCGGCGGACGGCACCACCCGCCTTGCCTACAGCGATGAAGACCTGGCCGCACGCGAGTGGTTGACGGACATCCTTCACAAATTAGGGACTGAAGTGTCAGTTGATCTGGGTGGAAACCTCCTCGCATACAGGCCTGGAAGCGACCCATCAGCCCCACCCATCATGCTTGGGTCACATATCGATTCAGTACCAGCCGGCGGAAGTTTTGATGGACAAGTTGGTTCGATGGGTGCACTCGAGGTTCTGGCCACACTCTCAGATGCGAAACACATGACACGACATCCGATCGAGTTTGTTATCTGGGCAAATGAGGAAGGTGGAAAAACTGGAAGTCGAGCAATTGCTGGCGAGGTAACTGAAACCGAACTCGACATTGTGACTGCAAGCGGATTAACGATCGAGGAGGGGACTCGGCGCCTCGGAGGAGACCTGACGCGCCTTGCCGATGCTCGTCGTCAACCCAATAGCCTAACCGCGTATCTTGAACTCCATATTGAGCAAGGGTTTGTTCTCGATCGGAGCAATATTGATATCGGGGTTGTTGAAGGGATCGTTGGCATCAAACGTTGGACTGTTACGGTGAATGGCTTCGCCAACCATGCAGGAACTACACCAATGGATCAGCGACAAGACGCGTTGGTCACAAGTGCACGGATCATTGATGTGGTCAACCAGATCGCACTCGAAACTCCGGGGCGGCAAGTCGCCACCGTGGGACGAATCGAAATCGATCCAGGCGCACCAAACGTGATCCCCGGTCATGTCACCTTCAGTTTAGAGATCCGAGATTTGGAGATGGTGAAGATTGATCTCATCTTTAAGCAGATCCAAGCCGAAGCTGAACGAATCGCAACAGATCTAGGTACAGAGGTGACGCTCGAACAGTTCTATGAGAGCCGGGCCGCTCCTACAGACCAGAGGCTGCGAAATGTGATCGAGGCCGAGTGTGGTCGCCTAGGACTATCGAGCATTCGGATGCCAAGCGGCGCAGGTCACGATGCTCAGAGTGTAGCTCTGCTGGCGCCAGTCGGGATGATCTTCGTCCCGAGCCATGACGGAATTAGTCACTCGCCACTCGAATTCACCTCGCCCGAACAGGTGACCGCTGGCGCTAACGTTTTGCTGAAAACGTTGCTTACGCTAGATGAGGAGATTTTGTAGACTTTGGATAAATATTATGACCAAAAGATATTTTAAAATAAATGCCGGCAAATATGGCGGTGAACTAGCAGCAGGTTCTGTTAGTAAAGAAATTGCAAAACCCCGGGTGAACATCTTCGTGAGGCGCAGATGGCGCGCTGCAACGGCCTCCTATCTGAGTGTCCTCGTATGGCTAGGAGCGTCCGCCCAACCGGTGGCATCGCAGGACGTCGAGACGGAAATGCCCGCACGGCTTGCCATCTTCCTAGACTGCGGTTTCTGCGACGAGACCTTCATCCGGCAAGAGATGACGTACTTGGACCACGTCCGTGACCGCGAGGTTGCCGGCGTCCACGTCCTCGTGACCCGAGAGAACACAGGTGCAGGCGGCCGGGCGCAGACGTTCGACCTCATCGGCCTGGGTCCATTCCAGGGGATGGACTTCTCGACGGTCTACACGACGAACGTGGACGCAACGGAGGCCGAAGTGCGGGAGGGATTCCTCCGCACGCTCGGAGTGGCCCTCCTGCCGTACCTGATGCGGACGCCCATGCGTGACCGACTGCGGCTTGACGTCGCTCCCTCGGCGGCAGAAGCCAGCAGGCAGGCGCAGCCTCGAGACGATCCATGGGACTACTGGACCATCGAGATGTACGCGGACGGCAGTGCGGATTTCGAG